>Ga0126376_10000098_pt1 | contig 36469 bp, 80 predicted proteins | sample PanSoiMetPlot_15_FD_92760 | JGI IMG/M metagenome (GOLD analysis project Ga0126376, IMG submission 92760) | Tropical forest soil microbial communities from Panama - MetaG Plot_15 | ecosystem: Environmental > Terrestrial > Soil > Tropical forest > Bulk soil | place: Panama | collected 2016-02-17 | reverse complement strand
TCTCTGGCCATGCTGGAGCACCCTTCCGTAACCTTACTGGGATCCTTTGTGCGAGCTGCGGAGCGCGCAGCATTCCGTCGATTAGCTGGTTGAATCTGTCATTTGCGTCTGCCTGGCGTTCTCCTCCAGCCATGTTTGAAGCTCCCTCCAGTTCGTCGCCGGCACCGGTTGCCAGTGCGGGCAAAAGCGCCCCCTCCACATCGCCCCCGGAGCGTTGCACGTGCACCGGGGTAGGCTGCATGTGCCGTAGTAATCGGCGATATAAGCTGCCAGGCTTCCATCCGGGACGATAGTCACAACCCGAAGCAGCCGTCGTAATCGTCGTCGTCAATCAACTCAGTCTCAACAATCTCGCCGCCCGTACCTTCACACACAGTGCAGGGACCGACGTCGACATCGTCATCGTGCGGCGCAGCGTTGCGCTCGTGCACCAACGCGCGCTCGTAGATGCGCCCCTCTGTGCCGCACGGGGCGCATGGAACGATACGCTCGTTGTTCTCGCCGTTCCACCGGACTGCGGCGGCAACGGCCCGCAGTCCAATTTCCCGGTTGATATTACCAAACGCCTTCATCTGTAGACCTCCCTTGTTGCTGCGATAAATTCCCGGCGCACGTCCTTCGGGGCGGCGCCGACCATTTCCGCCATCTCGACGATGGCGTGGTCCATGAATGATTTGAAATCGACCGCGTCCATGTTCTGCTTGCTGACAGAGCGCGGCTCAATCCGAAGCCGCTTCATGCTGTCGACGTAACGGTCGAAGAGCCCCACCCTCACCAGAAGCCGATCAGAGATTGCTTCTCTCGGCTGTCCAACCCCCCTCCCAACCACACCGCATAGCGTCCAATACTCCGCAAGCTGCTGAGGCCGCTGTGGCACCCATATGTGCCCCACGCATTGGCCGCCCGGAGAAAGTGCAAGCAAGGCGTCGCGGGCCTCCGCGCTCCAGGGCACGAGCGCAAAGCCGTCGCGACGCCATACGCTCTCCGCCCTCATTGCGCCGCCGCCCGATCCATTGCCCGCTGGGCCCACCTGTTCACCAGGTTCATGGCCTTGGTGTAGACGTCGCGCGGACGCTTGTCGGCCTGTGAGAGCACGTGTTCCGTCTGATAGGTGGCAATAGCCTGCCACGTTTTGGTGGGGTCGTTGAAGATCGTGGCGCACGCCTTATCGACATCCTGTAGCCACTGAAGGTCGCTCGGTTGCTGCGGGTCGTCCCCTACGGGAGGCGCTTCCTCGCGAGGGTCATCCCGCGGAGGCTCGGCCTCGATCGGTTCGCCGCGATCAGCGACCGGATCGCCGGCATCCGGCGGCATTTCCTCTACAGGCTGCAGCGGAACAACCTCCTGTACCGTCCGCGATTGCTGCTGAGTAGGCGTCTCCTGGCGGGTTTCCGCGGCGGAGGTGGTGGGTGCGTCGATGACCTTACCGTCCATCTCCTCGGCGGCGTAGTCGTTGCCGATCTCCTCGGGGAAGGCGCATCGCAGCGCGGCCGCTTCCACCACCTTTTCGAACTGATCGAACGGGCGTCGCGCCCACATATCGTTCGGCATGTCGGTGTTCCGCTGGCGGCCGTATTCCTCCAGCCAGTGCAGCTTCGGGCCAACGAACCTACCGGTGTGGCCATTCCCTATCAGGCGATAGACGGTGACCCTGCCCCACAACGGAAACTCTATGGTGATTTCCTTCTTGGTGGTCGTGACCTCACCAGTCTCTTCACTCGTTTTTTCGAACTCAACGGAGAAGGTTCTTTTCTCCGTCGGGCCGAACTCGATCTCATCCTTGCCGGTGTACTGGCCGGTTCGGAAGGCTGTCACGCGCAGTTCGGCGATCGACGGCCACACCGTGTCGACCATTTTCCCCTTCTCCCACTGGCCGTTGGGGAGCTGGCGCTTTTTCTGCCACATCGGGACGATGTGGACCATTTTCTTCATAGGGTCGAGATTGCGGGCCTTGCAGTAGGCGAGCGCCAGGACCACCGAATTAGTCGAGGTGGCGCTTGGGAAAACCGCCTCGACCAGCGCTTTCCATGCGACGCGGTCGACACCAAATCGCTCCCCGATCGTCTGATGATACGGCAAGCGCGGCGGGGAGAGTACGGCCACGTCGCCGCCATCGCGCACTGCAACAGCCTTTTGTGAAGTTGTCTCGTTCATCTGAACCTCCTGAAGCGGCGGTGGGTAACCCTCACACGACCGATGTCACCTCTTTGTACTCAATGCCAGGCGGCGGCGGCTCAATCCTGTTACGGGCGTAGGCATCAGCAAGGCTCTGCAGCGCTTCGCTGATGGTGTCGCTGTCCTTGACGTGCGCGAGGAATGCTGCCCGATCGGTGATGTTGCCCTTCCACCTCACTTGCGGGGCGCTTCGGCGGCCGATCCCACTACCCATGGCAACCTTCGTGCTTGGTGCCGTCTCCGGGTCGGCGCCGGCAGCGATATGCTTGGCGCGCTCCTCCTCCAACCGCTTCTTTTCTGCGACCGCGAAGGGAGTGCAGACGACTGTCTTCAATTGCGATTTCAGGTTTCCGGCGCCGGTCTGCAGGGGCCTCCATTTGGCCGTGATCTTGTCGATGAGGTCCTTATGCGGAGCCTTCTCGATCTCGAACAGGTCCTTCGCCTTCTTCTCGATCTTGAGGAAGGTGTCAGCGAGGTCTGCTGCTTGATCGGCCTCATCCTTGGTCTTTGCAGCGCCCTTGTTGATCATCGTGTCGGCACTGATCTTGGCCAGCTCGTACTGGCCCATGAGCGTCTCGAACGTGATCTCAGTGGAGGCAGGCGGATTGTTGTCGGTCTTACTGACGGTGCGCCCCTCGGTTCCGGTGGGGATATTCTCCGCGGCCGCTGGCTTCTTATCGGTGATCGGAATGACGTTGCCGTTGCGGATGGCGGACGCGGCCTCGCTCTCGCCTGGCAGGCGCCCAGTATCCTTGAGGTGCTTGTAGGCATCGAACGACAGCGGGGTCTTCCAGGCAAAATCCCACATCTTGGCCCACTGTTCGGGGATGACGTCGGCCGGCGTGACCGTCCTTCCCTTCCACCCTCCCCCATTGACCTTGTCGTAGACGATGCAGACGATCGTGCCCGTGTCGTCACGCTGGTAGCAGCAGGGGCGCCAGTGCGTCTTGTCCGTTGACAAGACAGCATAAAAGCCGCACTCCGGCTTTTCTGGGCGGCCCGGGACGTGGCATCCGCCGACTCGAGTGTACCAAGTCGCGTAGTCCTCAGCCTTCTGGGCCGTACTGCCTTTGTCCATCAACCGCTTCACCCACGCGGCCCTTATTTCACGCCATTTTTCTGTCTGTTCAACGGTTTGTGCTTCCATGGATGGGCTCCAGCGCTGGATTTTACGACGGGAAATTGTAGGCTGTCGGATCTATGGTAACGAGTGCGTTAGCTCGCCGTCAAGTTTATGGAACGCAGAAAACCAATGACACCAGAACTGCTGCTCACAATCAAAAAACTGTGGACCGCCGGGGTGCCGGCCCGCCAGATCGCCGAGGACCTGGGGGATGGCCTGGCGCCGGCCGACGTCATTGAGGCGGTGTCCAGGCCAGCAAACATCATCCGCAAAAAACAATGTTTGCAGGAAGTGGCTGCGCCCACCGTTGCGCCTGTAGCGCCCCCTGTTGCACCGATCGCGCCTTCCGTTGCGCCGCCGGACGAGGAGGTCATTGAAACGTTCCTTCCGGTGGAACAGCGCTGTACGCTCTTCGACTTGACGGAACGACGGTGCAAATGGCCTGTCGGTGACCCGACCTCCCCGGACTTCTTCTTCTGCGGCGCGCGCAAGGTTGCGGACTCGCCGTATTGTGGGTATCACTTGGGGATCGCTTACAGACAATGAGGGCAAAACATGGTTGCTGGAAAGCCGAGAGGCGCGGCGACGAAACCGCGCCAGAGTGCACCAAAGATGAACAAAAAGAACGGCAAGGCACCAGAACAGGCGGCCGCCGCCGAAGCGCCGGCCGCGCCCACGCTGCCATCGCCCCCGATGGGCCACAACATCGGGGAACTGAGCGCAGAACAGCGGACCGCCCTTGAGTTCAGGCACATGCGGGAGCTCGTCAGCGCCAAGGCGAAGCTCGATGCGGCGAACAGCAACTGGCGCAACACTCGTAAGCGCATCAAGGCGGAAGGCAGCGTAATCACCAAGATCGAGAAGATGGTGAAGGCGCAGACCGACGAGGGGCGCCTGTCCCTGCTCGCCGATATCCAGGAGACCAAGGCAGCACTCGATTCGTTCGCCTACGCCACGCAGGTCGAACTCTTCATGGACGCGGAACAGAAGGTTGCGCCGATCCAGAAGGCCCGCCGCGAGGCGGAGATCGCCTACTACAACTACGAGGACAGAACCGGCGGCCGGTGGGCGCCGGGTTCGCCGGAGTACAATGCGTGGCTGGAAGCCTACGACGACCTTATGGCGAAGAGGGTGCGCGAGAACATACAGCCGCTCGCCGCTGGCGGTCACACGCCGCTCGAAGAGGCGGTAGAGGAATCCTTCCAGCAGGAAGCCGTTGAGGCGTCCATAGATGCCCTTGAGGAAGCTGTTGCCGCGGTCACCGGCGAGCCAGTCGAAATGATGCCTCCCGAGCCCGGAATGCCCCATGGCGTTGGCGGCCCCAGCTTTACCACCGAATAAGATTCTCGCACTTGATCTCGGCAAGCGTTGCGGGTTCTGCGTCGGCCTCGTCGGGGCTGGCGCCCCCGCGTCCGGCGCGTGGGTGCTGGGAGGTCCGGGCGAGCCCCATGGCGTAATCCTCAACAATCTCGTTTGGGCGCTCCAGGGCGTTCTGGAGCGCGGCGTGGACATGATTGTGAAGGAGGAGAATCGGGCGCTGCGCATCTCCAAGCGCCTCCCCCGCAACGAAGAGAGCGTGATTCTCACCGACGGCCTGCACGGGATAGTGCTCATGATGGGTACCCGCTACGGCGTGCGAGTGGAGAACGCGAGCATGGACCAGGTCCGCAAGCATTTCCTGGGAGTGGCGCGGATGGGTGACCGCGATACCCTTAAGGATGCGCTTGTGCACCGCGCCCAACTCCTCGGCTACATGCCGAAGGGACGATACGACCACGATCGAGCCGATGCGGTCGCAGTTTGGGATTACTCGTGTTCGCTTTACGGCCGGCGCGCGGCGATGTACCATTTAACGTAGCCGTCACAAATCCCACTGATTCAGAAGCAGCTCATGCGCGATGAGACGAAGAAGGATGCTGCGCGGAGTCAAGCCGATGTTCAATTTGACATAGAATACAATCTGATCGGTTGCCTGCTGTGGATGCCGGACTTCTACGCCACGGTCGCCGGTGTCCTAAAGGCAGAGTATTTCCAGCTCCCTGCCCACCGCCTTGTGTTCGCTGAGTTCGAGCGCCGAGTTGCGGCCGGGCTCCCTGCCGACGCAATGTCGATTCTTCAGAGCTTCCCGGATGAGCCGATAGCCGCCAACGGAGGCCTGCGACTCCATCAGCACTTGCGCGAGAGCGTGCATATCGCCTCTCGCATGACAGCGGCGGGCCAGGTCAATGCGCTGCGCCTGAATTACACACTCGCTGTCTCCGAAGGGGCCGCCAAGCACCTCACCATTACGGGAGACAGCGGCATCCCGCCCGATGTCGCCCTGCAGCGCTTCTTTAATGCCGTCGACGAGGTTCGACTCGACTACACCCATGCCCAGCGCAGCGCCGACAGTATGTCGATCGGCGACAGCATGGACCTGTTCGTTGAAAGGACGAACCGTAAGATCGGCGGGCAGGTAATAGACCGTCGCGTAAAGACGGGATTGGCTGCGCTAGACAACATGACAGGTGGGTTCGGCGAAGCTGACCTCGTTATCATTGCCGGCAGGCCCGGTATGGGCAAAACGACGCTTGCGACGTCGATCGCCCGGGGCGCTGCATCGCCACTGTTTGATCCGATGACGGGCAAACAAACCAAGCCTGCGTATCCGGTACATTTCTTCAGCTTCGAAATGGGGCGTGACCAGATAAACGCCAGAATGATGGCGGAGGACATCGCCATCCAGGTCCACGAGGCCGCCGGCCTTGGTCCTCAGCATCTCGAATACCGGCACCTCATTAACCCAAATTGGTGTGATTTCCCAGACTGGGAGAGGGAGCGCAGGGAATGGGGACGTAGCCTGTGGTCCTACATAGACGAGGCTCGGCGGCGGCTTAAGCAACTGCCGATCGAGCTTGATTGCAGCTCTTCTCTTACAGTCGGCGAGATCGCCGCGCGGGCCCGCAAGCATCGGGCCTCTCTGCTCATCATCGACTACATTAAATTCATCAAGGCGACGGACCGCTACCTCGGCAATCGTGTGCTTGAGGTTGGTGAGATCACGGGCGGCCTGAAGCGCCTGGCGAAGGAGTTGGGGATCCCGATCATCCTGCTGTGCCAATTGAACAGGGCGGTTGAGAACCGCAAGGACAAAACCCCGATGCTGAGCGATCTGCGCGAGAGTGGAGACATCGAGCAGGACGCCGACGTGGTGATGTTCACCTACCGGAAGGCCTACCACGACAAGACGGCCACCCTCGATAATTCCTTCGACGTGATAATCGAAAAAAACCGCAATGGTCCAACGGGTACGGCTCAATTACTAGTCGACCTCGGCCGATCATATATTCGCGACGTTTGACGGCCGATACTCGCCGCTGTTACGATAGATCCTACTCGTTGCCACTCAACTTGGAGGATTCTATGGGCAGGAAGGGAGCCGACGGCCGGGCTGCGCCGATCGATACCCACGTAGGTGGATGCATTCGGCGACGGCGCATCGCCCAGGGGTTGACGCAACAGCAATTGGGCGCTCGCCTTGGCGTTACCTTCCAGCAGATCGACAAGTATGAGCGCGGTGAGGCCAGCATCGCCTCGTGGCGACTGGCCCTCATTGCCAAGGTTCTGCACGTCACCGTTGGCTACTTTTTCCAGGGGCTGCCCTCATGATGCCGAATCCGTACGGGCTCCAGTTCGGAGAGAAGAAGCTGGTCGACACGCGCGAAGGCCGGCGCTGGGTGGCTGAGGCTGACCCAACGGAAGCGTTTTGGGAAGCGTGGCGGGCGGACAAGGCGGGAATGAAGGCGCGGGGCTTCGGTTGCGGCCGGTGGCCCGAGGGAGCGCCCTGGAAGGTCAACTTTTGGGAAACCACGCAGCCCAAGGAAGAGCTGGAGGCCACGCGCGCCGCCAGCCGCGCCGAAGACGCTGATATCGATATCCCGCGGCCGCACGGTCTGGACTACATGGCGTTCCAGCGCGGCGGCATTGCGTTTGCGCTCCAGCGCGAGGGTACGCTCATCGGCGATGAAATGGGCCTCGGCAAAACGATCCAGGCGATCGGCCTTGCGAACGCGACTGGCGCCCGCCGCATCCTGGTGGGGTGCCCAGCCAGCTTGAAGGGCAACTGGTACGCCGAGATCAAGAAATGGCAAGTCGCGCACCTGCCGGTGTTTGTCATCTCGCCGGGCGTGCACATGCCGATGGGCGTCGACCTCCCCGAAGGTTGGTGGGTCGTGTCGTGGGAGATCGCGCAAAAGTTCGCCAAACAACTGAAGGCCGGCGTTTGGGACCTCGTCATCATCGATGAATGCCACAAGCTGAAGACGATCGGCGCTCAGCGCACGCAGTTCTTTTTGGGCGGCCGCGTCAAGGACAAGGAGACCAACAAGACCATCGAGGTGCCGGCGATCAAAGCCAAGACCCGGCTTGCGCTGACCGGCACGCCGATCTGCAATCGCCCCCTTGAGCTGTGGCCGTTCGTACATTGGCTAAATCCGAGCATGTTCGGCAACCTCTCCAAGTTCAAGAAATTCTACTGCTACAACACCGACAACCTCGGCAAGCTACAGAATCTCCTGCGCGAGAGCGTAATGGTGCGCCGGCTCAAGAGTCAGGTGCTCAAGGATTTACCCGCCAAGCAGCGCCAGGTGGTCACGCTCGATATCGAGGATGGCGACGATCGCGCCCGTCAATTCGTCGAGGAGGAGCTTGAGACTTATGGCCGCTACGAACGCGAAATCGAGGAAGCGACCTACGAGCAGCAGAGGGCGGAATCAGAAGGGAACACGCCTTCCTACGAGGCGGCGGTTGCCCGTCTCAAGGCTGCACGGAAGATCATGTTCACCGAGATGAGCCGCGTGCGGCACAACACGGCCCTTGTGAAGGTCCCCTACGTCATCAACCACCTCAAGGACCTCGACGAGACCAAGAAATACATTGTCTTTGGGCACCACAACGACGTGATCAGGCAGTTGTGCCACGCGATGGCGCCGCGGGGCGCTCTCCAGATGACGCAGGAAACACCGATCGAGGAGCGCCAGCAACTCGCCCACCGTTTTCAGGACGATCCCGACATCCATTTCATATTCGGCACCTACGGCACGATGGGCGTCGGCTTCACGCTCACGGCATCCTCGCACGTTGTGACGGCCGAGCTTGATTGGGTGCCGGGCAACGTCACTCAGGCGGAGGACCGGGCGCACCGCATTGGACAGTTATCATCGGTACTCGTGCAGCACTTGGTGTTCGATGGTAGCCTCGACGGCAAGATGGCGAAGACCCTCGTCGCCAAGCAGGAACTTATCGATAAGGCGCTGGACCGGCAACCCGAGCAGCAACAAGCGGATGCCCCCGCTGCTGACGGGGGGACGCCATCCCAGCCGGTCCAGCGCCCTGTCGATGGTGATGAGGACGAGCAACCCGAGCGCAAGAAGCCCAAGGCGATTCTGCTCAACAAGGAGCAGGTCGAGGCCGTGCACAAGGCGCTGAAGATCATTGCGGGCTACGATGGCGACAGGGCCAGCGCGCTCAATGGCATCGGCTTTTCCAAATTGGACACTCGGTTCGGCTGCGAGCTGGCGGAGCGATCCTACCTCTCGCCGCGCCAGGCAGAGGTTGCCGCGCGCATGGTGCGCAAGTATCGGCGCCAATACCCCAAGGATCTGTATCAGCGAATTTTCGGAGAGGAATGGTGATGGGTGAAGCAAAGCGCAGACAGCAAGTCGTTAGCCTCCAAACCAGCTTGATCTACCGCGCGCAGTTGAGGCACGGGTTGGAGGTCGCCCAGGATATCTTTAACACGTACGACCTGCCGACGGCGATCGTTCTTGCGCACAAGAGCCGCGATCGCAGCGTCAAGGAGGCCATCGACGACTTGCTTGCCAAGACCGCTGTCGCCGAATGCCGGCGCGGCTGTGCGTTCTGTTGCTATCAGCTTGTTAGCTGTGCGCCGGCCGAGATTTTCCGTATCGCCCGGCACCTCTTCAAGAACGGCCTGGACACCGAGGAATTACGTGAGAAGCTGCACTGGCTTTCGCTGCTGCCGATCGAGCCGGAGGCGCGATATCGCAAGCCATGCCCGTTTCTCGCCGGGACAGAGTGCTCGATCTACAACGACCGCCCGATGGCGTGCCGCTCGCATTTCTCCGCATCGGCAAAGGGGTGCGAGCAGTCATTTAAGTCTGAGGCCGGCGCTGATGTTCAGGTGCCCTTTATCACCGAGCCGAAGGCGATGGCGAGCCTCACGCAGATGGCGATCGATTACATCCTGTCGACCAAGCACGGCATCAATATTGAGAAGGTCGAGCTGTGCGGCGGCCTGCTGAAGGTGTTGACCGCACCCGATCCTGACGCCCTCTTCGATCGGTGGTGCAGGGGCGAGGACGTGTTCGCCGGCCATCACGACTGGATGCCTGAGGGCTACCCAAAATACGAGACGATCATGAAGGAGGCTGTCGCCGCCGCGATGGCCGACGGATAGGGTTTTACAGCGCGGAAGGAGAATGCCGATGATCGATGGTTTTAAGAATGCACCGAAAAATATGCGGAGCCACATGGAGACCATTGTGGTCACAAAGGAGACGCTCCAACAGATGAAGAGGCCGCCGTTCCAGCGCGAATTGCGGGTGACCAAGAAGGTCGAGGAGATCGCCGCGGAGCTGAAGGCCGACAGCGGCATCATCAGCGGCGTTATCACCATCGGAGTGTTGGACGACGTCCGCTATCTTGTTGACGGACAGCATCGCCTCAAGGCGTTCGATATCTCTGGTCTCCCCGAGGGCATTGCCGATTTTCGCGTCGTCGAGTTCGAGACGATGGCGGACATGGCAGACGCTTATTTCAAGCTCAACAGCCCGATCGCGACTTTCCGTGCAGACGACAAGCTGCGCGCGTTGGAGGCGGGGGTGAAGCCTCTCGCGACCATCAGGCAGCGTTGTCCGTTCGTTGGGTACGAGCAGATCAGGCGAAATCCCGCCACCTCACCGATACTCAGCATGTCCATGCTTTTGCGTTGCTGGAAGGCAGGAACCAACGACTCTCCTTCCGGCTCTGGCGGACCGCGGGCGACCGATCTCGCTCTGGCCCTGTCCGATGAGGAGGCGAACAGTATCGTGCAGTTCCTGGAAGTCGCCATGTCTGCCTGGGGCCGCGATCCGCAGTACGCAAGGCTATGGAGCACCCTCAATTTCACAATGTGCATCTGGCTGTGGCGGCGCGTTGTGCTGACCAAGTTCAGTCAAAGGACGACGCAGTTGACCACAAGTCAATTCGGCAAATGCCTGAGCAGCCTGTCGGCCGACGAGAAATACATCGACTGGCTGCTCAACCGAGCGCTCAGCGATCACAGCCGCAGCCCCGCCTACAACAAAGTCAAGTCCATCTTCGGGACGCGGATTATCGCTGAGGGATGGTCCAAAAAGCCGATGCTCCCGCAACCGCAGTGGGCAACCTCGGTCAATGCGAAATACGCGTAATGGCCCACCTTATCCTAATAGACGGCACGGCGTTCCTGCACCGGGCGTTTCACTTTGCGGCCGACATGCGCCGCGCCGATGGCACTCCGGTCGGTGGCATAAACTCGTTCTGCTCGATGATATGGCGCCTGCTCGGGAGGTTCAATTCCGCGACGCACATCGCGGTGATTGGCGACGCCGGCGGCGCTCCGACGTTCCGGCATCGCCTTGATGTCAACTACAAGGCCAACCGATCGTCAAAGCCACCCGAGCTAAAGACGCAGCTCGCAGCAATGCCGGACGCTGTGAGGGCGTTTGGCTTACCATACGTGGCGGTGCCGGGCATCGAGGCGGACGACATCATCGCCACATACACAGCGAAATGGGCGGGCGAGCGCTATATGGACGGTCCGGGCTACGCGAACCTCGTTACGATCGTGTCGGGCGACAAAGACATGATGCAGCTCGTCGACACGAACGTCGTCCTGTTCGAGCCGCGCGATGAGCTGTTCATGCGCGAGTCGGAGGTGGTCAAGAAGTTCGGTGTTCACCCGCGCCTGATGGTGGATTACCTGGCGCTGGTCGGCGACACGAGCGACAACGTGAAGGGCGTGCCAAGCATTGGCCCGGTGACCGCGGTGGAACTGCTGGCGGCGCACGGCTCGATCGGCGGCATCTATGACAACCTCGACAAGCTTACTCCGCGCCTGGCGCGCCTGTTCGAGGTGCACATGATCGCGTTGTCGCTTGCAGTGAAGCTTGTGACGCTCAAGTGCGATGTGCAGGGCTTGCCTGATCCAGCCGGCTTTGTGTTCAATCACAAGCGGCGTGAGTACACCAAGCTGGCGGCATACTGCCGGAGCAACGAGCTTGAGAGCCTGGCGGCGCGTGTCGAGGCGGGGTGGCATCAATAAAAAAGCCCCCGGGTTTGCCGGGGGCCTCGCGCTTTAGCAAGGCTTGAAGAATCCCTTCCCCACCTCATCGCCCGGACAGTACATCCGGGTGCGCATTGGGGGCGGTGGTGGTATTTCCCGCATACGGGCATCTTCACGCTGTTCGTTGGCACGATACTCAGTCTCAAACCGTGGTGGCGGGTCTTCTGGGCGGGGGACGCGGATGATGTCCGGCATAGGTGGCGGGGTTATGGGCCTCTTGTGCTTTGCCAGGGCGCTGCCGCTGGCCACCAGCGTGATGGTGACCAGCACGAATATCAACTTGTCCTTCATGCTCTCCTTCTCCTCTTGTTGAGCCCTTTGAGGCGCTCCGCCTGCGCGCGTGCCCGCTCCTTGAGTATGGCGCGGCCGGCGGCGTCGATCGAGCGCGGGACGGAGTAGTCCGCCTTGCGCTCGTTCCTGTTCATGGTGGTGAGCCTGCGCCCGCGCCAATTGGCGGCACGCTCGGCTGGGGTGAGGCGGAGGAATGCGGGGATGCCTTCGATCTGCTGCATGGCGTGCTCCGTTTTTACATTGACACGCATAATGTAAACTATGGCCTTTCCGGAAACGCCGATCGAGGCCGAGACCCACCTCGGAAACGCTTGTGCCACAGTCATTACCGCATTGCACGATAACTATTTGGTGCGATGGATGCTCGACAACTGTGGTTGATTAGCTAATCAAGATTAGCTGATATCACTGTGGCGCAGGCTTTTGTGCACCGCACGACTGTACGAGGACGATGCAATGGTCGACCTCGTTCACAGCGATATCCCATCCCTCCGGCGGGCGGTCGATTGTGCGCGCATCCCAGCCGGTGAATCCAAACATCGTGGCAATCGTGAATGCTGCTGCCAGGTGCGGATACCTTGACGACGGTACGGAGAGGGAGAGGTGCCGGTAGACCTCGCCGCCATGGTGGGTGAACGTGAACACCGCGCGGTAGGAATCGAACTTGGCGGTGTAGTTCGGATTGTCGCCCGGCACCGGTTGGCCCGCGCGACCAGAATAATACGGATGGTCCATCGCGTAGGAGACGATGCGAGCAGCCTTTGCCTTGGCGGCATCGTCAATTGTGAGGCGGCGCATTCTCGTACTCCCGTGGCACAGTCTGTCCGTAACAGCGGTCTGGCATTGGCTTGATCATGAAGACCGAGGCGACAAAGTCGTCCGGGTCGAGCCCGCGCTTGCGCAGCGCGTGCCGAATGATGCCACCACCCACCGGGTACGGCGTGTCCGCCGTGGGGACCAGCATAAGGTCCCGCGGCTTGAGCCCGTATAGCACAAGCTCGAAGAGCATCGTGCCGCCGAGCGACATGATCGCCACGCGGCAGGATTTGAACGGGTTGACTGTCGTCTTATCGCGCACTGCGGTCCTCCTGGTCGAGTTGGCGGAACACGGCGACGGCCTCGTTGTAGGCGAAGTCCACGTGCTCGGCTATGGTGGTGTCGTCGGAGGGGGCGCGCTGGGCGCGCGCCGCCCCAAGATGGCCAAGGATTGCGGCCACACGGTCCTTGAGCGTCATCTCACCAGCACCACGTCATCGACGAGGGCTTGAGTCAGTTCTTGGAGGCGCGTTTTGTAAATGCTCTTCTCATAGGCGCGGCACAGTTCGGTCTTGTAGTTCTCGAACCATAACTTCAGCTCTTCCTGCTGTTGGTTCGCGGCGTTGGTGGCCCAGCCTCTCCTGATTATGACGTAGTCATTCAGGGGAGGCAGCTTGTTCACGATCTCCTTTGCCTCGAAGGCAGCTTCCTTCCGCGCTCGCTCCTCGAGTCGGTCCTGCAGTGTCGCAACGTCCATAGCATCCCTCCTCTGGCATGATTGCCCGGAAGCGGCACCCGTGGATGCCGCTCGGCGGCCAATCACAACATGCGACGGATGTTCGTCATCATGTCCCAAGCGGCCCCGCTGAGGGCGATCAGAAACCCGAGCGCCCCCGCATTGCTGAGTTCGACACTGCTCATCATTACGATGCTCACCGTGCAAATGGCGGCACCGGTGTAAATGGCTTCATTCATGTGTCCTGTTCCTCCTCGTCGTCGTTGTTGTCCTCATCAGGCCAGCGTGCTGGCGGTGTCTCGGCGAGTTTGATGGCGGTGTCGGCCTGATTAATCAGGGCGTTGATTGACTCTTTGCCAGCCCCTTTGCCGGCCCCTCTAAATGGAGCGAGCGTTGTTTTCAGGTTCTTGGCGACCGCCAGGAGCGCTTTGTTGCTCTGCTCCATGTGGTCGATGATATCCAAGCAGATGTCCGCCTGGTCGCTTGGGCTTTCCTGGCAGCGCTGCGGGATATGCGCCCCGAGCGCGTCGATGATGCTGTCGACAAAATCGCTGCATGAGTAGGTCACGCGTGTCCTCCTAGTCCAAATCGTCGGGCTCGTGGGGCCACAGCGCGTCCTGCTGCAACTCGTGCACCAAGGCGCGCATCTTGGCCGTGATGGTGTGGTAGCGGCCGGCCAGCCTGCGGCTGAGCACGCCCATGTCGGTCTCGCCGATCGTTTCAAGCTGGTCGCGGATGCGGCGCAGCTTGCGTACGAGGGCTTGGTATTGGTTTTCGATCTCCGCCTCCCAGCGCTGCAAGCGCGCCTTGCGCTCGCTCTCTGATATCGGCGGTGCGATCGGTTGTGATCGTGTCATTGGTTGGTTTCCGGTGGTTTGAGGGTGCACGCCTCATCGTCTGCGATCTTGGCGTACTGGCAGTCCTCTTTGGTGCCGTTGATGGCGGCATCGAGCGCTTGTCGCGCGCGCTTAAGTGCCCGCTGTGTGTGTGAGCCTTCCGGCTTGTCCCATGTCTGTTCGGCAAGCTCGACCATACGCTTTAGCCCTCGAAACAAGAGCGGCGCGGCGCGCATCATGCGGCCACGCTGCTCAAGCTCATCGAGCGAAAGCCCGTGCTCCTCCAGCACATAGACCGGATAGCCGTCCTGGTCCGTGTAGACCTCCGGATAGAGCAGGTATGGTGAAGGCAGCCTCAACGCACGGGCTCCAGCTCCTCGGCGAACGCGGAGAACTCCCAGCCATCGCTGGCTCGGACCAGATACGCCTCGATGACGACGGTGTTCATCTTGCGCACCACGGTCACGACCTGCCCGGAATGGTTGATCATGCCCGCCACGAACGGAGTCGGCTCAGCGATGTTCTTCGCCGCCTCGTCGCAGACGAACGTGCACTTTGAGCCGGCGGTGATGATGCTCACGCCGCATCCTCCACCGGGCCGCGCCAGATCTCGGCGCCGCTGTCGCGGTCAACCAGCGTCACGCGGTCGATGCCGCGCATCCACATCTCGCGGCCGTGGATGGCGTACGCCTCATCGAAGCGGTAATCGTCCTCGATCTCATCGTCAGCGATCGGCCTCGCGATCCTGACGGCTCTGCCGTGTCTCATTGGATGTACCCTTCTGTTGCCGGCAACACTGGTCGCCGCCAATCCCCTCCCCCCAGTAAGGGGGAAGGGGAGTAGCTCCGATCAGAAGCCAGGGTCTTGGAAGAAGCACGGCGCCGAGTGGCCCCGATGGTACTTGGGGTTATTCTCATGCACCGGAGAGCGCGCGCACGACGCCGGCTGCTGAGTGTCAATCATGGCCGACTGATTAGTGCCGACCAGGGTGCCGGCAGAACCCATCGGGCCGCTTTGGAAGCAACCACCCAAGGAAATGGCCAGCCCCGCGACAACGCCCGCAACAACGATCTTCTTCATAATGGTACTCACTTTCTCTCTGAAATGAGACGCGGAAATGCGCCTCGGGATGCCCAGCCCGAAGGCTGGACACGGCCGAGAAGCACTAGGACGTGATGCGGATGACGACGAGTGCGGATTTGGCCTCGTTTGTGAACACCTTTCCCTGCGCGTTGTCGAGTGCCGTCGCCAGATTTTCTGGCAGGTCGAGGTCGACCAGCTCGCGCGCAGCCTCAACGGTGATCTCGGCGGACTCCCCGTCCTCCAGCTCCTGCTTGGTGAATGACATTGGTCGTCTCCTTGTTTGAGGCGATGCGCCTCGGGATAGGGCGCGCGCGGCGCCCTACGGCCGAGAAGCACTCAGTCTGTCCCCTCATCGGTGTGCGGCGCCTCGCCGAGCGCCTCGGCGATCGCGTTGTGCACGACCTCAGGCTTGTTCGGATCCATGACGACGGCGGTCACACCCTCCGGCAGGTGCCTCAGCGCCTCCTCCATCGAGCGGAACGGCTTGCACTGTTCGTCCTGTATCCACGTCCATAGCTTTTCCCGGCGCATTTCCGGCGCCATCTCTGGCCATCTTTTGCCGTTGAAGCTGTTGAACCACTGCTGCGATTTCTCCGTAGCGGCAGTGTTGGGGAAGCCGGCGGCCTCATAGAGCGCCTTCATGGCGGTGTCAGCCCTCAGCATGTACGAGGCCTCCACCATCTGCCTGTAGGTGATGCGCTCGATATCAGGGACGGCTTGCCTCTCCTCCGCCCGCTCCGGCAGATAGACCTCCATCACTTGACTGATGGCCTTCACCAGCTTCGCCCGCGTGGGCGCAAAGCCGCCACCCCAACGGTTGCTATCCCAGTTAAAGCCGCCGTTCGGGTATTCCTGGATGACGAGCGTCCACGGTTGGTTGTCCTCGTCGTCCTCGCCACCCAGGTTCGCCGGCGCGTCCATCGGGGCGACCCAGATGTTGCTCTTGTCTGGCTCGTGCTGGGCGTAAGCATACGCACCAGCGCGCGTGAATGCCCCCACAAACCGGAACCCCTCTGTGAGGGTGCCGTAGACCAAGATGTGATCCTTCTCCTCTGGCATTGTTGCTCTCCTCGGGTTGAAGCAGTGCGCTTCGGGAGGGCCACCACGCGGATGGCCCCGGCCGAAAAGCAAAAACTCACCTCAGGCGCTTCTCGATGTCCGTGATCTTGTAGTAGAGCGCCCACAGACCCATTGCGCACGCCCACACCCCAACGACCCCAACGAGGCCGAGAACCAGGGCGAGCGAAACATCGCTGCTGTTAAGTGCGGTGGCGTCCATCACGCGCCCTTTATCTCGATGCTGAGCGGCTTGACCTGCTCGGTCTTGATCTCGACGGTGGCGCTCGCCTGCGGTGTCTCCGGCACCGGCATGAGGACCTTGATCATGGTGTAGTTAACGACAGGGGAGAGGTCCCATTCGGTGACCAGCTCATCAAAGTCCTGGGCGATCCGCACCTCGCGCTGGTCGGTCACGCCGATGTAGACCTCCACCTGCTCGGGCTCCTGGGGCGGCGGGCAGTGGGCGACGGTGATGGTGTGGCCCATGCTGTGGGCCAGCTCGTTGAGCCTGTCAGCGTCCTCCATATTGGTCGGGTCGAGCGTGGCCAGCTTCTTGGCAAGGTCGACGATCTGTTCACGGAAAAACAAACCCTCGATATTCAGCCTTGGTTTTTCCTCAGTGATAGGCATGGGATGCTCCTGGAGGTCACGGAATGCGCCTCGGGATGCGGTGCGCCTGGCACCGCACGACCGAGAAGCACTCAGTCACCCTTGCGCTTCAGGTAGCGCCGGTTCTCCTCGATCGCCTCGCGGATCTTGTCGGTGTTGGCCAGCAGGATCTCCCAGCTCTCGATGTACAGCGTGATCGGGAAGCGTTGGCCGAGCCCGTACATCGACAACCCGCCCTTGTCGGCGACCTTGAAGCGTACCTCCCCGCCGCCCTTTAGCCGCCTGTTCTCCTCCTCCAGCCTTTGAAGGCGCTGCTCTGACGTTTCGTGGCTTTGGTCCTGGTGAATGATCATCGTTAACCCCTTCTGTGGTCGGCACCGTGCTGGTCGCCGGCATTGCCTGTCCCGGAGGGCAGGCAACACGAGCGATCACGCCTTGACCTTGTTCTCGACCCTGGTTGCCTCGGCCACCACGTCGTCGAACGTTAGGTTGATCCCGAGCGCCTTCTGGGTGTTGACCATCCATTTTTGGAGCCGCGGGGACAGCCCGTGACCCTTGTACGTGTTGCAGTAGTGGTTGAACGCGATCACCGCCATCACGCCCTCGCGCAGCGCCATCATCTGCTCGTGGTTCTTGAGTTCGATGGTCCGAACGTCGCTTCTGATGTCTTCCAGTTGTAACAGCAGCTTGCTCATTGCCTTCCTTTCCAGCTTCGAGCCATTGGCGCAGCTCGCGGCGCATGATCCCGATCGAGCCGTTGATTTCCTCGACCAGGGCGTCATTCCTTACAAATCCAGCGTCGATCAGCTCATCGAGGTAGGCGCGCATCACCCGCAGGTATTGCGCCCCGCCCACCAGGCAGACCTCGTCGTACGGCACCTGCTCCCAGGTATTGCCGCGGTAGGGCATCGAGCACGACACCTCGGCGCGGGCGGTCATGCCCAGCAGGCCACGGTTGCGCTTGCCCTTCTGCTGCGGCCACCGGGCATCGATCCCGCCCGCGATCATCTCGTCGGCCTGCTTCTTGGTCAGCTTGGCGTTGTAGTCATCGATGTAGCAGTGGGCCGCCCGCATCCCGTACCGGGCGCTCAGGAAGAACGTCTCGGCGAGGAAGCCATCCGGGTCGACCGCGCGCAATGTCTGCCACAGCGGGCCGTTATAGCGGTCCCGCGCGGCCATCAGGCCGGCGTTCTCGCCTTTCGCGGTCGAATGGCTGTCGTCACGCTTCGTGGCCGAGCAGGACATGATCAGTAGTCGGGGCATTTGCCGTGTCTCTGGTTGCCGCTGGGCGGTCCCTCAGGGCCGCCGGGTGGCAATCAGTCGTTGAAGCCACCGGACAGCAGGATGGCCGTCCGGGAGTGCATCCTGTCGATTACGGTGGTCGTCTCGACGGGGGTGATGGTGTTGGCGACGATCAGCCTGGCGATCGTGTGCATGTCGGCCTGGTCGAACATGCCGTGGATGCCGTATTCGGTGATGATGCGCCGCGAGGGCAAGCCCGGCCGGAAGCGTGCCATCTCTCTGGCCGTCCCCAAGGCATCAGCGCTGTCGTTGGTGTAGTAGGCCGTCTCCTCCTGGCCGTTCCGGTAGTTGATGCGCCATTCCCCGCCACGGCGGCGGGCAGTGAGCCCCAGCTTCTGTATGGCTTTCCTGGTCCGTACCACGTTCATTTTTGCCTCCACGATCGTGACCCATCCCCAAATGGCAACGGCCCCAAACCAGGGCCGCTGCCGCTCTCAGTTGCGAAGGAACCAGCGCCAGAACCGCCTCAACCAGGAAACCTGCACCTCAGGCGCCGGCTTGGGCTGCTTCCACCGCCCGTCCATTGCCTCTTGCAGGTCCTCAAGCCTCCGCTTCGTCTTTGCACTCATCTGTGGTCCTCCATCTCGGCTGGTTTGCCGCTGAAAGGGCCGTCCCCGCCAGGCGGCCCCTTGGGTGGCAAATCAGGCGCAGAGGGCCGGAGGAGAAACCGGGTTGCCGTCGATGTAGAAGAACGGGCCGGCTATCACATGCAGCTTGCGAACCATCTCATCGCGGGTAATGAGCCCATCCTTGGCGTGTCGAACGGCTTCGAGCACCTGTTCAGCCTCTTTTGCCGAAAATCCGTAGGTGTTGATCGTCATTGTACGTACCCTTCTGTATTGGACACTCGTCGTGCCCAATTGAAATGTATCGTACTCTATCGTTCGCTTCAAGGTTGATCCGGCCCCCGCAACATGATTTTTTTCGGACGCCCTTATCCCCGGCCGGCGCGAACTTCCTTGCCCAACCCCCAGAAACAGTGCCACCATCACTGCCAGGACAGGGTTTGATGTGAGTCCAGGGCACGTCGACGGGCGTTGCCCCCAGCTTTTTCCGATAGAGAATGGCACATCAGCCCTGTCCCCAACCCGGGGTGCGGAATCCCCCAATTATCGGAAAGAAACACAAATGAAAGATGATGGCGACCGTTCACAGCAGGCCGAGCCCGGCCCGCACAGACTGCCCAATCCCCCAATCCCCAAAAACGTTGATCTCCGCAAATATCCGTGGATGGAGTTCAACATCGATAAGCTGCTCGATAGCGATTTCTGGCGCAGCACACGCAAGCGTCCAGAGGTTCGTGGTGTGGCACTTGCCCTCTGGGCCGCCGCCTGGCACCAGGTCCCCGCAGGCTCCCTCCCCGACGATATTGTGGTTATCGCCGACCACGCAGACCTCGATCTGCCCGACGAATTACATGGAATGACCGTCGAGGAAGCCAAAAAATGGGCCACTGATAACAAAGCACAAAACGGATCATCGGTACCCGATCGCATAGCGATCGTTACCCGATCGCTCCACGGCTTCGAATTGTGTTCCGACGGTCGCCGGTACCATTCCTATCTCGCCCCGCTCGCATTCGAAAAATTTAAGCTCAAGACGAAGCAAAGCACCGCCGGTAGAGAAGGCAACGCAACACGCTGGAAAGATAAACAAAACTCAACCGTCGGCCCCCGATCGGATGGCGATCAGGACCCGATCGGTACCCGATCGCGGTCGGATCGCAGAAGGAAGAATAAGAATAAAGAAGAAGATAGATCCCCCCAGCCCCCCTTAGCGCGTTCCGATTTGAACGGCAGCGGGGGAGTGGATTCGGTCGAGCAGTTCAACGAAGAACTCAGCGCCGCGACTCGTGGAACCTCCCGAAGGGGCTCGGCGACGACGGAGCGTGGCGATTGGCCAACGTCCCCACGAGACACCTCGGGGAGCCGAGCGTCCCGGGACATCGACCCAGAGGCTACAGCAGCCCGTAAGGCAGTGGTCACCGACGCGCAGCTCCTCCGAGACATTGGGTACACGTACGATACCCTCAAGGAGGCGCTGTGGGCCGCGTGCGCCGACCATCAGCGTAAGCTTCAGGGAAACAAGCTTGAGGTGCTGGGGCCGATATTGGCGTTGCTGAAGGATACGCCGGGGCTGTCGGTGCGGGAGGACGTGCTGCCGGCGATCAGTGCCAAGGTTGCCAGGCACAACAACGGCGATGTCATCAGCTCGTGGATGTTCTTCGTGTCGTCGATAAAGGGCTGGCACCAGAACCGGGTTTCTGGCGCTGGTAATGGCGCCGGCAAGAAGACCTACGACCCCGAGAACTTGCCGGATTACTGGTTCGAGCGCGCCGAGGGCCGGGCGCCGCCTGGTCACCCGTGGAAGCCGATGGTGACCGATCCCATGACCAAGCAATTGCGCCGGTATGGCGGGCATTGGGACTGGGAATGGTACGATGCGCTGGAGCGCTTTGTGCGCACTGGCGGCGACAAGGAGACGGGCCAAGGCGGCGTATGGTACGATTGGTTCGCGAAGGAGCGGCCTGGACAGCCCGGCTCGTCGTGCCCGGACGATATTCGGGACCATTTCGGCATCCCGGCGCACGCCAGGCAGCCGGCGCCTGCGAAGCTTCGGCTGGTGTCGATGTTGAAACCGATAGGAGAGCCGATGCCGCTCATGCGGCCCGTTGCGGCCCGTGGGGAGGTTTTGGCGACCTCCCCGGTGTCAGACATAGGGCGAGTCACCGGCGGCCTTCCTACGGCCGTGGCGGGGCATTTCGGCCCAATGCCCAATCCCGAAGATGATGGACCCCCGTTTTGAGCGCCCGGGAGGTTGCCGAGCGCCTGAACTGGGAGCACAAGAATTGGCTGCGGCTGTTCCTGGATGCCAAGGAGCGCGGGATGGATGACCTGGCCATCGTTTATGCCAGGTCCGGCATTGACTGTGGCAACCGGATGCTGGCAGCGCAGTACCGGGCCGAGAAGGAGGACTTTGATCGTGGCAAAAGAGCGTAGCAAGGTGCTGGTCGAGCTTCCGATCGACATTGATCGGGGGGTGCAGGGGCTATGGTTTGTCACCTGCCCGGCAATCCGAGGTCTCATGGTGGCGGGAACCGACAGGGATGAGGCGCTGACCGCGGTGGAGGGCGCCATCAACGAGCTTACGGCGGCAGCGGACAAGGCGATGGGATGATGGCCGATCTCCACCCCGTCCATAGCTCGTTGCGTGGCCGCACCAGGCGTATTCCCCACAACATGGACGCCATCAAGCTCGACAACGAGCTTCGGACGGCGTTGACCGATATCGCCTTGCGCATCTTCGCGGACGCGACGAACGTCGATAGGTCGTTCCAGGACGCGATCCTGGCGGTGTATCTCTCCGGCCTCAACCACGGCTACGAGACGATGAAGGAGTCGGTGACTCATGCCACTGATGAGCCCTGAGGTCGCCCAGGCGATCATCAGTGCGGAGTTCTTGCGCCCGCTGCTCGAACTGCACATTGTGCCGACGCTGGGCCTCGAACGCCTCACGCGGCACAAAAAAGGTGACCATTTCAAGTGGTGCAGATGTCGCTATTTCCGTGATTTGTGCTGCCATACGTGGCAAGACGATCCGGAGGTGTTTCGATGGTGACACGGATGACCAAAGCCCAGTGGCAGGCGCGCGGTGAGGCGTACGAGGAGGCGGCGCAGCACCTGCTGATGAGCTGGACGGACGATGCCATCGAGTGGAGCCAGGGTGAGATTGTGTCCAAACGGCTGATGATTGAAGCGAAGGTGTGCTTCGAGAGGGCGCTGTGATGCGTTCCAGGGCGGCGGTCAGAGCCATGAACATGGCGCTTCAAAGCCTACGGGAAGAATTGTGGCACCAGCCGAAAGGCCGCGAGACGACAGGAGCCCGACCGGCGGGAAAGGTAGGTGCCGCCGTCCTGGAATGCATCGAGAGGCCGTGGAGGTGGCTGTGATGGCGTTCTCTGCACTACCCGCCAGGTCGCCTGATTGCCCACGCGAAGGAGAAGGTGTGATGCCCCAACGTGAGACGGTATTCGTCCACTTTCCCATCAACGTTTGGCAAGGCCGCAGCGAGATATGGTTCGTCACGAGCCCGATCGTGCCGGGGCTGTTTATCGCGGCGCCGGATCGGGATGAAGCTATTCGTAGCGTCGAGCCGGCGCTGGTGGAACTGGCAGCGGCGCATGACAAGGAGAAGCGGTAATGGCACCGGTAAGGCAGTTTAGCATCTTCATGGATGAGGATTTGCTTGCACAGTTGGTGGAGAAGGCGAAAGAGGCCAACTGCACCGTCAGCGACATAATGAGGGCACGCCTGCTGGAGGTGGAGAAGGACGTTGGCGTGCGAACCGTCGACGTCAGCGACATCTATGTTGACGCTGATGGCAAGCTGTGGCGATGCGTCCTGATTTCTCGTGGACCGAGCGTGATGTTCGAGGAGGTCGAGTCGGCACCAACGGCGCCGAGGGCGGCTATGACGCAAGGGCCTATCGACCATTCGGGATGGGATGGCTGGAAGCGCATCTTCCGGCCGGCTCGGCCCGAAGCGCCAGGGACGCAGTTTGCGCAAGGAGGTGGACAATGAGAAGGGTGTTGTTGGGACTACTGCTGCTGGGTAGCAGCGTCACGAGCGCCAGCGCGCAGCAGTTCATCTATGGGCCGCCGTCGCGTGAGGAGTTTCGCTACTGGTACAACAACGTCTATCGTCAGGGGCGCCCGAATGCACCGGAATGGTGGGCGCGGGATCGCTACCCGAGCTTCATCTACAACCAGCCCAGGCCGGCGCAGCGCTATTATCCGTCCTATCCGGACTATACTTATCAGAGACCGGCGCGGTACTACTCGCCGTACGCCGGCTACCGGTACGCCTCGCGGCAGGACTACTATGCGCCGCACTATCGCTATTACTCGCCGCCCCGGAACGAATGGGGCAATTACGGCCGCTATCCTATGCACGGCAGGTGGTGGTGACCACCTTACAGCACGTTGCCATGTGGCTATCGCTGGGCACATTCATCCTCTTCGTTGGGATGGTGGTCACGGCTTACATTAAGGGGTGGTGATGGGCGATACGTACATTGAGAGGACCTACGCCGGCCGGCTGGCGGTGATCCGCCACAACATGGGCGAGACTGCCAACGACTACGAGATCGAGCCTCTTCCCTCGAACTTTGAGCCGGCGCCAGACCTCGTGGTGATGAGGCAAGGGCTGGGGTGGGAGTTGCGCGGGGCGCCTGGTGACCGGTATTGGGCGCGCAAGCGTGCTCCGCAGAAGGCGCGGTCACCCGACATTCCCTCGCACTACAGACCGCTCCCGCATGGCGTGATCTGCAAATGCCCGCATATGCTGATCGATGACGGGGCCACCTGGTGCTGCAACGCGGCCGCCACCCCCTACGCCGCAGGCTTCGGCAACGGTGGCGACATTGCTGGCGCCATGCCCAAGCCCGAACCGGTGCCTCAGCCCGATGACGGCTGGGAATGGGCGATGGTCGAGATCATGGGCCACCGCAAGCACGCCGGCCGCGTCCGTGAGGTCGAGCGGTTCGGCACCAAGCTGATGAGGGTCGATGTGCCGATCGATGGCGACCCGGCGAAGGGCTGGGAGACGCATTTCTACCCCGGCACGGCGCTGTTCTCGTACACGCCGACCGACGAGGCGTCGGTGATGAGGGCGAACAAGCCGTACGAGCCACCGGCGCGATATCGGTTGGCGGGGCCGGACGATCATAATGACGAGGACTATGACGATCGGCTGGAGGACTGATGCCAACCTTGGACATCGAGCTGCGGAAGTGGGCCTTCGAGCAATTGCGTGAATACGGCACCCAGACCACGGATAAGGATGGCAAGCTGCAATTCTTGCCATGGGATTTCACTGAGCGGATGAAGAAGGCCGGCGAACTCGCCGAGTGGCTGAAGAAGGGCTGAATTACCGGGGTGGCGCTCACTGCGAGGCTGCGCCGCCTACAAGCGCCGGATATCCCGAATCACAGGTCCGGTTTGCGCCCCGACCAGGTGGAGGACTGATGAGAACGATCAACGACCTTAGCGAGGACCAGTGGAAGGTGCTCGACGCATCGCAGATACACATCAGTCTCGACGAGCCTGGCCGTATCGCGGAACTGCGGCTCGCACTGGAAGATATCGTTAAAACCGCTGCGATTGGTCCTGAGGGCCACGAAGTAGCAATTGTGATAGCCGCCAACGCTCTGGAAAAGGACGACAGGAGCATAACCTGATGGAAATCTGGACGTCGAAGCACCGAAGGCCCCCGTTCAAGGGCAAGGTGCGGCTTACTCGTGACAGCAGCGTGCGTAAGCTCGCCAGGGCGTTGCGGCGGGACATGGTGCCGCCCGAGCGCATGGTGGTGATCGAGCAGGCTAAGCGGTCGGCCGCCTCTCGTGCGCAGGCTTATGCCAGCAAGCGGCGGATGCGCAGCGGATGGAAGCCCGTCGAACCGCTGTGGGGCGCACCTGTCATGGTGTACGCGTGAGACCGGAAAGCGCGGCCGGCGCGCTCGCCGTTGTCACGATCCTTGGCCTCCTGGCGTGGTGGGAGATCGGTGTCTGGAATGAGTGCCGGTCGACCAATTCGGTCTGGTACTGCGCGAGGGTGCTATCAAAATGACCGAGGCCATCATCGCGGTTGTCCTGATCGTCGCCGGCGTCCTCGCCCTGGTGGGGTTCGTGGCGTACTACTACCGCGGCTCTTACGGCAACGGGGATTGGGACGGTGCATGAGCAAGATGCGACCAGTGACGGCGACCCCGAAGCATGAGGTCCTCTACAAGGAGCTTGCCGACCTCGTTGGCCGCCATGAGCCGGAGGTCAGCGCCATGGAGGTGCTGGCGATCGCCGCCAACCTGGTGGGCAAGCTGATTGCGATGCAGGACCAGCGCCTGGTGACCCGCGAGATGGCGCTGGAGATCGTGCTGGAGAACATCGAGAAGGGCAACCGGCAGGCCATTGAGGCGGTGCTGAAGAGCGAGGGGCGGGCGTGACGGATATGGGGTTGCCGGACTGGAAGACTGTGATGGCACTGGTCTTCCAGCAGTGGCTTCGCGATAACGTGCGGCGCATAGTGCGCTGCGACATCTGCGGTGCACGCGATGGGGATGCTGCGGCGCGTGCTGAGCGGTGCCAGGGTGCTTGTGGCCGCGATAGAGGGGAAGCATGAAACGGAGACGGATCAAGGATTTCATGTCGAGCACGTCCGGAGAGCCCGTCGGCGGCACGACAGAGCAGCCGATGACGATCACTGCGCCGCTCGTCATCATGTTCGAATGCGACGGGAAGATCGTTTGCCACATTCACCCGCGTCCGCAGGACAGTCACAAGTCGTACGGGCTGCTGGTCTGCGACCTGGTGCGCCATCTGGCTGGCGCCTTCAAGGTCGACGAGGACGATGTGTGGGAATGGGTCGACAAGGAGCGGCACCACCACACGACGAAGATAATCCAGCCGTCATGAGCGCCTGGGACCAGGAGGCCTATATTGCCTCGCTGCCCGACATGGCGCTCGACGAGCTTTGCAAGCGATTGCGCGGCGGGTACGATAACGGCATCACGTACGGGAAGCACCCGCTGCACCACGAGGCTGCGCGCCGGCTGGAGGCGATGCAGGCGGACCTCGACCAGTTGCGCGGGACGATCCGGGACGAACTGAAGAGCTTGGTGACCGCCATCAGGGACGGTGGCCTGAAAGGTGAAGCATGACACAGCTTGAAGCCATGGCTACCGACTTGGCAACCTACGCCCTAAAGGGAACTAACGCCGACGACATGGATATCAACGAGCTTGCAGAAGCTTTGATCGAGCGGTGCAAAGATGCAGTCGCAGCTATGAAAGAAGGCGACTCATGACCGACGCACCTGACACGCTGCCGCTGGGACCGTGGACTGCCTCGCGTTACGCCGACGGCGTGGTCAGTCTTGGCTGGCAGGTTAAATCTGCCAGCGGCACCCAAATCCTAGCGTATGTGAGCGAACCGGTCGCTCGCGCCATTGCCGCCATCCCCGAGCGGGAAAGGGAGATCGAGCGGCTGCGAGCATATTTGGGCGCGCGATATGGTCAGGACGTGGCCGCCGCTGTTGTCGATAAAGGCCGTCTTCAAGACGAGAACGTCCGCATGAATGCCAAGAACAATCGTCTAATCTGCGACAACGGCAGGCTGAAAGACCGCGTGGCGGAACTGGATGCGGACAAGGCAAAGTTGATGACATTGCTCGGCGGCGACATGGGCGTGAAAGCTGCCCTCGCTGATACCGCCCGCATCCGGGAACTGGAGGAGGCGCTACGCAAAGTGTTGGAAGCGGTTATCGCCTATCTTCCCGATCAGCCGCCCAAAACCGGCAGAGCTAAGACCAGCATTGACGAGCCAACAGGTGAAGCATGACAGCAGCAGGCGTAATCCCACGCGATACATTCGCAACCACCACGAAGCTTGTACCGAAAGAGCGTCTGGAGAAACTGAAGGCAATGGAGGACGATCCGGAGGCTGTCATGAGGGCAATCACGGCAGCCGCCCCGGAAACTGAGACGGAGGGGAGATGATGTGTGAAGACCCAAACAAGGTGCCGTACATGCGGAATCCGCCGCCCACCAGATTGCCGTACGGATCGGTCGACCACGGCAGTTGGATAGAGCTACCATCAGAGGACCCATACTGGGGTTCTGCACCGCGGGTGTACAAAGTGCTTTTTTGGGTGACGGTGGTGGTCACGACAGTCGCGATCAGCATCCTCGTGTGGGCCTCGTTCGCTTACGGCCGCGACGTCGGGCAGATCCCGCCGAACCTAGATCCGGCCGTTCGGAAGTGGTTTCAGAGCCTCAAGAGCAACGCAGGCGGCTTCTGCTGCGATGTTGCCGACGGGCACCGGACGGAATACGACATCCGTGGGACCAGCTATTGGGTACCGATCGAGGGTAAGTGGTGGCCGGTGCCGCCGGACACGGTCATTTATGACGCCGGCAACCCGTTCGGCGAGGCGGTCGTGTGGTACTCGACGACGTGGGGCGAGGACGGCGCGTACGAACCCAAGATCAGATGCTTCGTGCCTGGGGGCGGTGTGTGAGAGGACGCCGATGATTGAGGGTGTGGGCGATTTTCTGATATGCGGGTTCGGGATGCTGGTTTGCCCACGCATCACGCTGGGCGTTATCCTGATCAGACACGGCGGTGGGCAGTTGGCTACGATATTGGGCTGCTGTTCGATCGCGATGGCGCTCGGCTCGGGCTCTCTGAAGATTTCGCTCAAGTACGGGATGAACCTCGCCTACCATGCGGCGACCGGCAAGACGCTGGTTGAGGAGCGCGTAGTCGAGAAGGTGGTAGAGAAGACGGTCGAGAAGGTGGTGTACAAAGAGGTTCGCGTTCCGGTGCCAACGCGCGAAATGACGGTCTCGGAGGCTTACTCGTGCCTCGGGTGCGAACTCCTGGCTCCGCAGGAGAAGGTCCTCGCTGGCTACAAGGCGATGATGCAGCGGGTGCATCCGGACCGTGGCGGGTCGACCTATCTGGCGATGCTGGTGAATGTGGCGCGCAACAAGCTGGTGAAGAAATGACGGGGGCCAAACGTGTCTACCAACGAGACGTTCAAGATTTGTGAGATGTGCGGCAGCAACATCGGGGTGCATTCCCAGGCCACACGCAATGTGCTGGGGAGCATCCTTGAGCGGGTCAAGAGAGGCCAGCAAGGGCACGACGTACTGCTGAGCCGCGGCGAAGCGCTGTGCGTCACGGCGATGATCGAGCTGCTGCTGGACCGGGAAAAGAGATTGCTGGGGCGCAGATGAATCGCTGGTTCCAGCGCATCCGCTATCACATTGTGATCGGCATCGGCCATCTGGAGCTTTATGGCGTGCCGGTCCTGCCGGTGATTGTCGTGTTCAAGTTCAAAATCTGGATTGCGAGGAAGTGATGCACCTGTGGGAAATCGAGCACCCGTACTACTGCGAAGAGTCCAACTTTTATGCGTCACTCAATTCTCAGCCGTCCAAACGCTACGGTTCGTGGGCGGAGTTCTATAGGGACAAGGGCGAGAGCGACCCTGACATGAACCTGCTGTTCCGCTGGGATTGGCGACTGGCTGATCCGGAGTGCCTGAAGTGGCACAACAAAAAGGAGGAGTTGGTCCTGTACTGGATGGGCCAGCGCAGAGGGCTTTATAATTGGTCGTATGTCGAGGTTACTGCCGCCGACGAGCCTGTGGTGACGGAGTGGCTGAAGGCGCGGTTTGAGCACCTGAAGAAGCTATGGGAGCCGTTCGGTGACGATAGAACGCACCCGTATTGCAGGATCGTGGAGGCCTTCGACAAGAGCCCGATCGCGAACAGCTTCCTGGCCCAGGATGGTGAGGGCGGGTTTGCTGCTGGCATCCATCGGATGGCGATGGCGATCGAGCAGCTCCGCGCCCGCGAGGCGGAGCTTGAGGCACACTGTGACCGGCTGGGGCAAGGCGGTGCGGAACGGTACTGGGAAGGCCGCTGGCGCGACGAGGCAAAGCGTGTGGCGGAACTGGAGGCGCTTGCGCGTGAGTTCGTTGCTGCCACCGACTGGCGGGACCGGTTTAATAAGTCCTTGCTCGCTGTCCGCAACAAGGCGGCCGATCTTGTCAAAGGACTGCGTGGATCGACAGAGCAGATGGAGCCGGAGGAGAACTTTGCGGGGATAAAGGCGGCAGCCAGACAAGCTGCCGCCCCTGTTGAGCACGCGTCACTGCAGGTTGGCGAGGTCGGCCGCCTCGGCGCGGAAAATGCGACCAGTGTTGGGTTGAGCCCCGCAACTGGTGTCGTCACCGAACCAGAGGTCGCCGGCGCCCGACAGGAAGAGCAGGGCAGTGCGAGCAGGGCAGAACGAAAAGCCGGTAGCGACTAGCGTCCGCTCTCCCGACGAGATCGTGTATCGGTACACTGAAGCGCCCACTGCCAGGTAGAGCGTATCAACGCCGCCCGTTGCAATGCCGCTGTGCACCATGCCTTGCACGCCGTCGTTGACCACCTGGGCGTTGCCGCAGCCTCCCTGGTTGTTCGAGCACCCCGCTACGTTGCGGATGACGGCGAGCCCGCGGTCTGTGGCGATGTAGAGGTCCGTGCCGACGATGGCGAAGGCGCGGGACTTGGCGCCCGGGACGCCTCCGACAGTCTCCACGGATTGACAAGGATCACCGTCCGCAGCGTAGGCGCAGTGAAACCGCAGGACGTTGCCGTTGTTGAGATTCCCGAATAGCACCGTGCTGCCTGCCGTCTCGATGACCGCTGCGGTGGGGGCGTTGCCGCCGAGCCCGAATTTGCTGCCAATGATCGATACTCCGCTGGGGAACACTACGCGGTAGAGGCCCGCCTGGGTCTGATGAAGAACGCCATTGCCCTTGTCGTTGGCCGTTACGAACGCAATGCCGCCAGTATCGAGCCCGGTGGCCTGGCCGAGCGCGCAGAAGCGGATGCAGTTCGGCGGCCCGCCGACCTGGAACGCAAACGCCGTGGTGTCTGGCACGAGCTGCACCGACAGGTTCGGGTCGACCTGGCACTGCGTGAACTGGCTGGCGTTGCAGGAGGCATCAACGAAGGGCCGCAAGCCGTTGGTGGCATCGCCGGCCACGGCCGTCAGCCCGAAGATGAGGAGGGCGCTCGGCTGGCTCGTGGTGTCGACCTGACCTGGCGGGATGCCGGCGCCTGAAACCTGGGTGACCGGCACCTGCGCGAGGGCGCCGCCGGCCCAGCACAGGGCAGCGAGTGTGGCGAGAGCTGTGGATTTCATGTAGCGACTGCCTTTCATGGCGTTTGAGTGTGGACCGCACAACCGATAATATGGGAACGAGTGCGGTGCCGCAAATGAAAGGTGGGGCGATGGTGGGCGGGAGGCCTTGGACTGAGGTCGAAGACCAGCAGGTGATCGAGCTGTCGCTCGCCGGCATGGTGGACGCGGATATTGCGCTCGAGCTCGGCCGCGGCAAGCGTGCGGTCAGGCAGCGGCGCCACAATTTGCGGACTGAGGGGCGTATGCGGCGCAAGGGCCGTGGCTTTAACTGGACGATGGACGACGACATGCAGCTTTTGGAGCTGGCCAAGAATGAGGCCTACACAATGCCCCAACTCGGGGCACTGCTGGGGCGATCGTCGAAGTCCGTCGAGCACCGGCTTAAGACCTTGCGCGCGCCGCCATCGGCCACCAAGGCGACGCTGATTTGCCCGGCTCTGCCCACGGCCGCGCCGTCCGCCTGGCGCGAGGAGGGCGGCGTATTGGTGCGCACGATAGGTGAATGATGGCAGTCCCGTTCCTCGACTTGACGCGCAAGCTCAACGCTGATGGCTACCGGATCACCTACAGCGAGGTGCTGTTGGCGAGCGACTACTACAAGGGTTGCGATTCCACACCACTGATGCTGGCGGCCAAGGACAAGGCCTATCGCCTGGGGGTGCACCGGACCATTCAGGCGGTGATGAGGACCGAGGGGGAGCGGCGTCAGAGGGTACTGGGGTGATCGCCTACGTCGGACTCCACGACCGCTACCGGGTCAAGCGCGCGCAACACCTGCGCACCGCCCTCGGGGAGCCGTGCCCTTATTGCGGGGTCACCATGAACCGCGACAACGGCTACCACAGCCCGCAAGCGCCCAGCCGGGACCATCGTGTGCCGGTGTGGCGCGGCGGATCGGAGCGCCGGGCGAACATCATCATCGTTTGCCGCGGCTGCAACGAGGAGAAGGGGTGCCTGACGAGCGAGGAATACATGGCAGTGCGCGCGGGCTTGGCGTGCCGCCTGGATATCCGCTTCGACGGGCGCCAGAGCATGAACGACATACGCTCGATCGAGATGAGGAAGGCCTACAACAAGCCCAAGAAGGAGGGCAAACGTGGCAAGACCGAAGCTCCGGAACAACGCCTGGCTGGACGAGAACTTCAAGATTGTTGAGGCCGCGGTCGTGGCCGGCGTGCGCTGCCCGCAGACTTATCCGTACGGCCCGATCGCGCCCGGTGCGATTTCTGCCCTGATCGCCGCAAAGCGCATCAGCTCCGCGGTCTACAAGCATAACTATCGGGTCGTGACGCTCCTGGTGGGCGAGCACAGCGGCAAGTCGACAGCGCCGGCAGAGCGGGGGCTGACACCGTATCGTGTCGATGGGGTGCGTATGGTGAGGGTGAGAAGGCATGGGTAAGTTCGCGCAAGGAACGCCGGTCAAGGTTGAGAAGTCGCGCGCCGAGATCGAGCGGATGATCGTGCGCTACGGGGCGACGTCGACCGCGTTCATGAACGGACCGGATCGGGCGATGATCGTGTTCGAGGCCAAGGACCGCCGGGTCATGTTCAGGCTGCCGCTTACTAGCCAAGACGACAAGCGGTATCTCCGCGACGGCCGCAATCATTTGCGCTCCCAGGCAGAGCGCATGAGGGCTTGGGAAGCAGACTGCCGGCAGCGGTGGCGCGCGCTCGCGCTTGTCATCAAGGCGAAGCTTGAAGCAGTAGAGAGCGGCATAACCAGCTTCGAGGATGAGTTCATGCCGTACATCGTCATGCCGGACGGCAAGACCGTCGCCGACCACGTCAAGCCAACGATAGCACGCGTCTACGACGGTGGGCACATGCTGCCGCTGTTGCCGGCGCCTGGCACAAACTAACTCTAAAATCTTGCCATCTCGCGCCACTAAAGTTGCATACATTACGCAAAACCTGCTATACAAGGCGCGCGGCGGCAGCATTGTGAAATTAGCGCGCCATGATCAAGGCGCTTTCTGGGCTGGAAATCGAAATGACAATCATTGACCAAGTTTCCTCCGTCTTAAAATCTGCTCCGACCAACCCCGAACATTGCGCCATTATTCTTGCCCTCATCAATTGGATGCACACCCAAGAGGTCGAGGACATCAGGATGTGCACGGCGCTGCTGATGTTTGTCGGCATGTGGTTGGGCATCTCCGCAGAGAGCGACACCGAGTTGGACGACATGATGATGATGGCGCACAAGACGCTGCGCTCCGCCGCCCGGGTTGGCGCATCAGCCAAGGAGGTGGGGGTGGTTGGGAAATAGCCCACCACCGAGCCCGCCCACCAACATTATCGATTTTTGCACATCCTGAGCCCAAGCCCCGGATCTGGCTTTGTCCATCCCGCTATGGTAGCGAGGACTCGTCCCGCCTGGGACCGGCGGCTCGTCTGTTCCAGGGCGCTCTCATCGGCACCGCACCCGGTGGGGGTGATCACGCTGAAAAGCGAGGATGAGCCGCCGACATATTTGGAGGAACTGTGAGCAAAGCCAGCGACGATATCTGCTTCCGAAAGGCGAAAGCGCGCGACGACGAGACGTTCACACTCGTGGGGAAGGATCTCTCGTCCCCGCGGGTGATCTGTGAATGGATCAAAGAGAACATCGAGACGGCGCCGCCGGCGAAGCTGATGGAGGCGCTGCAGTGCGCCATCAGGATGCGCAACGCGGTGCTCCGCAAACGGGCGGACTGAGCTATGGCCGCAGACAATGACCACAGCATTGCCGAGTTCGATCACACTCGCTCCGGCGATATCGAGCGCCATCCATACGGTTTTGCGATGCTGTTGGTCCGGTACCTGAACAGCAGGAGCGAACTAGAAGCCGGTTTGCTCGAGCGGCACTACGGCGTGAAGTTCAAGAGGGGGGAGGCGAAATGACCACGACCGGAAGGCTCGCCGTAGTTGGTGAGGACGATCATTACCTGCACGACACGCCGCGCCCAAAGATCACCCGTGAGCGGTTCATCGAGGCCACCGGCATCGAGCCAGAGCACGATGACTTGGAGCGCTGCAACTGTCCGTGCGCTGGTGAGCTCGGCCATGTCATGTGCGGATGGGTCGACGAGGAGAACCTTCCGCGATTTATGGTGGGGTTGGACACGAGGGGTGCACAATGAACACGCCGTGGATTATCGGGACGCTGGGCGCCATCGCCTTCTTTGCATTCTTCGAATGGCGCGCACTCGCTCATCCTGATCGTCAGAACACGCTGTCGCGCTTCATCTACACGATCGGCAGCCAATTCCCGCTCTCCATTTGGGTGATGGGGGTGTTCTGCGGCGGGTTGGCCGTTCATTTCTTTTGGCACTGGTGCCCGTGAAGGAGGCGTCAATGGAGTTGCCGAAACTTAGTCGACGATGGTTCCTGCTTGGCAGTGCCGGCGCGATCGCGGCCGCCGCTGTTCCTCCGGCCGTAGTCGAGGTCGTCAAGATCATCCTGCCAGAACCGCCGAAGCTGTCACATCGGTACTACTCGCGGATGCTGTTCGGGATCGACTACGCTTACGGCCATCCAGGCGAACTGTTCTTCTACAGACCGGGGGAAACAGACCCCTTCTTCAATGTCGTCTGCGTCAACGGCGACACGTGCCTATGGGTTTCGCACCCAGGCAGTCGTCTACCATTTCCCAAAGACGCCTCCCTGGTAATGGATTTCAAGACGATCGACACGACGGATTGGCCAGGGCCCGGGAAGGTGCCAAACCCGCCCAGCCGCGGTCGACCCGGCCGCATATACCGGGACGACATCCCCCTCAGCACGCTCGCCGGCAGCATCATGCTGGCGGGCGCTCGCGTATTTGAGGACGGCCACGAAGAGGGATTCTCCGAGGTCTACAAGCTGCCGTTGGTGTCATGACGATCGCCGACGAGCTTGAGGCCCTGGCCCGCGCGATGGCGCTGGACGCCGGCCTCAATCCTGATGAGCTTCGCGACACGCCTAATGGCCCGCGAGAGCCGGTGTGGAAGATGTTCCGCGAAAATGCCCGTGTCGAGCTTGCGCTCGGCGGGCGAGAAGGAGTGGGGTAATGGAAAAGATCACCCTCAAGGAACTCGGCATTACCAGCAGGCAGTCACGTCAGTGGATGCGCCTGGCAAGCTTTCCAAATGACGTATTCGAGGCCGCACTCGCCGAGTTCGGCGCCGCCAAGAGAATGCCGTCAACCGCCGCAACCATTCGCAAGTGCGAAGAGATTATGGCGCGGAAGAACGAAGGCGAAGCGCTTTTCCGGGACTAAGGAGAAGAACATCATGAGCAACGAACTCATCATCAACAAGACGGTGATCCGCCATCGGGTGATCGATGGCGTCAAGCAGTGGTGTGGGACCGATCTCTGGCGCGCAGCGGCGCATCTGATGCCGGACGGAAAGCCTCCCGAGAATAAGCGGCCGAACGAGTGGGCGCGCAAGGCTGGCAAACAATTCATTGAATTTGTTGCTCAAAAGTTAAATACGGCCAATGGCCGTATTTATCAAAGTGAGAAGGGCGTTAACGGCGCAACCTGGATGATCGAAGAGTTGATGGTGGAGTTCGCCGGCTATCTCGACAACGCCTTCAAACTGCATGTCATCGAGACCTTCTTAAAATACACCCGCGGTGAACTTGTCGAGCCGCTGTTCGCCGCCGAAGTGCAGGACTTCTCGCCGGATGCACGCAACGTTCACGGCGGGATCGTGAAGTCAGTTGTTACAAAGCAACTCGTTCCTTTCATTGAGCGCTTCGACGAGATGTCCGGTCGCTTTCTGGCGATGGAAGAGAGACTTGCTGCCATCGAGCAAGCCGAGGAAACGGTTTTCCGAAATCATCGCACGAGTGCACAAGTCATTTTGTTGGCCGGCGTCAAGGACGGAAACACAGGAGGGCTTTCAAAGAAAGTGAGGGACGCTCTCGAGGAATTGTCCAGCAAAATGGGGATTCCCGTCAGGTGGAAAGAGAAGGACAGCGGCAAAGGGGACATTCCCTATTTTCACAACGACGTTGTCTATGCGTACCTGGACGGGCCAGATAAAGGACGAGAATACATCCTTCGGAAGACCGCGGAGCGGCGTGACAAGATCAAGGGTCAGGGCCGCCTGCCGTTCTCGGTCGTCAGGAATCCGCTTCGAGGTGAGCCTGAAGGAGTGGCGTAACCCCTACTCCGCCGGCTGTTGCTTCTCCCGCCTGCGCCAACTCCTGTTCCACATCCGTTCGTCACGGTCGTACCAGGCAAACCGGCCCGGCGCCCGGATAAAATCGTGCACGTACGACACGACCGCGGTGATCGCGAGAGCCGCGAACATGGCGATCAGCACCCAGCCGAACAACTCGGCGACAAGCCTTGCGACATGAACCATATCCCCACTCCTATCCCTCGTAGGTCACCACTCTACTCCCGTCTGCCCGGTATGTCACGAGTGGGTCTTTGCCCTCTCGGCCGAAGTAGTTCGCCTCGAACTTTGACGTCACGACGACGAAGACCCCAAAGACGAAGCCTCCGACGGCGCCGACGATAAAGGCGGACACGCCGACAACGGTGAGCCAGAACCACCACGACATGATTTCCTCCCGTAAATGAGGTGGCAGCGCCGCCCGCTGGGGGGCGTCAATGCGGGGTGCGGGCGGCGCCGGCAGATCCCGCGGATCTATGTAGTCTCCGCGGCCTGCTTTGGTTCGTCAACCGGATGGATGGTTTCCAGCAGAATCTGTGCCGCCAGGCGCATGTCCTTCGCCTGTTCAGGTTGACCAACCATCAAAACTGAATTGGCCCGGGCCAGCAACCGATCGCACAGGCACCGGATTTCAGCGGCCGTGGCCTTTGGCGCCTTATTAGCGTCAATTGACATGAACCTCCCCCTTCTGCGACATATCTACCGCAATTGACGGTTCTATACCGTCCTTTGCGTTATTCCGCCAGAGCAATCTAACACCGGCACGCGGAAATTGTGCTGGCGGACATGAACGGGACCCTGAAAAGCTCGCGGCACCAGGCGGTGCGCCGGCTGCTGAAAGAACGTCGGATGCTGGCCGGGCTGACCCAGCACGAGCTCGCCGACAGCATGGGCTATTACCGGTCGTTTGTTACCGCGGTTGAGACAGGCCAGCATCGCGTGACGATCGTGGAGTTCATAGACTTCGCCGAGGCGCTCGGGTTCGACCTGTGCGCTGCTATCCGGCGGATAGCCAAGAGGTAAGGCAATGGAATTTCTGGTAGATTGGGTTGCGGCGAATGCGACCAGGATCGGCCTGGTCGCTGTCTTCGTGGTGGTGGTGTGGGGGATACCGCTGGCGCTTCATCTGTGGGCCGGGGACGGCCGCAAGACGCTGTGACTAATCACAACCATCTAGGTAAAGGCCCCGAGTTGTCGCAGAAATGACAACAACGTATGGGACCTTTGTCT
>Ga0126376_10000097_pt1 | contig 36566 bp, 30 predicted proteins | sample PanSoiMetPlot_15_FD_92760 | JGI IMG/M metagenome (GOLD analysis project Ga0126376, IMG submission 92760) | Tropical forest soil microbial communities from Panama - MetaG Plot_15 | ecosystem: Environmental > Terrestrial > Soil > Tropical forest > Bulk soil | place: Panama | collected 2016-02-17 | reverse complement strand
TTCTGCCCAACTGTAGAAAGCCGCCGCCGGTCTGAATGCGCGCTTCGGTGACGTCGCTGTTCGCCTCGCCGGGTTCGCGGTCACGTCCAACTTGAAAACGAAGTTCGTTGATCAACTGCGACGAGAGTGTTGAGATCAATGAGCCGGAGAACGTCGTGGTTTTGGCCACACTGTTACCGGAATGTTCTTCAACACTTAGTGGACCGCCGTTTTCATTATTGTTCCCGGTGAAGTTCTGTTGATTGAACCGCAGCACGAGCTGGTTTGAGTTATTCAACCTGATGTCTGACTTACCCATGTACACGCCCTGATTGCGCCCGATCTGGTAAGTGGCCATTTTTGGCGACAGCAGGTTTTGAATACTCAGCGGCTGCGCGAAAAAGTTGGGAGCGTCTACAACGTTTGGAATATTCGAGCGCTGCCCGTCGTAGGCGAAAAAGAAGAAGGCGCGATCTTTTTTGATTGGTCCACCAATCGTGCCTCCAAACTGGTTAATCTGTGACTTCGGACGTTTGGCGCCTCGCGCCGTCAGAACCGGAGTGTTGGAGTTCAGTGCTTCATCGCGAAAAAACTCAAAGGCACTGCCGTGCCAATTGTTCGTACCGGATTTGGTGACTACGTTAATTACGGCGCCACCGGCGCGACCAAACTCAGCCGAAAACCCGTTTTGGTTGACTTGAAACTCCTGCACCGATTCTTCCGAAAACTGATAAGGCGGGCGCGTGCCGGTGCGCCCAAATGATTGCCCAAAGAAGGTGTTGTTGTTGTCGGCGCCATCCACCTGAAGGCTGTTGAGCGTACCCTTTTGACCTCCGACTGCGAGATCGCCTTGTCGCGTTGGATCGCGAACAACACCCGGCGTCAACGTAGCAAAGTCAAGAAAGTTGCGCCCGTTGACCGGCAGGTTCTGAATTGCACGTTCGTTGACGACTGATGAGACCGAAGTGCGAGTTGTTTCCACGACTTGTCCTTCGGCCGAGACGTCAACCATTGCGACTGTGGCATTCCCAACTGCCAACTGAATGTCGAGCGGAGTTTGACCGCCAACAGTCACGATTACGTTTGTAAAAGCTGCCGGGATAAATCCCTGCGCGCCACTAGTCTCCACCTTGTAAGCGCCGGGTGATAAAAAGACGATTCGGTAAACGCCTTCATCGTTGGTCTGTGCATTCTTCTGCAGTCCGGTGGCCAGATTTGTTGCCGTGACTGTGACGTTGGTAACTGAGGCGCCGTTGGGGTCAGTGACGCGACCTTCGATATTTCCGGTGTTTGCCTGTGATTGAGCTAGAACGGTTAGCGAGACAGAGAGAACGACTGCAATGAGTAGGGGGGTTCTACATAACATGATGTCTTTCCTTTTTGGGGACAGGATGGTAAATCCCGTCTAGGTTTTTAGCGGGCGCCACAATGCGGCCAACTTCTTACCGCTGGCAGTTTGTAGCAGACTCATTACGCCCATGTAACCGAAACCGAAAAAGAACAGCAGCAGAAACGGGATCGTTCCCCACATGTGAAGACGTGCGGAATACGTAATCGCGAGCAGAAAGTAGACCGCAAAACTCAATTCCAGCAAAGGCAGTAAGCCGCGTTTACGTTTGTACTTCTTCCGCTTCCACGTCGCATCCGCGGCATCTTCAACGCGATACTTCGGCGTCCGCACAAACTCTGACTTCACGCCCAACAACGCTTCCAGCACTGCGCGCGCGTTGGAGAATGCGAGACCGATGCCGAGGCCCATCACCAGCGGCAAGTGCAACAGACGCGGCGCGCGCTTCTCATCCAGGTACCAGACCGCCGAACCATAAAACAGCACCACCGAGATCGACGAGAAGAACAGCAGTGGCAGGTCCAGCACCATCAAGTGATAGAACGGTTGGTTGTAACGAACCAGTAACAGCGGAAACTGTAAAAAGCTCGCCACGATCATCAACGGATAACTGATGTTTCCCGTCAAACGGAAAAACATCTCCAGCTTCACGCGCAACGGTAACGGCGCCAGCCAGATGCGTGGATAAAGTTTCAGACCAACCTGCATAACGCCCTTGGCCCAACGTCGCTGTTGTGCCTTGAACGCGTTAATCTCGACCGGAATCTCCGCCGGCGCTTCTTCGTCGAGCAGGTAGACAAACTTCCAACCCATCAACTGCGCGCGAAAACTCAAGTCGGTATCTTCCGTCAACGTGTCGTGCTGCCAGCCGCCGCTCATCTCGATCGCCTGACGACGCCAGATGCCGGCCGTGCCGTTGAAATTGAAAAAGCCGCCGGTGCGATTGCGCGTGGTCTGTTCGACGACGAAGTGACCGTCGAGCATGATCGTCTGCAGGCGCGTCAGCAAATTGTACTTGCCGTTGATGTGCGACCAGCGCATCTGCGCGCAACCGACCATCGGATCGGTGAAGTAGTCAACGAGCTTCCGCAGGCAGTCGGGCTTCGGAACGAAGTCGGCGTCGAAGATTGCGAGCAGTTCTCCCCTGGCCGACTTGTTGCCGTTCTCGAGCGCGCCTGCCTTGAAGCCGGTGCGATCTGAGCGATGGATGTAGTGGATATCAAAACCCTGCGCCGCGTACTTCGCGACGACCGCTTCCGCGACTCGTGTGGTTTCGTCAGTCGAGTCGTCAAGCACCTGGATCTCTAGTTTCTCGCGCGGATAGTCAAAGGCAGTGACGGCTTTCAACAAACGATCGACGACGTAGAGCTCGTTGAAGAGCGGGAGTTGGACCGTGATCACCGGCAACTCGGCTTCGTCGTAGCCGCCGCCGGGCTCGGGCACGAAGCTGCGATAGCGCCAGAAGTCGATCACCTGCTTGATGCGATACGCGCCATAGACAGCGAGCGTGCCGAGAATAGCGAAATAAATGATCAGTATGACCCAGTCAAAGGTGTCGAGCTTGTAGAGGGGGCTGATATTGCCCCAGGTTTTGTTGACCAGATCGTGGAAGTAGCGTTCAAAAAGTGCTTGTGGCGGCGGCCCCATTGGAGTGGGCCATGGCGTCGGTGCTGGTGACTGCAAAATCATTCGGGTAAGACTAACATTCCAGAGGGGTTTTTACTAAATCCGGCGGTCAGGCGCGCTGTAGTCGCTTGGGGCCGAGGCGATGCTTTCCGGAGAGGCCAGCGTGAAGGTCACGGAGGGCTGTTTCGGTGGTTCTGATGCCCGCCATGGTCTGAGGCTAAGGTCCACTATTCCCGGCACCACGTAAAACACCGCCACAGTGCCGAGCAGCGCGCCCGTAAGCAGGCGCGAGGTGTGTGTGTTTGCCCAGAAGCCGAAGAAAGTCAGGCTGAAATCGATACCGAGCGGGATTGCTGCGAGGATCAAGTAGATGCGCGGGGGGTTAGCAACAGTCTTTAAAGAACGAACCAGCGGATAGAGCAACAACGTGATGGCAAAGCCTGCATACAACCCCGTGCAACGCGAACAAACCGCAAGCTTGTGGCCCTCGATAAAGTAGGACCGGTCCGGCCGTTGATGACAAAAAATCCCGAAGCCTCGATAGATCACCTCAGCCCATTCGTTATGCCCACCGGCCGCCGCCAGCGGCGCCACGAAGATCAGCGCGACCAGAAACGATACCGTTGCCGCGCTAATCAACCAAAAGACCAGCGGCCGTCGCGTCGGCACAATTTGCGGAACATAACTCATGAATAACAATTAAACCGAAGAAAAGAACAAGTCAGGAAGGGTGGCTTGCCCCCGCTGTCGCGAGAGCGGGGGCAAGCCCCTCTTTCTGACTTGTTCATCTCAATAGTTTCAAATTCCCTTTTGTGACTTCTGTGCCTTTTTGTGGCTAATTCTTTTTATGATTCTTATATGCCTTTTTGTGGCTAGAACCGTATCACCGTATCCGGCCCACCTTCGATGTGCAACGTGTCAACGAATCGAATGTGTCGCGACTCGGTTGTCATTACCACCGAATGCGTGCGTTTCCCGGAACCAAAGAACCGCACACCTTTCAACAATGCCCCGTCCGTCACTCCTGTCGCCGCAAAGATGATCTTCTTTCCCGGCGCCAGGTCGTCAGTGTCGTAAACCTTGTTCGGATCCTTGATGCCCATCGTCGCGAGCCGGTCGAGCACTTCATCCCTCGAAGGCACCTTGTCTTTATCGACTCCGAGTCTATCGGCGTCAAACACCAACCGCGCCTGGATCTCGCCGTTCAAACACTTCATCGCCGCTGCCGTTATCACACCTTCAGGCGCGCCGCCGATTCCCATCAGCGCGTGAATGTTGGTTCCGGCTACTGCCGCCGAAATTCCCGCCGAGAGATCGCCATCGGAGATCAGGCGAATGCGTGCGCCTGCCGTTCTCACGTCGCCAATCAATTTCTTGTGACGCGAACGATCGAGCACTATCACGGTCAAGTCTTCGATGTCGCGACCCAATCGTCGCGCGATATTCTTCAAGTTGTCTTTCACCGGTGCGTCGATATCGACCACGCCGCGTGACGATGGACCAACCACGATCTTGTCCATGTAAATATCGGGCGCGTTCAGCAGTCCTCCTCGCTCGGCAGCGGCAAGCACAGCGATCGCGTTGTTGGCTCCGAGTGCGCAAAGGTTCGTTCCCTCTAAAGGATCGACAGCGATATCGACTTCCGGGCACGACTCAGCGATCTCCTCGCCGACGCCAAAACCGCCGCCGACTTCCTCGCCGATGTAAAGCATCGGCGCCTCGTCGCGTTCACCCTCGCCGATCACCACGCGTCCGCGCATGGGCACGGAATCCATTACTTCCCGCATCGCCTCGACGGCCACTGCATCGGAGCCCTTTCGATCGCCTTGCCCCATTGTTCTTGCGGCAGCAATGGCCGCGGCTTCAGTTACGCGCAAGAAATCCAAAGACAGCTCGCGCTCTGTCCTCAGGTCGTCACCCATCTATTTCAGATCTCCTGGTTCAGGGAAGTAATCAGGCCGCATGAATCTCGGCCGCATGAATCTCGTTAGAGCGATACTTACCGGATAAAAATGCTTGCTCATACTAACAGAGCAAAGTACGAATTTGTAGTTTCCGGTAGACAAACGTAAATTCACCGAGTAATCTGCACCGGCGCTCGTAATTCTCACATTCTTTTGGAAATCAGGCTTCTTCGTTTCAGCGTCCTCATCACATGGATCGAAGAATTGAACTCGTTATCGCTAAGATCAAAAACGAAACCGCTGTTGCGTGGGACACTCCCACTCTGGCCGCCCTCGTGAATCTCTCTCCATCTCGCTTCCGTCACCTGTTCAAACAGGAAACGGGCAAAGGGCCGGCTCAGTATCTGAAGGAATTCCGGCTGCGCAAGGCGGAGAAGATGCTGCGCACGACGTTTCTCACTGTGAAACAGGTCTCGAAGCAGGTGGGAATCCGTTCCAACGCTCACTTCGTTCACGACTTCCGCAAAATGTACGGCATGACTCCGACAGCGTATCGCCGCACTACTTTTCGCCTGTTGCAGAAACGCAAGCGACGAAAGAAAAAACTTTGACCGCTTTGGGCAAAACTTAGCCGTTTTCGACAAGAAACAGTCATTGACTGCCACTGCCGATCAGACTACAGTGCGCTTCACCCACCGAAACTATTACTCACAAATGGAGTCTAAAAAAATGTTCTTTCAAACCTCACGGGGAATTCGTGTTCGAAAACGGCCGCTCGCTGCATGCTGTGGTTTGGTCCTGCTGCTCGCCGGCTCGGCTCTTAGTCAAACGCCTGAGACTGTCGTCGCTTCCGTGAACAACATCGAGATCACGCAGAAGCAGGTGGACGACTCGGTGTCAGTGCGAATATATCCACTGCAACAGCAGCTTTATGCGATCCGGAAAGCGGCGCTCGAGAATCTCGTTACTACAAAGATTCTTGAAGGCGAGGCAGCGGCGCGTGGCGTCTCGATCGAAGAGTTGCGGCGGCAGCTCACGCTCGGCGAAGTCAACGTCACGCGAGCGCAGGTCGAAGAGGCGTATTCACAAAACGCTTCCTTTTTTGCTGCGATGAGTCCTGATGAAGCGCGCGAACGTCTGCGTCTCGATCTCGAGAATCAGGAACGCATGAAGCACTACCGCGCCGGACTTGATGCGTTGCGAAAGAAATGGACCGTCAGGTTGAACTTCGCACCGCCGGCGTTTGTGACCGAGTTGGACGATGGAGTGTCGCCTGCAAAGGGATCGAAAAACGCGGCGGTGACGATCGTTGAGTTCTCAGATTTCGAGTGTCCTTATTGCAATGCAGTGCAGCGCACGTTGAAGCAAGTGCTTGAGAGTTATGAGAGTGAAGTGCGTCTCATATTCAAGCACCTGCCGCTCGAAGGACATCGCAACTCGTTGCCGGCGGCGCGGGCGGCCTACTGCGCCGCCGAGCAGGACCGCTTCTGGCAGTTTCACGACGCGCTTTTCGTAGCGAAGGAGTTGTCGCCGGCCTTGTTCACACAAATCGCAAACGAGCTTGGACTGGGGTTGCCGAAGTTTCAGGACTGTCTCAAGTCGGAGCAGTCACGGGCGGCAGTCGTTAAGGACCTTGAAACGGCACGTCTCTTTCGCATCGAAAGCACTCCCAGTTTCATCGTAAACGGAAAAGTAATTCAGGGCGCCCTCAGCTTTGCTGATTTTCAAAAAATCATTGAGCGGGAGCTAAGCCAACGCGCTACCCAAAAACAATCCTCAACCAATTAGGAGATCCTCACATGAAACGTACAGCTCTTACTTCACTATTCTTATGTACTCTCTTGTTTGGGCCAACCATGGCCCAGACGCGAAACTCTGCTGAGAAGCTAGTGCGCGAAACTTACCGGAAGGTCGAGACTTACCATGCGGCCGCGCACGTCTATAAAAACGAACTCTCGCGAAGACCGAGTCGTTCCGGCGCCGGGCTCAGCTTCGAGCTCAGCGATTTTCGCTACGGCAATGTGGATGCGATTCTCAATCAACGTTACGCAGAGTTGGTTACGTTGCCGACTGGTGATGTCGTTTCACTGACGCGCGGCGGGCACTCGTTCAATGGCGGGCCGCAGGAGGCGACCTTCGAGGCTGAATGGGAACACGGTCATTATGCATCGGTGTTTGATCCGGCATGGACAGTCGCCGACGTCTTTCACTTCGAGGCGGCACGGTATTACGACATTAAGAGCTACGTCAGTTACCAGGTGACGGTTAATCTCAAGGGACAATCGCGCACGTATCGAGCGCTGGCGCTGTTTCACGAGGCGACGGATCGGTCTGAGATCGGAGCGCCTGAGTTTTGGGATGGGATCGTGAATGGACTCGGCAGCGTGTGGGAAGAGAAACGTCCGCCTTACAAAGCGAAAGGCGGGATAGTGCCTGACCGCGCGACAGGGTCGGACGAGACGGTCACGACCTTAGCCTCCGTCGGCGACACAACGTTCGGATCGAGCGTGACTACAACGCCTTTGAAATTCTGGTTTAGTCCGGATTTTACCGAGCATGCGTCTGGATCGCATGTTGGTACGGCGCAATTCTCTGGTCAATGCGCCGTGTTGCCCGGCAGTTTGCAACGCTGTGCAGTACTTGTTGATAACTTCGCCGCTTTCGAGTCGGGCACACTCTCAAACTTCACGATATTTTTCGAGCACATCGGATCGAAAGATCTGAAAACGGAGAATCGCACAGGCGCTGTGGGTACTACGATCAATTGCGCCTCGGCCGCGGGAGTTGCGTTCTCGACCTGTCTCGTCGGTACAACCTGCGGCAGCAGCGCCAACGTTTCACTTAGTCTTTTCGTCGGATCTGCGGGAGCCACTGTGACTGGCGGCAACATGTGGCATGACGTAAATGTCGAGCATTTCACCTGTAATATTGTTTCTGCGAGTAATACCTGCACGACACCCTCGTTCAATGGCGCCTGTCCGATTGGCACCGCGCCGAATGGCTTGGGACTCTGCTGTTCGAGCAGCGGTACTAGTTGCAATCTGACGTTCGCGGGCCGCTGCATGAGATTTGGAGGCGATTACGATTTCCTCTCCTGCACGTGCCTGGGCTGCGACACGTGTGGTGGGTCGCCGGTCGTGATCGACGTGGCGGGCAATGGCATCGCGCTGACGAATCCCGCGGAGGGCGTAGATTTCGATCTCAATGGCAACGGGACGCGCGATCGACTCGGCTGGACACTAGCCGATTCAGACGATGCATGGCTGGCGCTCGACCGCAACGCGAATGGAACTATCGACGACGGAGCGGAACTGTTTGGTGACTTTACGTCACAACCACCGGGGAGGAACAAGAACGGTTTCCTCGCGCTCGCGGAGTTTGACAAGCCTGCAAACGGCGGCAATGCCGATGGACTCATCGATAGTCGCGATTCAGTCTTTGAGCGCCTGCGATTGTGGCAGGATAAGAATCATAATGGCGTGTCAGAGCCTGAGGAGCTTCACACGCTCGCGTCATTGAACGTACTGGGCGTCGAGCTCGATTTCAAAGAGTCCAAACGCGTGGACCAGTATGGGAATGAGTTCAAGTATCGGGCTAAGGTGAGAGATTCGATTTCGGGGAGTGTCGGTCGCTGGGCGTGGGACGTGTTTCTGTCACACTGAAGGCAGTCCACGGATTACACGGATGTTTCCGTGTAATCTGTGGATAAACCCCTTGTTAGCGCTTCCAGGCTGGCAACGTCTTGCGGGCAGGCTTCTCTTTCTTCAAGCCGAGAGCCCAGTCAGCCTGCATGAGTGTGTGAATGTCGCGCGTGCCTTCGTAAATGATTGCGGCCTTGCAGTTGCGCAGGTAACGCTCGACGGGATAGTCGTTTGAATAGCCGTTGGCGCCGTGTACTTCGATGGCCATCGATGCTGCCTTCTCGCTTCGCGTGGTGGCTTGCCACTTCGCCAGACTCGTGGCCTTCGCGTTGGCCTTGCCCTCATTCTTCAAATAACCCGCGTGTAGCCACAATAAATGACTCATCTGATAGTCGGCTTCCATCTCCGCTATCTTTTGTTTCACCAATTGATGATTCGCGATGCGAGTGCCGAAAGTCTCGCGCGTGTTTGCATAAGCTACGGCCGCGTCGCGTGACGCGCGAATCACTCCCGTAGCTCCCGAAGCGACGGTGTAGCGACCTTGCTCGAGCGCAAACATCCCAATCTTGAAACCTTCACCTTCTTCACCAACCATGTTCTCCTGAGGCACACGCACGTCCTGCAAAGAAAAGTAACCGGTGTTGCCGGCACGAATGCCGAGCTTGCCATGAATCGTTCCCGACGAAAATCCTTTCATCGTGCGCTCAACGATGAAACATGACATTCCGCTGTGATCGCGTTTGCGTCGCTTCTCTTCATCCGTCCAGCAGAAGAAAAGAAAGTTGTCGGCGACATCCGCCAAACTGATCCACATCTTCTCGCCATTCAACACCCACTCGTTCCCCTCACGCCGCGCCGTCGAGCGCGCACCGACTACGTCAGAGCCCGCGCCGGGCTCGGTCAAACCATAAGTCGCGATCTTTTCACCGCGCGCCTGCGGCGCGAGATATTTCTGCTTCTGCTCCTCTGTGCCCCACGTGTACAGCGTCAATGAATTCAATCCGGTATGGACCGACATCACCACGCGCAAAAAAGTGTCGACGGCTTCGAGTTCTTCACAAACCAGCCCCAGCGAGATGTAGTCGAAACCAGCACCGCCATACTCCTCCGGAATGCAGACGCCCAGAAGATTCAAAGCTGCCATCTTCTTCAATACCGAAGGATCGAAAAACTGTTTCTCATCCCATTCCTTGATATGCGGCGCAACTTCTTTTTGCGCAAACTCACGCACCGTTTGCACGAGCGCCTTGTGGTCTTCCGTCAATTCAAAATCGATCATTTGCTTACTCTTTCCAGTAGGGTGCTTAAAATGACCGGACATCTTACCGAAGCCCACAGGAAAGCACAAAAAGGCCCAATCATTACATACCCTTTTTGGTCACCCACTTGTGCAATTTGTGGCTTTTTGTGGCTATACTTCGCGACATGCCGAAGAAAAATCGAGCGGGTGATGTAACCACTGTTGGCCTGGTGCAGATGAGCTGCGAGACAAAGCCGGAGACCAACCTCAAAAAGGCGATTGCAGGTATCAACGACGCAGCGAAGCGCGGGGCACAGATCGTATGCCTCCAGGAACTCTTCCGCTCGCAGTATTTCTGCCAGACGGAAGACATCCAGCTCTTCAAACTCGCGGAGACTATTCCCGGGCCTTCGACTGAAGCGCTCGCCAAGGTCGCGCGCCACCGCAAGGTCGTAATCGTGGCCTCGCTCTTCGAGAAGCGCGCCGCCGGCGTCTATCACAACACCGCCGTAATCATCGACGCCTCCGGAAAGATCGCGGGCAAGTATCGCAAAATGCACATCCCCGACGATCCGCTCTACTACGAAAAATTCTATTTCACGCCCGGCGATCTCGGCTTCCAAACTCACGATACGACGTACGGCAAGATCGGCACTCTCGTGTGTTGGGACCAGTGGTTTCCCGAAGCGGCCCGGTTGACTGCACTGGGTGGCGCACAGTTTCTCTTTTATCCGACCGCGATCGGCTGGCTTCCGGACGAAGAGCAGGAAATGAACGAAGCCCAGCACTCAGCCTGGGAAACTATTCAGCGAGGTCATGCGATCGCGAATGGTATTTATGTCGTGGTCGTTAACCGCGTGGGACGTGAGGGCAAGCTCACGTTCTGGGGACAGTCGTTCGTGGCCGACCCGTTCGGCCGGATCGTCTCCAAAGCTTCCGCAGACAACGAAGAGGTGCTCGTAGTTGAGTGTGATCTTTCCCGGATTGAAGAGACGAGGCAAAACTGGCCTTTCCTGCGCGACCGCCGCATCGATGCCTACGACGGGCTACGCTTCAGATTTGGTGAAACGCTATGAACTACGGCCCCATGGATCTGTTGGGTAATATCGGTGTGCTGATGCTGATCCTCACTTACCTGATGCTGCAATTGAACAAGCTCAGCAGCGACGGGCTCGCTTATTCATTGCTGAACGCGATCGGCGCCGGTTTGATAGTCGTTTCCCTGCTCTTCAACTTCAATCTCTCCGCACTGCTCGTCGAAACGTTCTGGGTTCTGATCAGTTGTCTCGGCATCTACAGATACTTTCGAGTCAAGGCCCTCCGATCTGAAACACTCGATGGCTGAACCAACGGCAAACACTCCCGCCACGCTCGGCTTCTACATGCCGGCCGAGTGGCATCCACATGATTCCACCTGGCTGAGTTGGCCCAAGGACCCGGACACGTGGCCTGACCGGGTGCCGCAAGTCGAAGAAATCTACCTCCAGATGATCGAGGCACTCGCTCCGCATGAAACCGTCAACCTGCTCGTCAACGATATTGAAACGGAGCAGATGGTACGTAGCCGCTGTGGTCCTGCGATCGCAGCCAACGTCCGGTTTCACCACCTGCAAACAGTCGATGCCTGGGTCCGTGATTATGGACCAGGCTTTCTGCTCGGTCTGCACGGCGAGCTTGCTTATAACGATTGGATCTTCAACGCCTGGGGCAATAAGTATGAAGGGCTGAAGAAAGACGACTCGATTCCGAGGCGCCTGGAGCCAATCCTGAAGCTGCGACGATTTTCACCCGGCATCGTGATGGAAGGCGGGTCGATTGAAATCAATGGAGCGGGCTGTGTCTTGACTACTGAACAGTGCCTGCTTAATCGAAACCGCAATCCCGAGTTGTCGCAGAAAGAGATCGAACAACATTTGAAAGACTATCTCGGCGTGACGAAAGTTCTGTGGCTCGGCGAGGGTATCGTTGGCGACGACACTGACGGCCACATCGACGACATTGCTCGCTTCGTTGCTTCCGACGTGATTGTTTGTGCAATCGAAGAAGATCCGTCTGACGCCAACTACGAAATACTTCAGGACAATCTCACTCGGCTGCGATCGATGACCGATGCTTCGGGCCACTCTTTCGAGATCGTTACTTTGCCGATGCCGGGCGTTGTCGGCGGTTCGAGCACCGCCGCTCGCGATCTCGAACGTCTGCCCGCAAGCTACGCAAACTTTTACATCGCCAACAGTGTCGTGCTTGCACCCGTGTTCGGCCATGCCAACGACACGCGCGCGGTTGAGACACTCCAAAAATTCTTTCCCACTCGTCGGGTGGTTCCCATCAACTGCGAGCCCCTCGTCTGGGGTATGGGCACTATCCACTGCATCACGCAGCAACAGCCGCTGATCTCCGCTGATTAACACGGATCTGTCCACGTTAATTTGTGTTCATTCGTGGCAGATTAGTTTCTTTGCTTCTTCGATCGCCTCATCGAGCGTGCGCACACGCCCATCCAACTGCATCTCGTAAACCGCGCGCGTGATCTCACCCATCCGCGGTCCTGGCTCAACTCCCAACTCGAGCAGATGCCGTCCAAGCAGCAAGGGATCGGGCGCGCGTTGCTCGACTTCCAATTCCCTCGTGCGCTCGATAAACCATTCCTGCGCTTCCGCACCGTACCACTGTTCGCGCGGCACCCAGTCAGCATTCCGGCCGAGCGAATCTGCTTTCGCGACACGATACAAGAGATCCGGCTCGCACCTCCGGGCCAGACGCCGAAACGCTCCCTCACCGACTTCGTCGCGCTTCTTGAAAAACTCACCCGGCTTGAGATGCTCTCGCACAAGCGCGATAGCCTGCGCGCGCACGTTATAACCGTCGATCGTGTGTACTTTGACGCGATCGAGAAAACTCTCAGCCGGCAGCACGCCCGCTTCCTCGTGCCCGCGCGAGCGCCAACGCCCTTCGATGAACTCAGTTGTAGCAGGCTTCCCAAAATCATGAGCGAGCGACGCCAGCATGACCGTCACCTGCCGCGGGTAGGAAAGATCGTCGATTAACTCGCGCGCTCGATCAAGCGTAAGTTGCGTGTGTACAAACACGTCACCTTCGGGATGCCATTCCGGATCCTGTGGCACGCCAATCAAACTCTGGATCTCAGGGAAGAGTTTTTCTATGGCGCCGAGTTTATGTAACCACTCCAGACCAATCGAAGGATGCTGCGCCTGCAGCATGAGCTTTTCCATCTCTCCCCAGATTCGTTCGGACGGAAGATCGCTTAGATCGATATTGCGACAAAGCTCGACTGTTTCGGGGTGAATGTCGAACTCAAAACGTGCCGCGAATTGCGCCGCGCGCAACACGCGCAGACTGTCTTCAGCAAACGTCTCACTCGAAACGGCGCGAAGGATGCGCTGCTGAATGTCTCGTTGGCCTTCGTAAGGATCGATCAACTCGCCGGTCAACGGGTCGTGGAGGATCGCATTGATCGTAAAGTCACGGCGCCGCGTCGCTTCGGCAATGCTCATCGACGGATCGCCTTCGATCACAAATCCCCTGTGGCCTCGTCCTGACTTGCGTTCACGCCGCGGGATAGACACATCGAGATCATGGCCCAGCTTGTAAACAGTGAACGACTCACCCACGACATTCACCGGACCAAACTGGTCCAGGATCTCGCGCACGCGTGGGGCGTCCAACTGATAGACTTCGAGGTCCCAGTCCTTCGGCTGTTTTCCCATCAGCTCGTCACGCACACAACCACCAACCAGCAAAGCACGACCGCCCGCGTCGTGAATGGTTCGGGCGAGTGACAAAACTTTTTCGGGAATCTCAGGCATAAATTGTAGGGGCGGCACTCCGTGGCCGCCCCATGGTCGTAAACACGCCCTTTTCGCACAGACGGGGCGGCCACGGAGTGCCGCCCCTACAATCGTGCTTCAAGGAGTGGAACTCTTCTTACTCCTCTTCTTCAGGCGCGTCGACGACGATCTGTACGCCACGAGTCGATGGCAGGCAACTGATCACCTGGGCGCGATCGATCTTCGTCAACTCGCTGCCGGCCGCGTGCCAAAGTTTGACCCAGAACGTGCGCGTCGCTCCATGAATTGCGAAAGTCGAACCATCGAGCATCACCGGAACGGGCTCTGCCACTGTTCCCTCGCGCAATGTCTCCAGCAACTCCGGAATGTACGGCTTGAACTTGTCAAACTGGACCAGCACCGCAGCGTCATCAATCTCAGCCGACGGCAGCTCCACCGGATCTTCCGACTCCAGCAAAAGCCGCGTCTCGGTTTGTTCGTTGCGCTTCTTAACGACTGGCATAGCTTCAACTCACTTCCGGAGGAACGACGGGATATGGTTTCAAACGCTTCTGCAGATGTTCAGCCAGATCCGTAACCTTTATTCTTTCCTGTTCCCAGGTATCTCGATCGCGCACCGTCACTGCTTCGTCCTCCAGTGACTGGTGATCGACGGTCACGCAAAAAGGGGTTCCAATCTCATCCTGCCGCGCATACAGCTTTCCGATACCTCCGGTGTCGTCGTAAACGGCGCGCAGCACAGGCTGTAGCGATCGCTTGATTGCCTTGGCCATGCCGACGATCTCCGGCTTATTCTTCGCGAGCGGCAGTATCGCTGCTTTGATCGGCGCCAGTTGTGGGCTCAGTTTCAGAATGACTCGCGTCTCACCTTTATCGTTCGTCTTCTCCGAATAGGCATCCATCAACACTGCGAGAACAGTTCGATTTACTCCCGCCGCGGGTTCGATGACGTGCGGATAAAATCGCTGCTTGGTTGACTCATCGAAGTACGACAGGTCTTCCGTCGAATCCGGATTGACACGCTTGCCTTCTGCGTCGAGTTTATTCTTCGAATGAACGCTCAAATCGTAATCAGTGCGCCACGCAATACCCATCAACTCTTCCCACGGCTTCTCGCGTTCAGGAAAATAGCGGTACATGATATCCACCGTGCGTTTGGAGTAATGCGCCCGCTCATTTTCAGGCACTTCATACAAGAAAAGATTGTCACGACTAATTCCTAAGCTAGTGAACCATTCCAGATATTGCTCTACCCAATAGTCCACTAGTTTCAAGTGTTCCGCATCAGGCCGGACAAAATACTCCATTTCCATCTGTTCAAATTCACGCGTGCGAAGAATGAAGTTTCCGGGAGTGACTTCATTACGAAAAGACTTGCCCACCTGCGCAATTCCGAACGGTAACTTGCGCCGCATCGAAGTTTGCACATTCAGGAAGTTAATAAAGATGCCCTGCGCGGTCTCGGGTCGGAGATATGCCAAAGCACTGGGATCGTCTTGTGCAACCGCACCTAATCTAGTTTCCAGCATCGTGTTGAAAGGACGAATGTCGGTCCAATCATTTGCGCCGCATGACGGACATACTATCTCGCTCGTCAGGAACACCGGTCGTCCTTCAGACTCAGATACCTGCTGGAAAACCTTGTCGGCTCGATAACGACTTTTGCACTTGCGACAATCAACTAACCAATCATTGAATCGATCCTCGTGGCCCGAGTACTTCCACACGAGCCGGTTGAGAATGATCGACGAATCGATGCCTTCGATATCATCGCGATCGTAAACGAGCCAGCGCCACCAGGCTTGCTTGATGTTGTTGGAGAGTTCTACGCCGAGTGGACCATAATCCCAGGCACTGCCGAGGCCGCCGTAGATTTCTGAAGAGGGAAAAACGAAGCCGCGCCGCTTGGCGAGAGAAACGATGGTATCGATATTTGGTGCAGTCACGAATACAGGATTAACAGAATTCCATTGATTAGTAAAATCCTGTTAATCCTGTTCCAATTTCAAAACTCTGCGAAGCTATTTGCTCGGTGTTTGAATGTTGACGTCGATCTTCTGAGTCCCTCCACGCCTGAATATTTGGTTTCTAAACACGTACAACCCCACCAGTATGACCAACACAAAAATCGCGACTATCGCGACCACACCCACACCACTGGCGCTACTGCTTTCTTCGGCCATAAAGTTCTCCTGTTTTTGGAAATGTAACGAAGGGGCTAGCGGGGAAGGCCTAACTCTAAACCATTTTTAGCCGCAGATCTACACGGATGAAGACGAATTATTCATCCGTGTAATTCTGTGGTTTTAGTTCTTACGACGTGCAGGCTTCTTGGTTGGATTAACTTCACCGGCTTGCACAGTCGGCGTCGGTTTGGGCGCCGCTGCGCCGCTCGGTACGATCCAGAGTTCAACGCTGTCTTCTTCACGGAAGCCACCGTTGACGACAACGAGGCGTGAAGCATCGATGCCACGCTGCGTGATCAGGTAATCACGCGAGCGACTCATCAGTTTCTCAACCTGGCCCAGCGGACTCATGCGACCACCATAAGCCAGGATGTAAGCGCGCGTGGATGGATCGTTCTGCAATTCCACTGCTAGGTTGTCGAGGCGAGCTTTCTGATCGTCGAGCGAGCAACTGTTACATTCATCGAACTCTCGCGCAACGATGATCTTCTTTTCGAGAGCAGCAACGACTGAAACTGCCTGCGCGGTTTGAGCACATGCCGGATCGGACGATCCGTCGTCAGCAGTTAGAGTCGCAGTAATGCGCTGTCCGCCGAGCCCGGTCGAATCGACGTTCAACGTCGGCGAACCGAGGCCACTGATGATTCGCGCGCTCGACGGCGTAATCTTCCAGTTGTACTTCAAAGCAGCATTGCCGCTGTAAGCAACATCTGCCGTGTACGTGATGATCTCACCTTCAGTCACCTGCTTCGGAGCCGAGATGTTCACCGGGAACGGACAGGGAGACTTCGGCAGCGGCGGCAGTGGGTGATAGTTCACCACGACACACTTGACGCGACCAGCCGGTAATTCGATTTCACGAATCCAGAACTGGCCGTTGGGGAGAGTAACCTGAACGTTGTGGATTCCGGCATCGAGATCGAAGGCCCGGAATTCCGTCAGCGTCTCACCGCGCGGTTTGCCGTCGATTGTAAGCAAGAGACCGCCGGGAGTTGTCAAAATCTTGATCGTGCCGTATCGCGCTTTCTTCGGTTTCGCAGAGACATTCGACGGATGAGCGGCGAAGAAGCTGAACACCAGCAAGGACGCAAAGGCAAACTTGAGGATGAATTTTGATCGAGTCACTATTTTATTCCTCCTCTGCCTCAATCCGCTGGTTCACTTTTGTCTTGCCGTAACGTCGTCTCAAACCCGCACCTGCGGCAGCCAGACCGGTTCCGAACAAGAGCAATGAAGCCGGCTCAGGAACTCCCGGCGGCGTCGGTGTTGGTGTCGGGTTCGGCGGGGTGGGAGTCGGCGTCGAACTGGGCGTATCGCAATCGTTACAGTCGTGAATGAAGGCAAGTGGAACAGCCGCGAGGAACAGGAACGGCCACTTCGGGAACCCTCCGGCGATGAAGATATCGCCACAATCGCAAATCGTGCCTTCAACCTCGCCCTCTTCAATCGTCTCGACACCGAGCGTCTGGCTCTGACCAGTGGTCGTTACACCTGAGATGATCGAGTCGGTCTTGATTCCGCCCTGAGTCGCTGGTCCATTTTCACTGCGTGGGCCAGTCTGCTGCGTGCCGCCTTTCTGGCCCGGGTCCTGGGAAACAAGACTGTTGAGTTTGAGATCCGGCGCGCCCTGAGAGGTGCTTAGCGTTTGGACCACCTGGTTGATTCTTACTGGTTCAGCCAGGGCGGGCACCGCGGTCAAAAAGAAAAGACAAAGAGTCGCGCAGACTAGCCGGGAGACGCGTACGCCGTGCGACAGGGGAGTCTTAATAAAGAACTGCGGGGAAGTTAAGCTCATACGTTTTCAATGGTCCAACTAACGAAGCGGCATCGCTAGTTCACCGGTCGATTTGTCCTATACAGTACAAAGACACTCCTAATCGCCAAAAAACTCCAGCCGCACGATTTGACTTCTCTTATCTGCTGGTAGTTGTTGGACTATGCGAGCGTTCTCGTAGCGCTAAGGCTAACCGACCCCTTGTAGCCTCCGGCCACTTGTGGACAAATAGAGGTGCGATCATGCCTGCAAATGAAGGGCCGCCTTGAATTATTGGAAAATGCTGGCGTTTGTACGCTCTGAGACAGAAGATCGTCTGAGACCTGGACCAAGCAGTCTGAGAATTGGACGAATGTATAGGTCCTACAGGATCCTATAGGACCTAATTTTCTTTCTTTACTCGCCGCCGTCGCTTTGGCTGGCTGCTTCGGCTTTGCGATTCTCCTCTCGAAGCACCGCTTTGCGCGAGAGCTTGATCTTGTTGCCTTCGCGCCCGATGCACTTCACAAGGATCTGCTGCCCTTCCTTCAACTCGTCGCGAACGTCCTTCACGCGTCGATCCGCGATTTCCGAAATGTGCAACAGTCCATCAGTGCCCGGGAAGATCTCGACGAACGCGCCGAAGTCGACGATCCGGTTAACCGTGCCGAGATATGTTTGGCCCACCTCAGCTTCGGCCGTTAGACCACGAATACGATTCACCGCTGCGTCCGCGGCTTCGCCACTCGACGTTGCAATCGAGATCGTGCCGTCGTCGGCTACGTCGATCTTCGCGCCAGTCTCTTCGACCAGTGAGCGAATAACCTTGCCACCTGGTCCAATCACGTCGCGAATCTTGTCCGGGTTGATCCTGATCTGAATGATTCGCGGCGCTAAGGGCGAAATCTGCTCGCGGTGCGTCGCGAGGGTCTTTTCCATCGCGCCGAGAATATAGAGCCTGCCCTTCTTCGCCTGATCGAGGGCCTCAGCCATGATCTGCGCGTTGATGCCTGCGATCTTGATATCCATCTGCAACGCGGTGATTCCGTTGCGTGTGCCGGCGACTTTGAAGTCCATGTCGCCGTAGTGATCCTCGGCGCCTGCGATATCAGTCAGGATTGCGTACTTGTTGCCTTCCATCACCAATCCCATGGCCACACCGGCCACGGGTGCTTTCAAAGGCACTCCGGCGTCCATCATCGAAAGAGTGCCGCCGCAAACAGTCGCCATCGACGATGAACCGTTTGACTCGGTGATCTCTGAAACCACTCGCAGTGTGTAGGGAAACTCTGAATCCTCGGGCAAAACTGTCTCGAGCGCGCGACGCGCGAGAGCACCGTGCCCAATCTCGCGCCGGCTCGAAGATCCGTAACGCCCGACTTCTCCGACCGAATACTGCGGGAAGTTGTAATGCAGCAGGAATCGTCGTTTGACTTCGCCTTTCTCGAGATCGTCGATGAACTGCTCGTCTTCCTTGGTGCCGAGAGTGGTCGAGACGAGTGCCTGCGTCTCGCCGCGCGTGAATAACGCTGAACCGTGAACTCGCGGCAGCCACCCAACCTCAGCGGTAATGGGACGGATCTCGGAGAACCGGCGTCCATCCGGACGGCGACGTTTGTTGAGAATGTCGTCGCGGAAGACTGTCTCTTTCAGATTGTCGAAGATCAGTTTTGCCATCGCGCGTTGTTCCGGCTGATCTTCCGGATACGATTCCGCCACTTCCTTCTTCAAGGCGTCAACCGCAGCATAACTCGCGCGTTTCTCCTGCGTGCTGGTATCTAGCGCGACTCGCAAACGCTCGGCATACCTCTCGGCGATGTCGCGCAGCATCTCTTCGTCCAGAGCGGTCGTTGGCACTTCGCGCTTCTGAATCTCGAGTGCTTTGTAGAGTTCTTTCTGCCAGCGACAGAGGCGATTAATCTCTTTGTGCGCGAGCATGAGAGCCTCGACCATGATCTCTTCCGAAACTTCGTTCGCGCCGGCTTCAACCATCACGATCGCTTCTTCCGTTCCGGCCACGATCAGATTCAAACGCGACTCACGCACTTCATCGTAAGTCGGGTTCACAATGTAACGTCCTTCAATCAGCCCGATACGTACACCAGCAATCGGATTCAAAAACGGTATGTCGGATAGGCAAAGAGCGCACGAAGCACCGGTTATGGCAATAACATCAGGATTGTTGTCAGGATCGGCTGAGATAACGCTGGCAATAACTTGAGTTTCGTTTCTGTAACCTTCGGCGAAGAGTGGGCGGCAGGGGCGGTCGATCAGGCGGCTGGTAAGCACTTCCTTTTCATTCGGACGGCCTTCACGCCGGAAATAATTGCCGGGAATTCGTCCGGCAGCGTAGTTTGATTCACGATACTCGACCGTGAGGGGGAAAAAATCAATGCCCTCGCGCGCTGTCGGCGCACTCACCGCGGCCACCAGCAACATCGTGTCGCCGTAACGGATCACGACCGACCCGTCAGCCTGTTTGGCAACTCGACCCGTCTCTACGGTCAGGTCTCGGTCACCGAGCTTGATTGATTCTTTGAGGTATTTCTTTTCTGACATTTTCTATTCTCCTTGAACTAAACGCGCCTGAACTTCAGATCAGGCCGCGAGCGTCGCCAACGATCTAGTGGGCGCTCGCTGTTTTGGGAAAGCCAGTTTGCTTTCAGATTACTGGGCGCCGCCAACGTGATGCGGGGTAAGGCTTACTAAATGAGAAGGCGGCACGAGCCTCTTGAACCGTGAAGCTCATGCCGCCTTATTGCTCGAAGCTTGGGCCGTACGCGTCTGCTTGTTTCCAGTCAATCGCCGTCACGTTCGGCACTGCCACAAGCTCTTCGATAGACGCGGGCTTTAACCGACAGAGATTCGAAGAATTCTCAGTATTTTTGCAAATAATCCGACTACCGGCGCAGACCCAAACGATTAACTACCTCATGGTAGCGTTCTATATCGGTGCGCTTTAAGTAATCCAACAGACTCCGACGTTGCTGGACCATTTTCAGCAAGCCGCGCCGCGAATGATTGTCCTTCTTGTGGGTCTTGAAATGCTCGGTCAGATCGGTAATTCTCTTGCTCAAGAGCGCGACCTGAACTTGCGGTGAGCCGGTATCTGCCTCATGTGTACGGAACTCAGAAACTATCTGCTCCTTGGTTTGTTTTGCTAACGCCACTTGCCTGAATGGTCCTCCTCGACCGCAGTAAACTCCGCTTAAAAGCGGCAACCGCTAAACTTAAAAAGCAAGCTCAATGTAACATGAGCCGCAAAAAGGCACAAATGGAGCCTCAATTGCCCGCAAAAGTGGTACTATCCGGCAAATGTCAAAAGCCAAAATCCTGATACTCGGAGGCGGGTTTGGGGGGCTGTTTACCGCCCTCGAAGTCGCCGGATCCGCTGACGTCACACTCGTTAGTGACGCCGACCACTTCCTCTTTACGCCGATGCTTTACGAGTATCTGAGTGGCGAGGTCGCAGCCTGGCATATCGCGCCCAGATACGACGAATTGCTCGATCAAAACGTGCGTTTCGTCCAGGCCGCCATTACCGGAATCGATCTAAAGTCGCAGACAGTTTCGCTGCAAAACTCACCGGCGTTGAATTACGACGTCCTAGTGCTCGCGATAGGCGGGATCACGAACTACGTCGGCGTCGAAGGTGCGGAAGAGTTTTCCCTGCCGTTTCGCAAACTGGAGCATGCGGACGATCTGCGGCGACGAATGGTGGCCGCCCTCGATCGCATTCCGCCTGACATGCCACCGCAGGACGTTCGCCGCGAACTAACCTTTGCCGTGGTGGGTGCCGGGGCGAGCGGGTGCGAGCTCTCGACCAAAATGGCCGACCTGCTGAACGACGCGTTCAAGCGCCGCGCGCTCCGTGGCGAACCGCGCGTGCTGCTGATCGAGATGGGCGACCGCGTCGTGCCGGGAATGGGTGACCAGATCCGCGAATACGTCGAAGATGCGTTACGCCAATCTCGCGTCGAAGTGTACACGCAGACGCGCGTCGTGAAAGTAGGGAAACACGAACTCACGTTCGAGCACGAAAGCGGACGAGAGAATTTGCAGACGGCGGGAGTCGTGTGGACGGGCGGCGTCAAAATGAGCCCGTTGATCGAACAGCTCGATGCAGAGAAGAGCAAGCGCGGGCTGCTGGTTATTAAACCGACGCTACAGCTATCGCAACACTTTAACGTTTTCGCGCTCGGCGACGTCGCGATCTATCCCGATGCGACGCCGACTCTCGCCGGCACGGCGCAACTCGCGTTTCAGGAAGCGAGCCTGGCGGGGCGAAACGTCAAAGCCTATCTCGAAGGAAAGGAACTGCAAACGAAGCACTTCGAGGAATTGGGTGAGGCGATAAGCTTGGGAACTGAGAGAGCCGCAGTGCTCACGGGCGGTAAAGCGTTTGGTGGAGCGCTGGCGCGCCAGGCGCGGTTCGCGTTGTACACGTCTCGTTTGCCGACGTGGCAGCACCGTCTCCGCGTTGGTGCGAGCTGGTTCTTCGAAGGCACGACACCGCAGCCACTCCTGCCACTCGGGTTCGAAAGATAGATAAAGCCGCAGATTTGCGGCTTTATCTATCTTCTGGAACACTAATTGTCTCCAGAATGCCTATGAGCCCGGGGAAGCTCCGCATCCTGCTGTGTGTGCTGTTTCTCGTGATCGTTGCGATTGTATCGATTGCGATCCGCTTCCGGACCGTGCCCGTTGTTCCCGCGGTTGGCATTCCACCAGAATCTCCGATTGCGATCGGAACACCACTGCCGCCACCGCCGCCAGTCTCTCCAACACCATCCACGACTAACTTTGTCGGCACCGCGAGTCTCATCATTCCCGTCGCCGGAGTCAGACCGGAACAATTGCTCGACACCTTCGACGCCGCGCGATCTGAAGGCCGCGTACACGATGCGATCGATATTCCCGCCGCTGCTGAAACTCCCGTGCTCGCCGCTGCAGACGGCAAGATTCTGAAACTCTTTCAAAGCGAACGTGGCGGCACCACGATCTATCAACTCAGCGCGGATCAGAAACTGATCTTCTACTACGCGCACCTCTCGCACTATGCAGATGGTCTAACTGAAGGGCAGTTCGTGCAACAGGGCCAGGTAATCGCGTACGTCGGCGACACTGGAAACGCGGGCGCCGGTAACTACCATCTGCACTTCTCGATCGCGATCGTTTCCGATCCGAAACGGTACTGGGAAGGGACCAACATCAATCCATATCCGCTGCTACAGAACAGAGCGCGCTGACACTTCAATCGTTCGCAAATCATGCAGAAAACCTCGTAAAACACGGTCCTCCGACTGGAACGCCTGTTGCTCCGATCACGGGTGGAAATTCTCAGGTCAGAGGAGTCAAAAACTATGTACTCGATCCAGAGATTTTTGATTCTCACCGTGCTCATATGTTTTTTAGCGGCATGCGAGCCGGCGCCGAACGATGCAAACACAGTCAGTGTCAATCCAACACCTGCGACGAGTGCTGCGCCGTCGAAAACAAAAGAAACAAGATCGGAAACTGCTTCGGTCCAGGTGACATTACCGGTGCTCGATGCTGTGCTCCGCGACGAAAACTTCGTGGGCCAACTGAAGAGCAATCTCAAACTCACTGACGACCAGATCGCCGAGCTCAAGCGAGCTTCGAGCGCCGAGATCGATCGCCTGCGTGAAACGAACGCTGAGGATGTAGACGGCAACTCGGCAACTGACGCTCGCACGCGCACAACAGAACAGCTACGCACAATCGTCGGTGACGAGAAATCAAAAGAACTCGCGTCGCTCGTGAACAGCTACTGGTCCAAAGGTGACGCCGCCACAGATACTCAAGATCAGAATAAGCCGCAGATGTCGCCTGGTCCAAACGCGGTTCCAACCGACACGCGCGTAGTCGTGAACATCCCGGCGTTTCGCATGGATCTTTTTCAGAACGGCTCGCTGGTCAAGTCGTACAAAGTGGGCATCGGTTATCCCGAATTTCCTTTGCCGATCGGTTTGCGTAAAGCCAACCAGATAATCTTCAACCCGACGTGGACGCCGCCCGATTCACCGTGGGTCGCGAAGATGAAGAACGTCACTGCGGGTGAAACTATCCAGCCCGGCGATAAAGACAATCCGCTTGGACCAATCAAGATACCGATTGGCTTGCCATCACTGATTCATGGCGGCAAGTCTCCGGCGAAGATCGGAAAGTTTGCTTCGCATGGCTGTGTGGGTTTGACTACTCCACAGGTGAAAGACTTCGCGGTGCTGCTCGGGCGCGCTTCGAAGACAGAACAGATCAGCGAGCAGTCAATCGCGAACTACTTGAAAGACAAAGAGCGGACGAAAACTGTAAAACTCAACCAACCCGTGCCGGTCGAGTTGCGCTACGAAACGATCGTGTTAGAAGACGGAAAGCTGCACATCTACAAGGACGTCTACGCGCAGGACACGAACACGGAAGAGAATCTCCGCAACGTGTTGTCGGCGCAGGGTGTGAAACTCGAGGATCTTTCTGAACAGCAAAGAACCGAAGTGCTCAACGCATTGAATGCGATGTCGACGCATCCGACAGCGTCAGCTCCGCCGGAAGCATCGCCTGAGAAAAAGACCGCGAGAACGAAAAAGCCCACAGCAAAGGCCCAGAATGAAATCGTGATCGATCTCAGCGGTGTGAGCGGTCTGGCCCAAAAGGGTTACCCTGCACCCGTCGATCTCGACACCGGAAGAGGCAAAACCAAAACCTAAACTATGGCGGCTTCGCAGGAATCCAACTCCGGCGCTTCTTCGATGGGAGCGCCGGCTTCGCCGTAGTAAGGCCGGCCGGTCTCGATCGCTTCGAAATACTCTTCAATGCGATCCAGAACCTCTTCAACAGTGTGGGAATGATAGATTGAGGTGCGAAACAGCGCGCCGCCCTGCAGCCCGCGCGTGAACTGGCCCGCCAACTGCTTCATGCGATTGATCGCGGGTGTCTCCGGCATGTCTTCGCGCAGCATGTCGAAATACTCATGAAGGATCGAGCGTTTGTCGGCCAACGTCGCTTCGAAGATCGGACGTCCGTGCATCGCGTCTTCGATCTGCCGGAAGATCCACGGATTCGCCATCGCGCCACGACCAATCAGGACCCCGTCGCAACCAGTCTCACGAAATTTCGCAAATGCGCCTTCGATCGTCGTGACGTCACCGCTGCCAGACACCGGCACGCGCACAGTTTCCTTCACTTGTCTTACGAGATCCCAGTTCGCGAGGCCGCGATAACCCTGCTCTTTCGTTCGACCATGCAACGCAATGTGCTCCACACCGCAATCTTCCGCGAGCTTCGCAGTCTCGACCGCGTTGATCGTGTGATCGTAAAAGCCGGCGCGAATCTTGACGGTCAGCGGAATCGTGATCACTTTTCTGATCGACTTCAGAATCTCGGCGAGGCGACAGTGATCCTTGAGCAATCCGGAGCCGCCGCCATGCTTCACAACCTTCGGCGCCGGACAGCCGCAATTAACATCGAGAATGTCGGCGCCGACTTCCTGGGCCATCTCCGCAGCCATGCACATGCGTTCCGGCTGGCCGCCGAAGATCTGCACCGCGAACGGCCGCTCGTCCTCGTAGAAGCGCATCTGCCGTTTCGATTTCGGATTGTTTCGCGTCAGTCCTTCAACAGAAATGAACTCGGAGACCGACAGGCCGACACCGCCACGTCGCTTCAACAAACGCCGGAAAGACACGTCGGTCACGCCCGCCATCGGCGAAAGGACCAGCGGCGGATTGATCTCAATGTCGCGAATTTTGAACGGCTTGATTTCCGTCATGGCTTAATCGTAACCGGCGTTCCCACTGAAACGGCGTCGTACAACTCCTTGATGTCGTAATTCTCCAATGCAACGCAGCCCCATGTCCAATCGCTCTTCGCGCCGTGACCGTGAATGTATATCAGGCCACCGAGCTTCGTGTACTGCGGCGGCGCAGTCTTGTTGCGAATCGCTTCGACGATCGCGTCGTGTTGCGCCTTCGTGATTAACCCATCGCGCAGTCCGCGTGCTGCGTCTTCCGCATTCGGATAGCTGACGCCGAGCGACAAATAATAGGCGCTCTTATTGTTCTTTACGAAGATATAAAAATCACCTTCGGGCGTCGCGCCGTCACCTTCGCGTTGCTTGTCGGCGACAGGACTGAAGCCGAGACCGACGCGATACGTGCGCAGCAAAGTCTGATCGGAATACAACTCCAGCTTGCGATCCTTCTTGTAAACAACTATGCGCGGTTTTTCGACTGGTGACACAAGACGATTTTGCGGCGCCGAATAAACACAGAAGGCGCAGATCAGACAGGAAATAATCTGCGCCAGTCCATGAAAAGTCGTCGGGAACAAACTGTTACGTGCTAAGGCTTCTTGCTGTTGTTCTTCTTCTTGTCTTCCTTGTCGTCAGTCTTGGCGGCGACAGGAGCAGCGATCTTCAGCAGAGGATCGAGACCCGCTCGGTAAGGTGGAGTCACCTTGATGAACGCTTCGTTTCGCAAACTCTGTAAATACTTTTCGCGTTCCTTCGGCTGGTTTTCCATCAACATCGCTTCGCGAACGCGATTGTCGTTGAAGGCCGGCGTATTGCTACCGGGCGTGCGCTGATCGACGCGAATGATCTGATAACCATCCTGCAACTTGATGGGATCGCTTACGCTGCCTGCTTTCACATCTTTCAAGGTTGCGAGCAGATCCTCGCGCAGGCTCGGCAGGTCAAACTCACCGACCTCACCAAAATCTTTTGGAGCGGTACGTTCGCCATTTTTCTCGCGCTCCGAATTGGCGGCGGCAAGTGCGCGGAAATCAGCACCGGCGCGAATCTGCGTGACCAGTTCAACTGCTCTCGCCTTGACTGCTGCATCATCTTTGCCGGTTGTAGACAGATAGATCTCGGAAAGCTTCACGCTTTCAGGTTTGCGGAACTTGTCGGGATGGGCATCAAAGTATTTCTTCACTTCATCAGTTGAGAAATTAAGATAGACCTTCCGATCAACTTCCTGCTGCAGCACCGCCTGCTTCATCATCTCTGTACGCATCGTGCGGCGCACGTCTTCATAAACGAGTCCGCTTTGGCGCATCGCTTCAATGAGCTTGTCGATCGTGGGGATACCCTGATCGTTTGCAATCTGCAACATGCGTCGGTTGACTTCGGCTTCGACATCGTTGGCGAGATCGAGTTCCTTGCCTTTTTGAAGCAGCAGTTTTTCGTTGATCAGCGTCGCGATCAGCTCTGCCTGGTGCTTGGAGACTTCTTCAGTCGCCTGCTGCTCCGTCATGCCGTTCTGTTTTAGCGCGTCGATGCGTTCTTTGGTTTCACGCTTTAACATCGACAACGTGATCACATCATCGTTGACCTGCGCGATCACTTCGTCGACGACCTGCATCTCGCCTTCCTGGGCAAAGGCGCGCGCCGGAGCGGCAACCAGGATTGCCAGCGCTAAAAAAGCTATCACTGCAAAATATTTGAATTTCACAATTACTCCTCTATAGGTCGTATAAGTCCTATCGGACCTATACAAAACATTCCGCCGATTTTAATCGCTCGTACGAAGCTGGAGCAACACGTCGCGCGCTACATCAAGCACGTTGTCCTGCTCATCTTCGCTCAAAACCAGCCGTAAAACACCGTTTGGCGTGAAGACCGTACCTTCGTGACGGGTGACGTATTCCCCGAGTTTTTCGGGCGAAATTCGCGCCTTTTCACTGAATTTGATCGCCACTCCGTCCGGAGTCTTGTCAATCGAGACTATCCCCAGCTCCTCCGAAAGCCTTCGTAAGCGCGCATACGCAAACAGCCGATCGACGGAGGCGGGAATCCGCCCGTAGCGATCCTCCGTCTCCGTTCGAATGCTGGTGAGCGCTGCTTCGTCGCGCGCCGATGACACGCGCTTGTAAGTTCGCAGCCGCTGACCCATGTCGGAGACGTACTCCTCGGGAACCGCGACATCAACACCGAGGTTCAACGTGACGCTCGTTTCGTCTTCAACCTCTTCGCCGCGCAGCTCAGCCACCGTGCGTTCGAGCATTTGTGTGTAGAGGTCGAAACCGAGCGCCTCCATGTGTCCCGACTGCTCGCCGCCGAGGAGATTGCCGGCGCCGCGTAGTTCGAGGTCGAGGGCCGCGATACGAAACCCGGCTCCCAGGTCGGAAAACTCACGAATTGCTGCTAAACGGCGACGGGCAATGGGAGAAAGCTCCTGCTCGCTCGGAATCAGCAGGTAAGCATATGCCCTGCGACTCGAGCGCCCCACACGCCCGCGTAACTGATAAAGCTGAGAAAGACCGTAGTGATCGGCGCGATTTATGATGATGGTGTTGGCGCGCGGGATGTCTATTCCGTTCTCGATGATGGTGGTTGCAACCAAAACATCGTATTTGTGATCGATGAAATCGAGCATCACCTTTTCCATCTGTTTTTCGTTCATCTGCCCGTGGCCCACGGCCAGCCGCGCCTGTGGCACCAGACGCTGAACGAGCGCCGCGATCGTTTCGATCGTCTCCACGCGATTGTGAATGAAGAAGACCTGGCCACCGCGCGACAGCTCGAGATCGATCGCTGCTTTGATCACACTCTCCGAAAACTGCACGACCTGAGTTTGGATCGCGAGTCGATCGCGCGGCGCGGTTTCGATCAGCGACATGTCGCGCATGCCGCTGAGCGACATGTTGAGCGTGCGCGGGATCGGCGTCGCTGAAAGCGTCAGCACGTCAACGCGCTTCTTCAGGTGCTTGAGGCGCTCTTTGTGCGCAACACCGAAACGCTGTTCTTCGTCAACCACAACGAGTCCGAGATCCTTGAAGCGAACGTCTTTCGAAAGAATGCGATGCGTGCCGATGATGACGTCGACTTCACCCGTTTCGACTTTCTTCACCACTTCCTTCTGCTCTTTTGACGAACGAAAGCGTGACAACAATTCGACCTTCACCGGAAACGGAGCGAAGCGACTGCGGAACGTGTCGTAGTGTTGATAAGCGAGCACTGTTGTCGGCGTGAGGATCGCCGCCTGCTTGCCTTCCATCACTGACTTGAACGCGGCGCGCATCGCGACTTCCGTTTTGCCGTAACCCACGTCGCCGCAGAGCAGACGATCCATCGGCACCGGCTCTTCCATATCGTGCTTCACGTCGTCGATCGCAGTCTCCTGATCCGGAGTAAGAACAAACGGAAAGCCGTCTTCAAACTCCTCTTGCCACGGTGTGTCGGCAGCGAATGCGAAGCCACCGACGAGTTTTCGTTCTGCATAGAGACGCAACAGCTCGTCGGCCATGTCGCGCATGGCGCGTTTGGCTTTTGCTTTCGTCTTTTGCCAGCCAAGACCGCCGAGTCTATCGAGTTGTGGTTGATGGCCTTCGGCGCTCGAGTAACGTTGGACCAGGTCGAGACGTTCGACAGGGACGTATAGCTTGGCCTCATCGGCATAGAAGAGCAGCATGAACTCGCCGGTGAGTGGTCCAAGATCCAGCGTTTGCAAACCACCGAAGCGAGCGACACCGTGGTCGATGTGGACCACGTAATCGCCGGACTTGAGATCGCGGAAGTCGGAAAGAAAAGCCGCGGCTTTTGACTTGCGCTTGCGTTTATCGGCGCGCTGAGTTCGCTCCGCGCCCACAGGCTGTCGCTCGACTGCTTCGGTAGCTTCGTCAAAGACGTCCGTTTCAACGTGGACGATCAACCGCGACTGCGGTAGTTCGAAACCACCACTAATCCGGCCAACCGTGACCACTACCGGGCGATACGTCGCGTCCGACATTTCTCCCGTAAACGCCAAACGAGTTTCGATGTTGTATTCGTTGAGAATATCGACGATGCGTTCGGCGACGCCGAGGCTCGGCATCACGAAGAACGTCGTCTTTGCTTCCTCGAGCGAACGATTCACTTCAGCAACTAGGTCAACGATGCGGCCGTGATACCGCAACGTCGATTGCGCGAGCCACTCGACTTCGAGCGCGCTCTCGACTGCCGGAAAAAGAAACACCGGCTGCCGCATTCCGCGCGCGCGACCCAGTTGCACCTTGGGCGCCTCAGCTTCAAGCGCCAGATCCAGATCCATTTCAGCGGCGACGCGACCGAGCGTGCGCAACTCGATTCGTTGTCGCTGCGGAATAAGCTGGCGCAACTCTTCGGCAGTCAGAAACAGTTCTTCCGGCGTGAGTGCGATGTCGTCGGCCTGATCGATCTCGCGATAACGATCGGACAGACGCTCGTAGAACTCACTCAAATATGCTTCGACACCTGCAGGCTCATCGACAATCAACACCGCGTCGCCGAGATGTTCGAAGACACTCGAGTCGCAGTTCATCGAGATCGGAGTCAGCCACTCCCAGCCCTGGAACGCCTCTCCTTCGTCGGCAAAGGCGGTGCGATCGCGCAACGAACGCGCAAACCGCGCGTCGCTCCAGCGTTCGCGCGCCGCTTCACTCCAGAGTTGAAAATCGACGGCAGTGACGGCGAACTCGTGCATCGGCGGCACGTGGACCACCTTCAGTTGACTGGTTGAGAGTTGATTCTCGGGATCGAATTCACGAAGCGAGTCGATCGTGTCGCCGAAGAATTCGAGGCGTACCGGCGCTTCTCTTCCCGGCGGCCAAACGTCGACGATGCCGCCGCGCATCGAGAACTCACCGACCGCGCCGACCGGATCTTCGCGCACGTAACCAGTGGCCATCAGTTTCTCGACGAGTGCTTCGGGCGAATAATCTTCGTCTCGCCTCAGCACGGCTCCGCTCTGGGCGATCGTTGTTGGACTCACCGTCTTTCGTGCGAGCGCGCGCGCATTGAGCAGGACGAAACTCGGCGAGTGTTGTTGTAATTGCCAGAGCGCGAGCGCGCGTCGTTCGAGAGTTTGCGGGTGCGGCGAGACGCCTGCGTAAGGATCTGTTTCCGACGCAGGTAGCACGAGGATCTCGCCCGCTGCGGAATCTTTTCCGGAGAGCGCGGAGTACCAGAAGTGCAGATCGCGTTCCCACGGTTCGAGATCGCGCGTGGTTTGCGACACGAGGGCGAAAGTCTTGCCGCTATCACGCTGCAAAGCCGCGACCGCGAGCGCGCGCGCCGCACCCGCCACCAACCCGCTGATCGAGATCACACGCGCGCCGGCTCGAAGCTGATCGAGCAGCTTACGGTATTCACTCGTCTCAGTGACTAATCCATAATTCATCCGTGTAAATCTGTGTTCTTAATACGTTCGATCAACGACGTCGTCGATGAACCTTCAACGAAAGGCAACGAGATCACCTTGCCGCCCGCGGCTTCAACTTCTTCGCGCCCATGAATCTGATCGAGTCCGTAATCGCCGCCCTTCACCAGCACGTCGGGCAGGAGCCGCGCGATCAAGCTGCGCGGGGAATCATCGTCGAAGATTGTCACGTAGTCGACGTGCCGCAGCGCCGCAAGTATCTCGGCTCGTTCCGCTTCGTTGAAAACCGGGCGATCTGGTCCCTTCAACTCACGCACCGCGCGGTCGCTGTTGATCGCCACTACGAGAGCGTCTCCCAGTGCGCGCGCCTGAGCGAGATAACGCACGTGTCCCACATGCAAAAGATCAAAGACGCCGTTCGTGAAAACGAGCCGCACGCCTGCAGCGCGCAGACGTTCGCGCTCTCCGAGCATTTGCCCGGGGCTCAGAATTTTCTCGATCATTAATCAAAGATTACAGGATTTGTGGTATCTCTGTATAATCGGCCTTTTTGGAGAGTACACACTTGTCTATTCCGTTCATAGAAGAGAACGATCAAACCATCGCGCGGCGCGAACATCTCGAAGCGCTGCGCGAACTCGTCGGCAACGTCTACCCAAACAAATTCGAGCGCAGCGACGTGGTCGAGCAGGGAAAAGAGGACACGATCACCGCGATCGTCGAGAAGTTTCGTGGCTTTGAACCGAAGCAGACTGCCGACGGCAAGCCCGCCGCTGAAGAGCTCGAACTCGCCAACGACCAGCTCAATAAATTCACCGTACGTCTCGCCGGGCGCATTGCCTCACCACCGCGCGTGATGGGCAAAGCCGCGTTCGTACACCTGTCAGACGGCGTTTCTCGTCTCCAGATCTACATTCGCAAAGCCGACGTTGTTGGCGTGCGCAACGATACCGACGGTGGCGAGGTCGACGGCTGGGCCATGTTTCAACTGTTGGACCACGGCGATTTCATCGGCGTGGAGGGTTACCTGTTTGTGACGAAGACCGGCGAGCTTTCGATACACGTGCAGAAGATGCAGTTCCTGTCGAAGGCCCTGCTGCCGCTGCCTGACAAGATGCACGGCATCCACGATCCCGAGATTCGCCAACGCCAGCGCTACGCGGATCTGATCGCCGGCAGTTTGAAGCACGAGAAGGACGAAGCGCTGACGTCGCGTGAGGTTTTCGAACGACGCGCTGCGGCAGTGAAAGAGATGCGCCGCATCCTCGAGGATCATGGCTACGTCGAAGTCGAGACGCCGATGCTGACGCCGCTCGCGACCGGCGCGGCGGCACGTCCGTTCAAGACTCATCACAACGCGCTCGACATCGATCTCTACGCGCGCATCGCGCCCGAGTTGTACCTGAAGCGATTGTTGGTTGGGGGGTTCGAAAAAGTCTTCGAGCTGAATCGCAACTTTCGCAACGAAGGTATCTCATCGCGTCACAACCCTGAGTTCACGATGCTGGAGTTTTACTGGGCCTATGCCGACGTGAACCAGATGATGGATTTTTGTGAGCGGATGTTGCAGGCGGTCGTGTTCACCGTGTTGGGCCATACGCACGTGAAGTTTGGCGAGCACAGCATTGACTTCGGTCAAGCTTTTCGACGGCTGGGAATGAAGGAGAGTCTTTCCGGCATTGTCGATGAGGATCAGATCACGAACGACAATCTCGTGACGCTGTTCGAGGAACACGTCGAACACGGTTTGACTCAACCGACGTTCATCACTGACTTTCCGAAACCGATTTCGCCTCTGTCGAAGGCTGCGCCGGCGAATCCGCAGGTGGCGGAACGTTTCGAGCTGTACATCGCGAGCATGGAGATCGCGAACGGATTCTCTGAGTTGAACGATCCGGAGGAGCAATACGAGCGTTTCCGCGATCAGGTCAAACAGCGCGAGCGCGGTGACGAAGAAGCGATGTTGATGGATGAGGACTACATCCGCGCGCTGTCGTACGGCATGCCGCCGGCTGCGGGTATCGGCATCGGCATCGATCGTTTGGTGATGCTGTTAACCAACAAACAGTCCATCAGGGACGTGATCCTCTTCCCGCATCTAAGACCGGAAAGATAGTTCCATGCAAAGGCGCAGGACCGAACCGAAGGCGCAAAGAAGGTTGATGAATCCTCTTTGCGCCTTTGCGTCTGTCTTTGGGTCTTTGCGTGAAATAAGTTTTTATTTGGCCACCGTCTCCTGGTGTGACGCCGCCAGCCACTTCCCGCCTCGCATCACATACGCACTGCTGGCCCAGACTGCTGCCGGCAACTGCGTGCCGCCACAGGTCGCATCCTGCGCGGCTTTGTACGTAATCAGCGCGGCGCTGCTATTGAGAAACGTCACTTTGATATCGCTCAGTTCGTAAGACTTCACGTCGCAGGACGAATCCGCAAGAGCTTTGATTGCCGTCGTCTTGTCCGCCACACCCGTGTCTCCGACCATGATGCTATCGGCCGAGAGATTAGCTTTGAACGGCTTACTGTCTTTGGTCTTCCACGCTTCCCAAAGTTTCTTCTCGGTGGCGATGATCGTGCGTTGACTTTGAGCCCGGCTCATTGCGGGTTTCGGCGCTGGTGATGGAGATGGTGTCGGTGTCTGGGCGTATGCGAGTGATGTCAAAAAGAAGGTCAGAACGATGACCAGAGGGAGTCGCTTAGTCATGGTCGTACTCCTGAACGGGGGTTGTTATAGCGCAGTAATTAAACCACAGCCACTTACTGTTTTGCAGCTTTGGTTCGGAGCGCTGCGAGGCGTTCGTCGGACCAGGCGGGCTTCTCGCCCTGTTTCTCCATCAGACTGATGTACTGTTCCATCGCTTCGAGCGAGCCTTTGAAATCAGCGAGCTTTTCGCGCACGCGCGTGACGTCGAGCAGGAATTGAGGATTGCTTGGTGCGGCTTGCACGAACGCGGCCTCAGCAAGTTTGAGTTCGCCTTTCAATTCGTAGAGACGGGCGAGATGATAGTAGCTGATCGGATAACGAGCGCCGTCGCGCGTCGACACTGCGAGTAGATTTTTGAGCGCTTCGTCATAACGCTTGAGATTGAGCAGCGCGTAGCTCAACTCGAGATTCGCGGGCGGAAAGTAACCATCCTCGCGACTCAACACACGCTGAAAGTTATCCACCGCTTCCAGCATCTTGCCGTGCTCCGACGCATTACGAGCGCGTTGTAGATAATCAAAGCTGGCCTGATCGAGTGTGAGCACTTTCGGAGCCGGCGTGTTTACGGCAGGTGACTTCCTGTCAGCTGCAGAAGGTTCGGGTCGAGTTTTAGGTTTCGACACGACTACGATCTTGTCTTCGTCACCGGCATGCGCAAGCGCCAGGGCCGCTGCGTCGTGTTTTGGATCGACAGCGAGCGCGCGGCGCCATTCGCGTGCCGCGAGATCGTGCTGACCGCGAGCCGCATAAACGCGGCCGAGATTGTAGCTGGCTTCGGCATAGCGAAAACTCTCGAGCTTCAAGGCAGACAACAGTGCGTCGTAAGCCTCATCCCAACGCCCGACACGCAGGAGCACGACGCCCAGATTGTTGTAGGCGCGCGAGTATCTGCCGTTGCGTTGATCGATCGCGGACTTGTAAGCCGCGATCGCCGCTTCTGATTCACCGAGGCGAGCAAAGCTGTTTCCGAGGTTATAAAAACCAACCGGATCGAATCCGTTTGAGTTTGCGATCGAGTTCAACTCGGTCATGGCTTCTGACTTGTGACCGGTCGTCAACAGCAAGTCGGCCAGCTTCAGTTTTAGACGATTGCGATCTGCATCATTCGCGGCGGCTTCGATCTGATCGCGGAGGCTCTTGACCGGATCGGTGGTGTTGTCGACGTCTTTCTCGACGGCGCGTTCGCGCGACGGAGTTTGCATTTGCGCGTAAGTTAACGACGCCATTGAAACAAGAGCCAGCAGGAGGATGATGATTTTCATGTTGTAAAACCTTCTTCTCATTGCTTACTGGCCGCCGAAGCCTCACCGCGCAGGTACGACACGACGGTACCGCCAAAACCTACGGCCCAGCCACGATTTCGATTCGTGAAGAAAACTCGCTCCAGCGGATGCTCCGTGCCACTTCGTTCTGTGGTCCAATGTTCGCCGCCGTCGCTGGTGTGAATAATCGTTCCCTCAGCGCCAACCGCCCAACCTTCCATGGCGTCAACAAACCTCACGTCGAAAAGATCGACATCGACTGTAGCTTCCTGTCGCTGCCACGTGCGTCCGCCGTTCGCCGTCCGATAAACACTGCCGGCGTTGCCGACAGCCCAACCCTTTCGATTATCGATAAATGAAGTCGCGGTAAAGCGAGTTGATTTTTCGACTTGCGGCAAGGTTGACTGGTACCACGTTTCGCCGCCGTCTGAGGTTTGAATGATCGTCGCGCCGGCGCCGACGATCCAACCGCGATCGTCGTCAACAAACATTCCGCCGAGGAGCAAGCGACGCGTAGGCGAGCGCAGCTTGGTCCATGTATCGCCGGAGTCGTGCGTGGTGTAAATCAAGCCGGCTTCACCGAAGGTCCAGCCACGTCCGTTGGGACTGAAAACCGCGCGCACGAGAACCGAATCGACGTCGAAATCCTTGATCTCGATTCGCTTCCAGTGCTCACCGCCGTCAGTGGTCTTCATCAAATAGGCGCGCGGCTCCTCTTTGGTCTTGAGCTCATAAACGTTGACCTCGCAGACGAGCCAGCCGTTCTTTTCGTCGAGGAAGAAGATGTCGCGAACAATGTCGTTAGTGGAGGCGCCGTGTGGTTTCCAGGTGTTGCCACCGTCGACGGTCTGCAGCACGGTGCCTTTGCTACCAACGGCCCAGCCGCGGTTTTGATCGATGAAGAACACCGCGTGCAGCCACGCCATCGTTCCCGCCGGTTGCCGTGCCCACGTCCCGTCTTGCGCGAACGCGGGAATTGCAACCAGCAAAAGGATCAAAATTGATTTGGACGCCGTCAGCATTTTTGTAGGGGCGGCCCTCTGTGGCCGCCCGTGCTTGAATTTAGGCGAGAGAAGGGCGGCCACAGAGGGCCGCCCCTACAAACTTCCCGATGATCTCTTACGGAACCGGGACGCCGAAGATGCGTGCGAAGCCAAGGACCGACGTGAAGCCGAGCCACTCCTTCACCTTCTTCATTCGGTTGCCGGGCACCACGATCTGATCGCCGGGCACGAGATAAACGTTATCCGGCGCTCTACCCTTGTAGATCGCGGAGACGTTCACGAGGATTGGAGACATGACTCCAGTCGGCTGCCGTCTCAGTACGTAAACCTTGCTTCGGTCGCCTGTGCTCAGCACGCCGCCGGCTTCGGCAATCGCTTCCGTCACGGTCATGCGATGGCTCATCAAACGCACACCTGGTTGGCCCACATCGCCAATTACGCTGTAGCGATATGACGACGCCTTATCGAGCGACACCGTTACCTGTGGATCGATGATGTACTCGTCGTACCTCTTCGTGATGATCTGCGCGACCTCTTCGACCGTCTTGCCATTCACAAAAACTCCGCCGGGAATCAGAGAAAGTGAAATGCGACCACTCGGCGGTACCACGATGCCTTTGCGCGAATAGCGGTCCTGGTTGAAGACGTCAACCGAGATCACATCTTCCGGACCAAGTCGGTAGGTGCTGAAGAAGTTGTTGTAGTAAGGAATGATCGCCGCCTCTTCCGACAACTGTTCCTGCCGGTTGGCCTGGATGTCCTGTGAAACATCACTGGGCGTGCGCGTGGTGTCGTCTGGCTCGAGCCGGTCTTTAACCACCGGCTCCACTTTCTTGTCTTTTTGCTGGCTGCTCGTGGTCGTGGTCCGCGGTCGTTCTTTCTGCGGATCTTGCTGCGGTTGAGCCGCGATGCTTGTTGTTAACGCGATCAAGCTCAGCACTACGAGCACCAATTGTCTTCGCTTAGTCATTTCCAACCTC
>Ga0126376_10000096_pt1 | contig 36617 bp, 36 predicted proteins | sample PanSoiMetPlot_15_FD_92760 | JGI IMG/M metagenome (GOLD analysis project Ga0126376, IMG submission 92760) | Tropical forest soil microbial communities from Panama - MetaG Plot_15 | ecosystem: Environmental > Terrestrial > Soil > Tropical forest > Bulk soil | place: Panama | collected 2016-02-17 | reverse complement strand
TGTCCTCACCCCACGCGACCACTTCGTCCACCGGGGAGGTGAACGCATGCGGATTATGCAATAGTCCGTTTAAAGTTTCAACCCGGTTATTGTTTTTGCCTGCACCCGCAACAATCATTGCACGAGCAGTGGTTCAGCAAAAACTTATAGAACACATAAGCAACATCAATCGTGAGTGAAGAACCGGCAGTTTTTCCAGCTTTCAACCCACCGTGTTTCAACGCTCTCGAGTTGCAACACGTGCTGCATCCGTTCCCTGGGCCACTTCTTGTCCGCGACCGTCCTCATGGGCCAGGTCTGAGAACGCCACAACGATCATCAGAACGGCGACGCCCACCGTACAAAGAATGTACAAGATGGCGGTTTGCTCTTTGTAGATAAGGATGATCACTGTCAGCGAGAGCAGTGCGGCCCAGAGAAGCGTGAATAGTTTTCGGCGCCGGCGATCGGCGGCTAGTGTTTTTCGGCTCATCATTAACTCTTAATTCTTAGTCATGAAAACTTAGTAGATAATACGACTCGGCAAGTACATTCCGGTATTTGTGACCGCACCCGTCAAACCGCCGGTCACCGCGCCCATCAGGGTCGAGCCGATACGGCTGCCCGAGAACATGCCGGCTTCACTTACTTCAATAACGTCGTACGGCTGGAGCAGGACGTCGGGCTTCTGGTTCTTCTTAATGGCAGCCACATCGACGTGAATCACTTCCTGATTCGGAGAACCGGGAACCTGGCGATAGATTTTCACGTCATTCAGCTTCGCCTCTTTTTTCGCTCCGCCCACTATGGCGAGCGCGCGGCTCAGCATCAACTGGTCGCGAAGATAAATTCCCCCTGGTGATAGTACGGCGCCAGTGACGTAGACCGGTTCGGCTTCCGTGACGAGCACGTAGTCTCCCGGTCGAATGAACGGGTTTGCTTCAACCTTACCGGCGCGGAGATCCGCGATCTTGACGATTTGTAGTGGAATGCGCGTACTGTCAATCGGCGCCGCTTCCGCCTCTTCGCCCGGGTTCGGACACATCAGAGGTTCGGTGTGAAGAATCTGAATCGTGCCGGCAGCGCGTTCAGTGAATCCACCGGACACAGCCATCAACTCGTTCAAGCGCACCTTTCGCTTCATCTCAACTCGAGAAGGTTGGCGCACGGCGCCAAAGACGGTGGCGGGTTGCCGGCTATTTCGTTCCGAGATGCGTACGCTTACCTGCGGATTGTTTATGAACTTCGAGTACGCGGCGGCGATATCTTTTTGGACTTCTTTCTCAGTCCGGCACTTGGCGCGAATCGGAACCTCTAAAAACGGCAGGCCATTGAGATTACCATCACCGTCGACCTGGGCATTGCTCGATAATTCGGGCTGTCCGAACACTCTGACATCGAGCACATCGCCTGGTCCCAGCAAGTAGTTCTTGATTCCCTGCACGTCCAAGCCGGGCGGCTCGGGAGTCGGCGGCGGCGTGGTCTGTTGCTCCTGTGCGTGAACAGCGCCGGCAAACAGGCAAACCAATCCGAGCACTAAAACCAAAGATAGCTTAACTTTCATTCTCACACCTCAATGCTGAATCTTCACAGCCGTGTTTTAGACGAGGAAATCGGCGATTCACTACGTTGTATTCGTGTGTTTATGGTGCCGATGCCTTCTCCGGCGGCGCAAGGTACCAGGCACCACAAAACCGGTGAAAAGTAAGTTGCAATGATCGCATAAAAGGTGGTAGATGCCAACCATCCGCATCAACAGAGGAGTCCTCTTGTAACCCCTGCGAATGCGCGAGCTACCACATTTCGGGCACTTCTGAACAATCATTGCTGCTGGCTTGGACCAGGATCTTCCGGCATCCGCTGCGCCGACCCGTTATTTGGCCGCAAACGCGTCTTCAACTTCGCTATCTCGCGCTCAATCTTCTCGGTTCCGGCGATCCGTACTTCCGCTTTAACAACGTCCTGGTTGAGATAAAAAAGCGCATCGCGATAACGATCGATGGCGCGCCGGTAGTGTCCTTTGAAAGCGGACCGTTCTGCCAACTCTACCCAGTGAGCCACTTTCACGGAAGCGATGAACTCACCCAACGCAACTTTCGACTCATTGAGCTCTGATTCGTCCGGATAGATTCTCAAAACCGAGTCGATGCAATCAATCGCGCGCGTGGCCGTTTCGATCTTGTCGAACGTGCGCGCGCGCTGTTGGGCCTCGTGAGTCAAAACCTGCGAGTGTCCTCTGGCCCATGTTAAAAGATGATGCCGGTGGAGCGCGCGCACACGTTCCTGACCAGCCCGAATCGCGATTCCTTTTTCACTGCCAAAACTTCCCGACCTGATCGCCTCGTCAGTGCTTGCCAGATAGTCCTGGCACATATGGGCCACGTCGAGATGCATCTCCGGACTCGAACCTGGACCATCAGCAGCGGAAGACTGCTTCTGAATGGCACGCAACGCCGCTGAATGTAAAGAGGCTGAGAATCCTCGCTTCTGAGTGCGGCTTCGTTCGCGTGAGTGGCCCGACTGTTTTTCGCGGATGCCGTTCTCTAAAAGATACCGAGTCCATGCTCGTCGCATGACCACTTCGCGCGCAGATATTGCAACGAGCAACACGACGCTCGCGGCGAGTCCGGCCGGCAGCCACGGAGCCTCATCACCGCCGCTAACCAGAATCCACCACAGTCCGAAGAACAACCCGAGCGCGATCACGATCGCAGAGATCAAATATCCTGTGCTCGAAGGCATACGAGCACGAGCCGGAGCACGCGAATGCGGCCGCGGGTCTCTAGGGAAAAACTGATCGGCGGGGTTGTCTCCCAACGTCGCCTCCAGGCTGAGCACGCGCTCAGCCTTAATTGCAAAGTTCAACTAACAACTGTGACCGCAGCGTCCGGGGGGATGACCTCACAAGGCTCTCAGGGTCATAATAGTCGGCTTTTTGGGATTGTGCTGTCAAATATAAGACATCTACAAGGAACGACGATGAACGAGAAACAATTCAGCGGCAAGGTCGCGCTCGTGACTGGCGCCACCTCAGGAATCGGACAGGCGTGTGCCATTGCTTTTGCACGGGCCGGAGCGAGTGTGGTTTGTGTGGGCCGAAAGTCCAGCGCGCTCGAAGAGATTGAAACAAGGATTACTGAAACCGGCCCCGGCGTGTTAACGATCGAAGCAGATCTGGTAGACACCGAAGCACCGGCGCGTGTAGTTGAAAATGCACTCAAGGTGTTTGGTGGCATCGACGTTCTCGTGAATTCCGCCGGCCACATCAGCAACGGCACGATTGAAAACACCTCGCTCGAAGCATGGGACGACATGATGAACGTCAACGTTCGCGCAGTGTTTCAACTGATGCAGAAAGCTTTGCCGAGTTTGATCGAACGCCGCGGAAATATCGTGAACGTTTCGAGTGTTACTGGACTGCGCGCGTTTCCGGGTGTGCTCGCTTACTGCGTCTCCAAGGCCGCGTTGGACCAGTTAACAAGATGCGCATCGTTGGAGCTGGCGTCAAAAGGCGTGCGCGTGAACGCAGTGAATCCGGGTGTGGTTGTCACCGAGATTCATAAACGCGGCGGTATGAATGACCAAGCCTACGCGGCATTTCTCGAACACTCGAAGACCACTCATCCACTCGGTCGCACGGGACGACCCGAAGAGATTGCCGACCTCGTCCTGTTTCTCGCATCCGACAACGCCTCATGGATCACAGGCGCAACCTACTCAATTGACGGCGGCCGCGCCCAAACCTGCGCCCGCTAGTCGATGTGGGTCAAGGTACCACGGGCTTGTCCCGTGGAGTTTTCATGATTGCCGCTATCAAACTGTAATACGCCACGTGTCGGATGCCACGGCCTTGCGCCGTGGAGGTTCACGTTGACCAGCTATTTAGCAAAGAGCGTGAAGCTCCACGGGACGAGCCCGTGGCATCTTTCACGTTCTTGCGCTACTAGCTATACTTCGCTCCCAATGACTCCTATCGTCATCCGAACCTCGCCTCGAATCAGCGTGATCAGGCTCGTACTCGCATTGGTCGCTCTCTTCATAGCTCTCTTTCTGGGACTACTCGTCCTGCTGTTGATCGGTATCGAGACCGGACCAGTCGCGTTGCTGCTCGGTTTTCTAACGGCCACGATACCAGTCCCACTTTATATCGCACTCGTCTTATGGATCGATCGTTATGAAGGCGAACCTCTCTGGATGCTGGCCACTGCATTCTTCTGGGGCGCTTTCATCGCAACCTTCGCCGCCTTCTTCTTAAATACAACCGCCCAGCTCATCGTCAGTGCTGTCGCGAACGCCAGCGCCGGCGAAGCGTTCGCCGCAGTAATCTCCGCTCCGATCGTCGAAGAAACCGGAAAAGCATGTATTCTGTTTATCTTCTTCTTCTGGAAAAAAGATGAGTTTGACGGTGTTATCGACGGAGTGGTCTACGCCTCACTGGCTGCTCTTGGCTTCGCAATGTCTGAAAATATTCTTTACTACGGCAAAGCAGCGGCGGCCGGCGGTAGTGAGGCACTGACAGCAACTTTCATCCTGCGCGGCTTCTTCGCGCCGTTCTCTCATCCACTGTTCACCAGCCTGACAGGCATCGGTCTCGGCCTCGCCAGACAGTCGACCAATCTCGCGATCAAAATAATCACTCCGATCGTCGGGTTGTTGATGGCCATCTGCATGCACAGCATTTGGAATGGTTCCGCAGTCTTTGGCGGCGGAATTGTTTTCATGCTGACTTACCTTCTCGTCATGGTCCCTGCGTTCTTCATCATGCTGATCGTGATCTCACTCGCGCTGCGACGCGAAGGACAAGTCGTGCGCGAATTTCTCGTCACCGATCTGCAACGCGGCTTTTTAACTCAGGAAGAATATAAACAACTAGGTTCGATAATCGGCCGGATGGGCTCGTCGTTCAACGCACTGTCGAGTAGTGGTTACAAGGGTTGGCGCGCTCGCATGCGCTTCAATCAACTGGCCAGCGAACTCGCGTTTCATCGCAGTCGAGTTTCCCGCGGGGTTTATTCGGCGGACCAGGATGTGCAGGCGCTGGAAGCAGCCTACCTCGCTGCGCTACAGGGGCTGATGAGCGAGTTCAGAGGATCACGCTAGCTTATTAACACTCGCTGGTTAACTCGTTCTGGCTTATACTGGGCGCGAATTGCGCAAAGGTCATTTCATCAGAGCGGAAAGCTCGTGAGAATCCAACTTCTACCCAGCACCTTTGATGCTCAGGGAGTAGCGAACCTGGAGCAACGTTTGACCTGCTTTCTAATCGACGACTGCGTGGCAGTTGATGCCGGCAGTATCGCGATTGCTCTGACCAACGAACAGCGGTCCAAGGTCAAAGACATCATCGTCACGCACCCTCACATGGACCACGTCGCCAGTCTGCCGATATTCATCGACGATCTCTATCCGAGCTTGCAGCAACCGATGCGAGTCCACGCGACGCAGGAAGTCATCCAACTGCTCGAGCGCGACGTTTTTAACTGGAACGTCTATCCACGTTTTTCTGACTTGAAAAACGATTATGGACCAGTGATGCAATACGTTCCGATCCCGATCGGCGAACCATTCAAGGTGGCCCATCTGAATGTGGTTGCAGTGCCTGTGAATCATATTGTGCCCACTGTGGGACTGGTGGTTTCAGACGGTCAAAGCAGCGTTGCTTTCAGTTCCGACACAGCAGAGACGGAAGAGTTCTGGAAGATACTGAATAAGATGAAGGGGCTCGACGCTTTACTGATCGAGGCTTCCTTTCCCGATCGCATGGCGAAGCTGGCCGAAGTCTCACGCCACTTTACGCCTGCGTCGTTGGGCCAGGAGTTGAAGAAACTCAATCACAACGGCATGGACATCATGGCCGTCCATCTCAAGGCCACCTATCGCGACGAGATCGTCGCGCAGCTCGACGCCTTAAATATTCCAAAGCTTAGTGTGATGGAACCGGGCAGGATTTACGAGTGGTAAATCAGCGGATGGGTCGGTCAAACTTGATGGGTTCGAATTCCTTTTCCGCGTGTTCACCGTCCGCACCGTGAAGTGAAACGCGTCCACTCGAGAGTAGCTGTTTGACGAGAAACGTGCGCTGCGTGCGGTCGCGTCCGGGCATGAGCTCGGCCCTGAACGTCACCGGCATGCCTGGTCTGGCCCAAACGTCACCGACTTTCTTCTCCAGTTGCACGTTATTTCTCTTTCGGTAAGCAAATGCAGCGCTGATGGCTCCTGCGCCAACCGCGAGTCCGCCGAGAAGCCATCGGGTACGCTTTTTCATTACTCGTCGCCTACTCGCAAAGCGGATCGAGCCTGGCGCTAATCGTCGGCAGTCCGCTCAGCGCTCGCTCGGCGTTGATAGCAGTGAAGTTGGACCACTCGGCCGGCAATGCAGCTTCTGAGAACACCGCCTCCACCGGACATTCCGGCACGCACGCGTCGCAATCGATACACGTCTCGGGATTAATCACCAGCATGTCGTCATCGAGATGAAAAGCCTCAACCGGACATACAAGCGCGCAATCAGTGTAACGACAGTTAACGCACGGCTCAGCCACGATGTAGGTCATTGAACTTTGGCTCCTTGAAAGGAAGGTTTTATTCGACACCAAATCTTAACCAGAAAAGACACCGGACACAACAACCTTGTCTTTGACGGCTGTGGCTTCGGTACTTGACATTCCCTGGCCTCGGTTATTTACTTAGGTCCCCGAAAACAATCGTTTCAAACTCACTACTTCTCAAAGGAGATCTCAGATGAAAAGATGGACCGTGGTCTTTGCTGTAATTGTTTTGATCCTTGGAGCAGTTTTGGCTTTTCAAAAGGCGAAAGCCATCACCTCCGAACCTGGCAAACCTGATCTCATTGTCGACCAAAAACGGCTCCTGCAAAACTGGGTAGTGCGGGATGAAAAGTTACCAGCCAGCTTCTGTAGTGTTGAAGAAGGCGGAATTACGCCCGGCGAACATACGCTTTTGCGCTTCACGGTGTCTACGCCAAATATTGGCACTGCAGATTTGGCGCTCGGCGACCCGAATGTGCATGTGGCCAATGGTGATGGACTATACGAGTTCGCCACTTGTCACCGTCACTTCCACTTTCGACATTACACTCTGTACGAATTAATCGATCCTGCAACGGGTTTCATCTGGCGTGCAGCCAAGCGTGGCTTTTGCATGATTGACGTAGAGAAATTTCAGGACTATCCCGGTCCGGCTAACAACGATCGGAACTACCTGAGCTGTGGTGCCCCAGCTACCGCAACACAACCGGCCCTTGCGGGCAATCAGGGAATTAGCGTGGGCTGGGCAGATACTTATGTTTGGAAGCTTGGTGGACAGTATTTCGTTTTGGATGGAGGAGATGGGCAGCCTCCAGTTCCTCCAGGCACTTACATTATCCGGATCACGGTTAATCCGCCGTTCACAGCAGGGCCCGGCGAGCCGTGTCCTTTTACGGATCCCAGCGGTTTTTGCCATCAACTTCCGGAACTGAACTACTTTAACAACGTAGCTGAAATCCAGATTCAGATTCCCGATCACCCCGGGAAACAGGGAGTTGGTCCACTGAAGAATCAACCAGAAATCACGATTGAGCCAATCGATTAGCTGACTGGTTGTTCTTGTTCAGGGGATTTGTATCGATGTTTCCTCCGATCGAATCCCCTCCTTGCAACGAACCCAACTTCATCAATGCTCTTTCGAGTCATAGTTAAGGGCCTCTTATGCAACGAACACTTCTGAAGTCCATCGCGTTAGGTTTTTTGATCGTCGCTGTTTTTCTAATCTTCGACAATCGCAGCGAAGTAGTGCGCGCCACCAAAGTGCAGTCGCCACCGGAGAAAAGCGTCGAACAAGTCGAGAAAAACATCAAGGTTCTTACCGGGATGCCACAATCGCAACTAATTCCGGTAATGAATTTCTTTTCCGCTTCGATGGGACGGCGATGCAATTATTGTCACGTCAACAATCAGGGTCAGTGGGACTACGCCTCAGACGCCAAGCCGGAGAAGACCAGCGCACGTGAAATGGTTAAGCTGGTCATGGATATCAACAAGACAACCGAACGGCTTAAGCTGGATCCGGTATCTTGTTATACCTGCCATCGCGGTCGCACGTCTCCACAATCGATCCCGGCACTGCCGTTACCACTTCCCTCTCCACCGCCGAATGCCGGCGCGGCTGGTGGGCCAAGCCCAGGCGCATCACCGCAGGCATCACCTGGCGCTACGCCCGCATTGCCTTCAGCAGACGAAATCTTCAACAAGTACGCAGCAGCGCTCGGCGGCCAGGCGGCGATCGACAAACTGAAATCCCGAACAGCGAAAGGTACAGTCACACAAGCAAACGGAAATTCCTTCCAGTTCGAATTGTCGCAAGCTGCGCCTGACAAGTTCTATTTGTTGGTGACGACGCCGCAGGGGACGTTAGAACGCGGTTTCAACGGTCAAGTGGGTTGGGAGAAAACTGCCCGTGGAGAGAGAGAGATAACCGGCGCAGAGTTGATCAATTTCAAGGCGGCAAACGGTTTGTTTAGTCTGCTGAAGCTTAAAGAGCAATACAGCAAACCGCCGCGGCTCCGCAAAGATAAAATCGGCGATCGCGATGTTTACATCGTCGACGGTACGACAATCGACAACCGGCGCATGCGGCTTTATTTCGATGCTACCTCTGGCTTGTTGCTGCGACGCACAACGACAATGCCTACGATCATCGGCATCATTCCTGACCAAATCGATTTGGAAGATTACCGCGAAGCCGATGGGCTGAAGTTTTCGTTCACAGCTCGCGCCGCGACGCTTGAGGTTGGAAATCCGACCTCGACGCGAACGTTCACTGAATTAAAACTGAATGTGCCTGTCGATGATTCGAAATTCAATATGCCACAAACGCCTAAGCCCGCCACCCCGTAAAAGATTCCAAAAAAACTGTGCAGTTCGATGATTGAGTAGTATTGTTTTACGGTTCTCAAACTAGCTAGTAAGCGCGGCATTCTGGACTTTTTCACCGCCCAGCGCGCGATCTCCTGGTAACAAAGCTTTTCGAAACTGCGACAAGGAAAAGCTGTGCATATCCTCCTCTTCATCGTCTTTCTTATACTTTACTTAGTCTTCTTTTGGGCATCGAACGCGTTGACCACGTATGGCAAGCGCGCCACTCTGGGGAATAAGACGTTTTGGTTTTCGCAGCTCCAGCTCCTTCTAACGGTTGGGGCGCTACTGGGCTTCGTCTTCCTGCTGTCCGGATACTTCAACCGGCTTTTGCTGATCGCGCTCTTATGCGCAGCAGAGGTCGGCGTCTTGCTGGCTACAGCATTGGGTGGCTTGTTTGGTGCGCCGACATCCAACAGCGGGGCACGCGCGCAGTGGGCAGGCGGTGAGTACGCCATGAGTCACCCTGTACTAGTAATTGGATCAACGGTGGTAAGCTTACTCATCATTGTCGCTTACCCTGTAGCAGCGGCCGTAACCTACTTCCGTTCGTCTGGGGCCCCGCTGCCGGCACGTATTTTTCAATACACCCTCGTGCTTTGTCTCGGAGGGCTTCCGCTACTCTTGCTCGTTCTCATAAGCGCGTTGGCTTCTGAAAACCTGGATGAGGAGACGCGTACACGTTTCTTAATTAACCAATTAGGTGGCCTTGTACCTAATGCACTTTGGATAGCGCTGATTTTATGGTCCTTCGGCATTGCAGCTGATGGGTTGCCTGTAAGTGTCGGGAGTACTTCTCTCACGCTTTCTCCGCTGTTAATCGGCGTGTTGATTGCTTTTTTCTTTATTACGGTGTTGATTCCTTACCTGATTGGCACTCAACGTGCAAAAGTGGCGGATAAGTCTGCTTGAAAAACGACAAGACTGGATGGAAAAGTTCTACGACGTTCTGCAAACACCTAACGAATCGCTCTACGATCAAAGACTTACTGCGCTTGAAGAGAATATCAATCGCGACCTGGAGGCGTTTGAGGCAGACGATCCAATGATTACCCTGGGTATCCAAATGGATCAAGGTGTCATTGTTCAAGAAGTTGAAGAACTTGCTCGTGCTTACAAACGAACACGGGATCTAGATCCACGCTTTAACCATCTCGATTCGCTACGCGCGATGTCCGAACAGGTTAAAGAGATTCGCGCCACCCTGGCCCAGCTTACGATCAAAGGGGAGATGAAGAAGGTGGCGAAAGAATGGGCTGTCTATATAAAATTGCGCAAAGGCGAATTAGATAAAGAACTGCGACACTTCGAGAAACGGGGGACTCCGGCGATTTGGGTTTGGAGCAGCTTAATCCTTCCTATAATCAGCATAGCCTTGAGCGAGTTTGCGAAAGGACTTTGGGAACACTTTTTGAAGGCGCCCACGCAATGAAGTGGATCAACTTCATGAGCCGGACGGGCCAGAGCGCCAGCGCTCGACTGGGGCATCCGCTTTCAAAATCATAGAAGCGCAGGTCGGTTGCGGTCAGTAACTTTGTCAGTAGGAAAATCTGGCCCGCGTGCATCGAAACGGGAAGCGAAACCTCAACCGCTTCCCTTTCTTCATTTAGCGTTAGTGCTGAATTTCGGTTGACCACTTTTTGACCACTTACGAGTCGGCAGCTTTCTTCGCAGTCCCTTTATTCATCGAATCTACATACGTCTTTGATTCGCGTTCGATCTCGATCCAGTCGATCGTCAGTTGGATCAGATTGATCAGATCGTTAACGTCAAAATCGATCCATTTTCGGATGTAGTGAACCTCATCATTCCCCAACCAAAGTGCCCTTTTCGCTACAGCCTGCACGCGAACATCAGAAATGAAGTTGTTGACAACATCACCCGCGAAGGCTTGGTCAATCTCATCGCTCTTAGAGAGATCGATAGATTTAGCATAGTCCTTGATCAGAAACTCAAATGCCTTTCTATAACCTGGCCCGGCGACGTGATCCAATCCTCTTTGCTTCGCCTCATGCGCTTGTCGATATATTCCCAAGAAAGTCGGCGAAATATCTTTCACAAATTCTGGAAAAGACGGCTGTGTGAGATTTGGCGGCTCGAACCGAGCAAAGTTAAATACACCCGCCGATTGCTGAGTGTAGTAACCGATAAAGTAACTCCGACAGTCATCGTTCGTGCACAAAAACATTGCCTGCAACTCATTCGAGGATGGGTTAAAGGTGACGCTTTGTGTGTTAACTGTCATTAACAGATTACAAACGGGGCAGATTTTTGGAATCTCAATTTGTGTTGCTGTTTGTTGGGAATCCGCATTTTTATAGTTGACTACAGTCTTCATGTGACATTCTCCGACTTGGCTTTATCCAGACACGGTGCCTTTTTCGCCTTTGCTTCTTTCAATTCTGAGCGTAGTTGCTCAACGTATTCGATCCACTTCTTGAGCATCGTGCTCAACAACCGTGTCTCATCGCGTGTGAGTGGCTCAAACGCGGCTTTATAAATCTGAACCGTCGAACCATCATAATTGAAACCGTCGATCTCGTGCGACTCAGCGTCCGAATGCGCGAACGCCTGATTCCTCATCTTTTTGACGATCTTTTCGTGAAGTATTTGCTCAGGGGCGTTTAGGATCGCGCTCACCGCACCGCGCAGCGATACCTTTTTCTTTGCTCCATCGTTGCTGTCATGGAACGGTCGAGAGTACGCAATGACTAAAGATGTGTTGAATGCAAGATGTATGAGTTTCGCTGCGGCATTGGGACCTTTCACGGCGTGCAGTTTCCTTCTCAGAATGTACCCGCTGAATCGCCGCGCTTGATTGAAGTCGAAAAGAAAAATGTTGAGCCGGGATAACCGAAACTCATCAGACGCTTTCTCATTCACAGCTTCAACAGGCATGAGAGGCTTTCTTGTTAGAGATCCGTGCGCGGATTCGGCAACCAAAGGCCATTAGCGTGCTGTTTGTATCCGTCGAGGTAGCGAAGCAGATCGTCGCGGTCTTGTAAGTGAAGGCCCTTGAGTGCCAATTCCTCACGAGACCACTTCTCAAACTCTTTGAAACCGCCCACAGTGACAATCAGCGCGGCATTCCAACCGAACCGCTCACGCTCACCCAGGAAAGCGCCCAAAACTTGATTGATAACCTCGATCCCGATTGTGTGCTTCCATCTCTTAACCTCGACAAAGATTCTGATTGGAATATCGGCGGGGATAAACTTTGCTGCGAAGATGTCCGCTGATGTTTTGGCATTGCGGCCCACGAGTCGCACGTCATCAAAACCTTGTGCTGCCAAGAACTCAGCAAACAAATGTTCAAACAACAGGGGATTGATGTTAACTAAGTCGTCACTCTGTCGTTTCAAGTGAGATATGAGGTCAGGTTCAAGTTTCTGGAACGTTTGAATAACCGGCACGATAGCTGTGCCTCTGCTTGACGATTTACGTTGAGACGAAATCTTAGAGCATCGCTCCATCTCTCTGGCGAGATGCGCTTTAATTCTGGCTACACGAACTCTTAGTGTGGCGAGGCTGATCCCAAACTCACGTGCCGTCTCTGCATGGAGGGCAGTCCGTGAGGTGCCCTCTGCGGAGTAGTATCGCAAAATAAGTTCTGCGTCCTCATATTCGAGCCTTGCGAGTGATTGGTGTAAGCAGTCCCACACATCATCGTCCCACACATCGTCGGGATCAGATTCTATTGGGCCAAGGCTAGATGTATTTGACACTTTTAATTCAATTCTCTTCAAGCAACGCGTCGAGCGCGGCCAAGTTATCACGTTGATCCTTTAAAATAGGGGCCTTATGAAGCCAATGAATGTGATAACCTCACAAAATAGAATCTCTCCACTTTACTCATGGAGGCTGGTATGACTGAACCTCGCGTTGTCACCTTGTTACATCTCTCTGACGTTCATTTCAAGTCTTCCCAGAAGTGGGAGCAAACGATCGTTCTAAACGCACTCATGCGCGACGTGTTGACAAAGCTTGACAGTCAAGAACTACTTCCAGATTTCATACTTATAACAGGTGATATTGCGTACTCGGGCCTTCAAAGCGAGTACGTCCAAGCTGAGCGGTTTTTTAAGGAAGTAGCAAAAATCACAGCTACTGATCCCAAGACAGCCTGGTTTCTCGTTCCAGGCAATCATGATGTAAATCGCACAGAGATCAAACCCTTGGCACGCATCAGTGCGGCGGCGGTTCAGGATGTTAACCAAGTCAATGCCATACTCTCGGACGAAGTGAGTCGATCGCTGTTTACCTTCCGTGAGCACGCGTTCTTCGAGTTCACGTCGTCATTCCTGGGCGAGGACAGGGCCTGGTCGGAGCTCACCTCTTGGCGTGTAGAAACACGAACAGTTCGCGGTCTACCGATTGCATTTCTTGCTCTCAATAGCGCGTGGTCGGCTGAAGGCGGCGACCAAGATCAGGGCAGGTTGTTGCTTGGCGAGTTTCAGGTGCGTGAAGCCATCGCCACCGCGGACGCACTTGCACCGACGCTAAAGATTGCACTTATGCACCACCCACTCGACTGGTTACGTAGTTTCGATCAGGAGCGCGTGAGGGCATTGCTATTAGGGCCAGGGGGGACTCACTTCCTGTTCCGAGGTCATCTTCACATGGGCCGAATCGCTCGACAAGACAGTCCCGATGCTAATTGCATCGAGCTGGCAGCCGGCGCTCTGTGGCAAGATTCGTCTTTTCCACACGGTGTTAATGTTGTGCGACTCGACGTAGACAAGGGGCGGGGAGAGGCCCACCTTTTCCGCTATTCGAGTGAAGGGCGTGGATTCTGGAAGCGAGACAATTTTCTCTATGAAAATGTGAACGAGGGCAAATGGGTTTTCGATTTGCCGGAGAATTGGGGCATTTCTCGTCGCCTAACGAAAGGTGTTCCACCTCGGAAAACAACCCAAGAAAGCGCTCCGGTGCTAGACGCAGTTTCAGGCTCTTTTGATGTTCGCGTTGACGTGGAATGGGATCGATCCACCTATCGCGCAGGAACTGATCTTTGCAGTGCGCTTGTAACGATTCAGATCGATGAGCCGACTTATTCTGAGCAGCGTCAGTCCGAACTGCGTACTCCGGTCCACCACGTTTTGGTACTAGATGTTTCCGGGTCGATGAATGAGCCAAACAAATACCCGGTACTAGCCGAAGCAGTAGATCTCTATCTTGGCATGCTTGCGCCAACTGATCTTGTGTCATTGGTTCCCTTCTCGTCAGAGTCACAAGTACTGATCAGTTCTTTGTCTATATCTCGTATTCGGCAGCAACAGATAGGAGCCGATGGTGTGCTTTCAGCGTGGCCTTACAGATTTAGCAGTACCCTAATGGCCCCTGCACTTCGGCTGGCAAAACAAGAAATTGACGGCGCCAAGAATGCCGGTTTTGAGGGTGTCGTTAGGGTGTTGTGCCTTACTGACGGCCATCTTCACGACTATCTCGCCTGCCGGCCACTAGCGCAGGAACTTCGTGACTCTGGTGCAGGTGTGAGCTTATTCGGCTTTGGTGAGGACTTCGATGCTTCCAGTGCGGAAGCGCTGGCTGACGAAGCCGATGGTACAGTTCGCTATGTTCGTACCACTGGTAAGGAACTTGAGGAATATTTTGGTCACATGGCCCGTACCAGCCAACGTATCGTGCTTCGTGATGCGTCACTCTCGCTGCATCTAGCTGAAAATGTAACGTGCTTTAATGTGTTTAGTTGTCGGCCTCATGAACGTCACATCGGCAGATTCGAGGACTCAGCTTTGCACATTGTGACTCATCAAATGGGAGCGCTTCGTTATGGAACTCCGTACATATTGCTTATGGAACTCCGAGCTTGGGAGCCCAAGAGTCCAATCGCCGAACTTCATTTAGACGCGACCAGTATAGGCGAACCGCTGCACCTCTCAAGGCGGCTATCGCCATCATTCGGTTCTACCACAGGGACATCTAACGACTTCGTCCAGAAGATGGCAGATTCGGTTGGCTCACTGGTTCGAAGCGATCATGAAACTCAGATTATTGCGCTGGAAGCTCGAATTGCCCTTTACAGACGTGAGGGACGTCCGCCGCAACACGTAGCAGCGCTTGAACGGCAACTCGCAATTTATCGACGCGGCGGTAGCCTTAATGAACTCTCCGCAGATGATCGGCGCTTCGCAGATGCCGATTTAGGTACTGCCACTGGCCCAATGAGGCCTTTGGATCACAATATAGGAAATTGGCCGGAGGAACCTTAAAAAAGTAGCGGCGAGAACTTGTGAACCCGGCGGGGCCCAACAATCCTCAGAACAAAGACGATCCGCATCGTTGGCTCGATGCTGAAATACTGCGGCGATTGATCGAGCTAAATCCTATCAGCTCCGAATCTAAAGACAGAGACAAGATATATGTTCCTGAGGAAATCAGCCGCCAGATATCAGTAGGTCGCCTTGGGTTGCTCCTCACCGAATTCGAACGGATTCGATCGAGGGCAGGCAGTCCAGAGAAAGTTGACGTACTTAACCTGCGGCTGTCAGCCCGCGGGTATCCGGGGTTGTTTGACTACATCCTAAAAGCAGGCGCGTTTTCCGTAGGCAATTCCCACCGAGCAGTTCGCCTGCTCGATTTTGGCGCCGAGAGTCTCGTCTTCTTCGGTGAAAATAGGGCCGGAGTTCCAGTCGCAATCAAAATACCTTTTTTGGATTTTACGAACCTCGGACACTTGGCAGTCGATCAACTGCTGCGTCGAAGGCGACGACTTGTCCATGAAGGAAACATGCTTAGGGCGCTTGAGGGAACGGCGTTCCCTAGATTTATTGCCTCTCACGTTGGTCATAATTTCTTCTTTCCCTCTCGCATCCCTTCGTTTTTGAGCGATTCGGAGCAGTTCTTGGTAATCGAGTACGTGAAAGGCCTTCGTGTTGATGCATTGGCACGGCTGCTGCACAAGCATAACCGTGGCTGCTGTGTCTTACATCTAGCGGTGAAATTCGCTGCTACGTTTTTTGACCTCTCAGAGGAGATTGCAGTCCGGATAGGACCAAAATCGGTGTATACCGACATTAAACCCGAAAACGCTCTCGTGCAGGAGACAGAGATACGTATCGTCGATGCCTCCAGTATTATTCCTGGTGACTTGACAGAGCCATCATCATTTTCCGTGAGCGAGGCCTATTTGGATCCTATCGATCACCAGAAATGGAAAATCGGCAAACTGGTACCTCAGCCTGCCTACGTTGTTCGTTCAGTCGTCCGCATCGTCCGCGCTTTAGTCGCTAATACAACGTTGTTTGTAGGCCAGCCTTCCCCAGCGTGGCCGTCGGACGTACCTGTCGATCCCGCTTCGACCCTCAACTCATTAGCTACGGATTTGAAGATCGATCTACGGCGTGCGGCTGAGGTTTCCCACGCCTTGCTCGAACGCCTAACGTGTCAGCATGGTGCTTTTCACAACCTCGCGGTTAATTAATAGAACACTCAGCGATTGCAGTAGTGGCCCTGCGAGAGTTTGCCGACGAGCGGGAGCAGTGGCATGTACGTGGCAGAATGATCGAACTGATCGTCAATGCCAGGAAAGTCGATGAACAATGGTCCGATAAACGTGAGCAAATCAGCGCGGCCAAGTCAGAGCTTTTCGGTCTACCTTCACCCAAGACCGATATAGATGAGACGCGAGCGTGCTTAATTCTCGAACGCACTGGGCCATATTGACTACCTCTGGAACCCTCAATTTGAACGGGATGGACCAGAGTGCCAGCGCTCAACTGGTGCACCGGCTTCGAAATCGTAAAAGTGAAGGTCGGTTGCGGTCATTAGCTTTGTCAGTAGAAAAATTTGCCCAGCGTGCATTGTGATGGGAAGCGCAACCTCAACCGCTTTCCTTTCTTTTATTTGCAGACTCGCTGAATTCCAGTTGACCGCTTCTTGACGGGGTTGCGAAACACCAATGCCATCTGCTTTCGACAAAGAGCATGCTTAAGTCGCCTGATCTTTCGCCGGAACGGTGGCTCGCAGCTACCTCTAAAAGCAATGCTCTTTTCTGCCATTACTGTCGATATCATTACGGCGCAGTATGTTACTCCTTCTGCAGAAAACGCTTTTGTGATGGGATTCTTAGGCTTGTTTATCAAGTCTTGCGTTTAGGCGTATTTGAAGGCGAAGCTAGACGTTTGCATGGGACACTTACTGGGGTGTTTGTCGTGTACATTGCTGTTCTTTCCTGTATCGCTCAAGCATTGATAATTACAAGACGTATGAGGTCGCCATTTACTTATTCGCCTCACGCGCTCAACCAACCGGATGCCCCACAGCATCTGAGCCACTTAACGGGCCGGGGGAAATCTCTTGCTTTCCCTACAACGCGGCTGGTCCGATTAAACTGGAGGCGCAGATCCGGCTTTTTCTATCACGCCTGCCGTATAACAGCTACTGTGGGGCCGTGCTAAGGAAAGAAAACCAAACTGAAACGAGCGGGTTAACAACAGCAACTGAGGCGCATTGAAGAATTTGGTAAAAACCATTGACGATTGAGTTCCCTGGTGGACCACGTGTCAGGTCACTTACGAAGAGGTATCATAATGTTGCGCTGGAAGCTAATCCCTTGCCACGTTCTTCTCTCTCGATCGAAAGTTCGACTTGTTCGTACACTTGGAAAGCCTTTGTTCGGACGTTAATGTCTAATTCGCCTTCGGAATAATCCTCAAGTGCCAGCAGAATCGATCGATTCAATGGCAAAAGAGTTTTTATCGCCTCAATGAGATTCTCTCGCTGCGTTGGATCGGGCTCCTTTCTCGCGGCAACTAGTAGAGTCTGCGCTTGCTCACAACGTCCTCGCATCATTTTTTCCGGAATTATTGTAGATGGATCCACCCAACGTTTTCGGCGACGATCTCTCAATACAACGTATAACCTTAGAATGTTGCGTGAGTACAAATAGAGTATCAGCCAAAGCAACAAGATGTATGCTATACGCACTCCTAGATTGGTGATGGACCCCGAACGTTCCGCAATACTGTCAAGCCCAGCTGTCACTAACTGCAGTGTACCAACCAAAACTACGGTTAGAACTGTCCATCTGTTGAACGAATCCGTCATGTTCAACCTGTAGCCATGCACTAGGCGACGACGGAGAAGCCGTTTTGCAATGAAATAACTCGCAGGTACTAGCATGACATACCATATTACTGTCTCGAAACTCATCAAATTCTTCAGGTACAAAAACACTAGGTATCCGAGCAACATTAACCACGCGGCTCCAGCCTTAAGGCCTCCGAGTATGATGCATGCAAAGTACAACGGTACAAAAACTCTCGTCTTCCGATGTTTAAAAAGGGCGGGGAAGTCTTGCAAACCTTGGATAAGCAAGTTCTCCGCTCTCAACATTTGAAACATCTGGTGACGCACCGTGTTACCGAGGCCTGATCCCATAGTTGTCGACTCCGCCACGGCCAACAGGGCGGTCTCTCTCACCCATTTGCTCTTATCATGTAGAAGCGATTTTGCTTCAGTTAGCACACGCCGATGATTAAACTGTGGAACAACCCTGAGGGCCTTCACTTTCTGCAAGATATTGCCGTGGCGTAAAAACTGAATAAGATACTCAGTCAACCGTTCCCTCGTGTTGTGTTTTAGGTTATGGCTCGCCGGACGATAGCAACTCATTGCAGTCATTACACGAGAAAACTCCAAGCGGACCTCGGAAAACTGGCTGAACTGTATATTTTCAGCCGCATCAAGAATCTGGCCAATCAAAGTGTCAGGATGCTTCATCAGGCCAGATGCCATTACAATGACCTCCCTCCACCAAATGTCATCTAAATAGTCGTAGACGTCTATTTGTCCTTCATCGAGAAATGAAGCCATAGTCAGAGCGGCAAAGTACTCCTGAAGCCTATGATGTTCATACCGTATCGCACCTTTGCTGCCAACTTTGCGGATAATTCCGCATTCGCATGCGATATCCACATTCTCTGGCGATACGCCTGTTCGCTGGAGCGAAGCTGCAATCATTTCTGGATCTGCCTTGGTTCCAGTGGCACGATTACGGACGAGTTCAAAGGCTAGATCAGACAACCAAGCAATTAACTCTATTGCTGTTGGATCCCATTCCGTTTTGTCAAATCCGTGTGTCTTTCGATATTCATCAAATACGACTTCAACAAAGTTCGCAATAAGGACGTCCCAAGTTCCTCCCGGTTCAGCGTCAGCATGAACACAGGTTGTAAACAGGGTAAGAAAGAATGGTGTACGAGCCTGAAGGACAAGGTCGGCGTCTTTAGATATAAAGTTGCTATATGCGGACGAACCTGCATCAAGTAGATACCGATTGAAGAACTGTCGTATCTGCCGATCCGAAAACGGCGATATGATTGCTTGTTGAACCCGAAACGTTGGGTCGTCAATATAATCTAGCCGCCTACAAGTAAATACGAACACGTTGTTTTCATTCAAAGCTAGACAAGACTTTTGAAAACGCGAGAGCGCTCGGAAACGATCATAATAACCATCGCGCGGCATTTCATCTAAGGCATCGAATAAAAAGACCAGCCGGCCATCCCGAATAAGGATATCGAGGCGCTTAGAGATATCAGCGCCTTCCAATGCCGCAGTTTGTTGTTGGATTTGCTGCGTGATGAAATTCAGCACAGCTTCAGATGTTTTAGTGGCAGGAAGAGGATCGGTGAATTCGTTCAGCGGAATAAAGATTGGGAGGATCGGGTAAAGTGTATGCGATAGGACGGCTCTATTCGCTAACTCGATCCCTAGCTGAAGCAAGCAAGTAGTTTTTCCTGAACCTGGATCGCCGAGTATAACTAGGTTCTTGACCTCGCTGAGGAGTGTGAGCAAGTCTTTGACACGATTGATCTTGATGCGTTGCTTGAACTCACTTGTGTCGGTGCTCTCTTTCGACCCCAGCCCTGAAACGCGATCCAGAAGAAGTAATATGGGATCGATCGGTTCCGAGATCTTTTGGCTAACGCGAAAATGCGGACGAACGAAGTGTTGTGGGTCCCACTTCCTAGAGCGTATAAGGCCGAGGAAGCATGAAAGGTATGCTCGTTCACCAGCGAGGAGTTGCTTCGCCAAGTCATCTAGCTGACGGACTTTCCACCGCCGAAGTCTGAGAAGAAGCAAATTTTTGGCATGGGAGTAAACATATCGGTAAGCAGCAAGTCCTCCCAGCGTAATCGTTACAATCGTTGCAATGACGCCAAGCAGTTTGCCGACGCGGTACTCTGGTCCGAGAATTTCGAATAGCCGTTTGAGGATGTCGTCCATTCGTCATGCTTCTCAAAGCAGTTTATGACCCATGTAGATGCGAATAAGAATATTAACAGACTCGAGAGGTGTCAACTTTTAGTGGCGTACCGCCACCTAAGCAACACTAACTATTACGAACCATGGGACGGGCCAGAGTGCCAGCGCTCAACAGGCGCACCGGATTCAAATTCATAGAAGCGCAGGTCGGTTGCGGTCAGTAACTTTGTCAGTAGGAAAATCTGCCCCGCGTGCATCGAGAAGTGTTCGGTGACGTGGAAGATGGCTTCGAGCAGTTCGACGTCGTTACCCTGGATTTTGCGATGCTCCAATAGAACTGAAGGATCGAGGTCGCGAAGAGTGGTGTGGACTTCGCTGAGGGTGGAGCGCAGCAACGTCACGAGCTCGTCGCGAGGGATTGTTTCACGTTGCGCGAACTCAGAGTCGCGGTCGCGACTGTCAGGCTTGCCGCCGACACCGCAGATGATCCACTGACGCGCGTTGCCGCAGAGGTGCAGGATCAGATTGCCGATGCTGTTTGACTCTTCGTTTGCACGCCACCAGATCTGCTCGTCAGTCAGCTTCTCAAGGCAACGCTCAATCTTCGGCAAATAGTCACCCAACAAGAACTGCGATGCGTGGGCGATAAACGCTTGCGAGGTGACAAAATCAGACATCGTCTTCGGTCGCTTCGGGACGTCGTTTGTGTTTCGCTTTACGCCCGGCAGGCCGCGCAACCTCATCCGGCTTAGCTCGAGATATCGGATGGCCGGGAGGCGCACCAGGCTTGCGGATACTGTCGAATACCGGACGCGCAACGCTTCGCTTCGACTTTTGTGGAGAACTCCTTCTAACCATAACTCAGCCTCCACTCAGATTGTTCGGATCAAGCGTGATGCTATCGCCAGCGGAAACGAGGTGTCAAACTTTTCTTCGAGGAAACGAAGGGCGCGAGCGGTTTTCACCGTCTCGCGCCGAATTCTTAAACGCGGCCCGTTCTTATAAGTGGTGCTTAGGCTTCACTACCGCGAGGCGTTTTGGAAAGTATCCTCAGCGCGTTAGTTGTCTCAGCTCGACGCTTCTGCTGGAACTCGTTAACCCAATTGGTAACTGTCTCCACCATATCGCGCGCGGTTTCACGAGCGGAAGTAGCCTTTGCTTTAACGACTGGACGAGGTTGCTCGCCCTTTTTGATAACCTTGATTGTTTTCTTCTCAGACATTGCTAGTTTTTTCGAGTTTCGTATGAATCTAAATGTATCCAACGAATTTCCCGCCTTACGGTTCCCAAAATTCCTACACCTTAGAACGCTGGACTGCCATTACGCTTGCAAAGAAGAGGCCACATCCGCTAACGCGCACGTTCCACGAAAAAAGGGCCACTTCCACGGGGATTTTTTTGTTCGGCAGGTTCATTCTCGGACTGTACGGTCGCAAACAGTACACAGAGTGGGGCATTCTTGCCGGACAGCCCTACGTTTCTGGGACACTCTGGGTCGTTTTGTGTTCCATATCCAAAGCCCAGATAACTTTGTGCGTCCGATAGACGATGAGGGCGAGACCGATGGCGCCCCCGATGTTCACGTACTTCAGCCCGCCGACCATCTGCCGGGTGCCGTACTGCACCAACAAGGCGTTGATGATGATGAGCGCCAGGCGAAATTCTGTCGGTCCGAATTTCAAATAACTGATCTTGAAGCGATCCGTCGTGGCGAAAGCCAGAAAGGTGCTGATTTCGTACCCGGAACAGATCGCGAGCAAAATCAGAACCTGGTAACGCGACTTTTCCGGAAGAATGAACGCGTAGCCAATGATCACCGAACAGAGGAAGTAATAATCCAGCAGGTGATCCATGTAATAACCCCAACGCACCAGGCCGGTGCCGCGATACTTTCCGACCTTGCCGTCGTAATGGTCGGTCACGTATTGCATTGCGATCATCGCGGACACGCCCCACAGCCAGCGCAGGTTTCTCGCGGCGAAGTAAGAGAAAAGCAAAATCAGCGACGACCAAACCAGGGTCAGCATGGTCAGGTGATAAGTCTCCAGCCACGAAGGGATGCGCGGCAGGATTCTGGGGGCGAGCCGGCGCTCAAACGGCGTCAGAAACGAAGTATTGACTTTGGACGCACCAGCGAACTCTTGAGTTTCGAGCATAGTCACGAACGCAAAGTGCAAGACCCAAGCCATCGTTTTGGGCCTGCATTTCAGGTGTTTTGCGGATCTTGTTCGGAGTTTCTATCTGACGGTTGTCAGGTTTTTGTTCGATCCGGGGAGCTAGATGAAAACCACTGACTGCGAACTGGGAATCTCAAACCGACGGCGACAACGAACGTTCCGGCACGCCAACATGTCGTCGATTCGCACCAGATAGTCGCGCGATTTTTGAAAACGCGCTTTGTCCTGTTCGTTTGCGCCGCGCGGCGGCTGCGGTTTGCGAGTGCGCTTCAACCAGCGCACGTCGTACTCGGCGCGTTCGCGGCAGTGAGGACAACTATACGTCGCCTTCTTAATCTCTTCCTTCTCGTTAAAAAAATCGCGTTCGTTCATGATTACTGCTCACCACTTTCTGCATCCTGAGTCTCGCACAACTCGCGCAGATAGCGAAAACTATAAATCCCTGTTTCGTGGCCATCACTCCAGCGAAAGTTGAGCGCGTAACGCCCGACAATGCTGATGTCTCGGATTTCAATATTGTCAGAAATGCTCTCGGCCTTCAACACGCGCTCACCGGTCCATTCGTTTACACACTGCGCGCAAGGACAGGCTCGCCTGAGTTCAGCCGCATGATAATGGCAGCGACGGTCGTCGCCCCAGGTGATACTGACGTTGAAATCGTCTTCGTGCTTGATCTCTTTCGGCTCAACAGCCGGTCCACGCCGTTCCATTTACTTCTGCTCGGGAAACTTAAAACCGATGTATGTGCCGGCACTCAGTCCCATCAAACCCAGCAAAGTCGAACTGAACTCCGGCATCGTCAGGTTATTGTAAACCGAGGAGATAAAAATGATACCAAGCACGATCGTCCAGGCAAAAATCTGGAACCGGTGAAAGCTGTAGCCACTGCCGTCGGAAAGAATGTCGCGCAGGAAACCGGCCGACGCAGTCGGCGCTTGCTGCGCGTTGAGAACGCGAAGTTGCTGGTCAATCTGTCCGAGGCGTGTGCGACTCTCGGTAAGTTGACGATTCAACACATCGCGATTCGACTGATCCGCCACAGTAGCGGACGCAGCGACATTCGCATCGAGATCACTTTGACTTTGAGAGATGCTCTGCTCGACGGCCTGCCGCTCCGCAGTCAGATCCTGTGCCTGATTTGTTCTCGTAGTATCTTTGCCGTTGTCGATTAAAGCCTCGCCGAGCGCGGTGCCCGCGCTGATTCCCATCAGCGCGAGTAACGAAGCCGTGATCGTGTCGAGCGCGCTCGTAATCAGCCAGATGGACAGATACGACGCATAAATTAGAAAGAACCAGAACGCCATTTGCGCGCGGCCGAGGTTGTAAGGACGGCGTTTTCCGGGGGCCGGCGCAGGGCCGGGTTCGCGAATAATATTTGTGTTGCGGGCGAGCCAGAGCAACAAGGCCAAGGTTGCTGCAATAACCAGCAGCGCCACCAAACCATAGACGGGTGAAATCACAGTTAATACAACTGGATCGCCCCTGACGTATTTACTGTCGAACGCCGATCTATTCTCAAGCCCGACACTAAGAGTCACCGGGTGACGGATCGCGGTCGGCGCGCCGAGTAAATCAGTCCATACTTCCTTATTACCGGGAGTGATTTCGAGGTGATAGATCAAACGGCCTCGCTCAAGGTGGAGTTCTTCGGGATAGTTTCCTTTGATGGCTCGACCGTTGATGTAAGGAACGAGTTTCGAGGGATCGTTGGTCTCGGCCCATTTTTCGAGGTTCTCGATATCGATTTCTACGATGTCGTCGAGTTCGAGAGAACCGATCATGTTGAACACCCGGGGTTTCACCTCCATAACGGCGGTAACTGTTGGTTCACCAGTGTTGGGCTGAGTAGTGGGCTGTGTCGCAGCAGTGGCGGCTGGCGACGCGGCCGGTTGTTGGGTCGTTGTTCCCTGCGCCAGCACAGCGCCGGCAGTGATGAATAGAAGCGCGGCCAGTTGGACCAGTTTGGGTATTTGCATGATGCGTCTCTCGCGCACTTGCCGAAACTTGACGACGAACAATCAAGCAGCCAGAACGCCTATCAGGATGGAACTACTTAATGCGAGACCCCAGGGAATACTGCCGGGAAGACATGAAATGGAGCGATGCTTTTTATCGCAGTTGCGGAGAGTAAGTCAATCCACTTAACTGTTGGACTGGACTGCCTTCAGCACGTCGTCAGCTTTGACGTCGAAATGCGACGCGTTCCAGACGGCTTTGCCGTCGCGCAAGATGATGACTTGCGGCGTCTCGTGCCGCACGCCTGTCAGGTTTGCGAGTTCGCGGGACACCTCGCGTGCTGACTGCACTTCGAGAATGTTCACCTGATCTCCGAGCTTTTCCATTTCGCGGTAGGCCCTCGAGCTGATGGAGCAAGCGTTGCTATGTTTGAAAACGATTACGGGCTTGTTCTTCGAAACGGTGATTAGGTTCGCGAGCGTTGCGCTGTCATCAATTCTAAAAAAGTTTTTTCCCATGGCTGAATATAGAATGTCACAGACGGCTCGATTTTTCTATTGACGATCGAACGGAATCGGCCTATTGTGCCTGCGTTACCGAGAAAGCTTTGGCTGTCCTCTGAGCCTGGCCTAACTTACCGAGAGCCTCACGAGTCTTCTGAAAGATTCTCCTGCTTTCTCATCACGGACGAAGTGTGTCCAAAACCTCATCAAAGGAGAAAGTGTATGTTCTTAAAGCCGGATTTTCGTCTCACGCGACGACTTCCTTACCACTTGATCTGTGCCGTTTTGCTTTTCTTCGCAGCTTCGCAGGCGGCAGTTGCCGACGAACTCGCAGTCTGGAACTTCAATGATTCAGATTTGAATGTCGATCACGGCAGCGGCACGCTCACGAGCAATTTGAACGTGGCAAATATCCTGTTTGCCGCCGGAACCACGACCAACGCGCGCCTCGGAGATATCGCCGGCCAGGCGCTCTCGCTTCAGGGCGGAACCAGCAACGCTAACAACGGTCGTAACCTGACTTTCAACGTCAGTACTGTTGGCTTCTCAAATATCATCGTGAGCTTTGCGACTCAGGGAACCAGCACTGGCTTTAACAGTAATCAATTTCAGTACAGTCTCGACGGCATAAACTTCATCGACTTCGGAACTCCGTATGCTCCGTTGACTGCGTTCGGGAGTTTGCCGCTCGTCTTTTCGCTTGTGAGTATTGCCGGGTTGAATAACAACCCGAATGCGGCGTTTCGCATTGTGTTCAATGGCGCGACCTCGTCGACGGGGAACAATCGCATCGACAACATCGTGGTGGAAGGCACGAGTGCGTCGACGGCGGCGATTCCAGAGCCGGCAACGGCGTTGCTGCTGCTGAGCGGGTTGGGAGGTCTCTGCAAGATGCGGCGAAAACGGCGGTGAGATAAGAAGGGGGCGGCCACGGAGTGCCGCCCCCTGCTGCGCAAAAAATGCTGCGCCGCTTAATTCCAGTCGCCGACGAGAACAAACGGCGCCCAAAAGAACGGCGCACTGTATTTCTTGCCGGAGATCATCGCTAACTGCGCGCCACGTAGCGCGCTGGAGGAGGTGGTGCCTTCGTTTGCACTGAAAAGCCTGCGATAGAAGTCTGTCATCAAATCGGCCGTGGACTTGTCCGCGACTGACCAGAGACTAACGCCAACGGTCGGCGCACCGGCATACATGAAAGCGCGTGTCAGGCCCATCACGCCTTCACCACGCTTTTCCTTGCCGAGCCCCGTCTCGCACGCGGAAAGCATCACCAGCGGCGAGCCGAGGCGAAGATTGAAGACTTCATCGGTGCGCACAAAGCCGTCGTGTGTCTTGTTACCCACCAGCGACAGCACGACACCGGTGAACTGCGGACGCTCTGCGTTCAGCAGACCGTGTGTGGCCACGTGAATGACTCGATACTTGCTGATGTCACGCGCGTCGAGGTTGTCTTCGTTCGCGTCGAGGTCGAGCCAAACATCTGCCTGGCCGCCTGACGTCTTCGCCAGCTTCGAGATCTGGTCGGCTTCGGTGCGTGTGCCGTTCAGGCGCATCAACGGCAAGCCTTCCATCTGCGCATTCGGCGCTGGTGCGGAGCCGCCGACGTCTGCGACGGCACTCTGAATGCCGAGACCACGAACTTCAGCATCGCTCGGCGCTGCGCCAGTTCTCTTTTGGGCGCGCGCGTCATTCGAGTTGAATACAGGGTCCGCGATGATCAGCATCGCACGGCTGTTAGTCTTCGTGCGCTGTTGCTTGATGGCGCCGACCACGGAAGCTGACGGCGCATAGATGACCTCGTTCGTCTTCACCAGGTAGCCGAGTGATGCGAAATCACCGCTGTCCGCAGTCTTGAGCAACACTTCGAACGGGACGTAGTTGAGCGCGCCATCGGCGACAACCATTATCCGCTTTTCGCCGATCATTCCCGCAGCCGGCTCAAGCACGACCTTGTAAAGCGCGTTTGAAGCCGCGATAAACGGTGCGACATCTTCCGGTGCAGCCGCGGCGATCCCCAAACCACGGTTCGCTTCGGCTACGTCGATACCAACAAGGCGACGCTGCAGTTTTGAAGGAATCAACTGCGCCCGCAGATCCATCGCCAATTTATCGACATTCGATCGCGGTGGCAGCTTGAATAAATTCACCGCACTCTTGCTCGCGACGAACAGATACGAATCGTCAGTCTGCAACGCGTACTCGACTAACACTGTCTGATCGTCGAGAACATTCTGCTGCACTTCCGCAAGCGTCAATGGTTTGTTAGCGGTCAAGCTAGCGTAACGCGGACTCGCAGTACGAATCTGGTTTTCAATCTCTTCGAACTCCGCTTGCAACTTCTCCAGTTCTTCATCGAGCTCGGATGGTTTTTTCTTGAGCTCTTCTGTCGAGACGTTGACCCCGGTCAGAATGTCTGCAATGTCCTGTTGACGATCGAGGTTGTCTTGTTTTCGTTTCAATAACTCTGCAGGCACGCCCTCTGTAATCGCAGCATCAGTTTCGCTCAGCAGATCGAGCAACGAACGGGCTCTTGACTGCTCGTTGATACGAAACGCTTCACTCGCATACTCTAGCGCTTTACCACTCAGCGGACTTCCCGCGGCTGTATTCGCAACCAGTGCCATCGCCGCATTCGCCGCTGCTGCTTCGTCGAACACGTCTTTGATCGACGCAAGAAACGTCGTGCGCGACTCGTCAGCACGCAAACTTCCCTCGCGCAATGTTTCGATGGTCGTGAGCGACTCGCGATAATTCGACAGCGCCGACTCGCGCAAGGTTAACGCCTTCTTCGCATCCTTCTCCTGCGCCGCTTGCAACCAGAGACTGCGACCCAAGCCGCGTTGCGCCGACCACATCAAGTCGAGGCGCTTGTCGTCCTGAGCGCCTTTCTTCGCATCGTTATAAAACTTCGAGGCGTCCTTAAACTTCCCCATGCGCAACGCAACGTCACCGAGGCTCGTGCGCGCCGCGGCGCGAAAGCGTCGCACCTGTCCGAGCTTCGCAACGCCCGCGAGACTGCTGCCGGCGGCTTCGAGTGCATTACTGAAATGCTTCTGAGCACTCTCCAGATCGTTGTCGGCGTAAGCTAAACGTCCCATCCCTATTTCGTAACTCGAATACACAATCGAGGTGCGATACTCATCGAGCTCTTTCTTCGCTTCCAGAGCAACGGTCAGTGCGCTCGTCGGTGCAGACACACTCACCTTCCCCGTCGAGAGCCCGCCGGCAATAGCACTCAACCCGCCGAACCGTCTTCCCACCTTCGACGCCGCGCCTTCGGGCTTTTTAACGACCATTCGATCGTAGGCGGCTTTCGCGTCAGCACTCTTTCCGAGGCGATAATTCACATCACCGATCTTTGCGAGCATCAGGTTGGCGTTGTACTTGTCGTCACCGACCGCTGCCGAGGCTGCCACGCCGGCAACCGGCGCAACCGCCGATGCCGCTGCAGTGCTGGCTTGCTTCTGCGGATCACCCGCCAGAAAACCGTCCAGCGCTTTCTGATAATGGTCGAGCGCGATCGGATACTGCCCTTGCCTCATGTAAAGATCGCCGAGCTCGTTATGAGCGGCCGCCATGCCACTGTTGTTCTTGGCCGCCGTGTAGAGATTGAGTGCATTGCGTAATTGCACGAGTGCTTTATCCGCCTGCCCGCGCTTGAGCAAACGTCTTCCTTCGTGCAGCGCAGTACTCGCAGAATCGGTTTGCTGAGGCGTCGGATTCGTAACATCCGCACGCGCCGGCAGCGCGATCGGCGTCATGAGAATGATTGCCAGACTAATGCCAATTACTCGCGTCTTCGTAAAACTCATTTCATTTCCTTTCGAACCTTCTTGATCAAGGTCCAAGCTTCACTTATGAATCAGATCAAGCGTCGCCACCAGAGTCGAACGCGGCGAGGAGGCCATCATCACCAGCGACGGCTCCGGATCGTCTTTCGCCAATCCAATCCCGCGGGTGGTGGCGTGCTGCTCGCCCGACGTCTCTGCTTTTCCAAATTGCTGCGTCTTGTCGGTCTTGAACGGCTCCTTCAACTCCTTCTGGACTGCTGCCCACACTTCTTCGTTCGGCTGCACCGGACATTTGGAGTCGCGACAGAATGCGATCAAATCGTCTTCAATGGGAATGCCCTTCAAAGGTTCACGCGTAAAAACGAAGAACAAGTGTTCAGTGCCGGCAGCTTCGTCAAACGCAAACCAGCGGAACCGTTCCTCCCCAGCCAAACTCGTCGGAATTTCGAAAGGCACGTGCGCCTGCAGGTAGTTGCCTGCTTCATCCAGATCCTTGTCCGGATAAATCATGGTTGCCGGTCCGTTACCGGTCGTGTTGAAGATGTAAAGATAACCATCGGTGTTGGTCTCGAGTAGCACGCGCACGCGATCGCCCTTGCGGAACACGTGATCTGGATCGATTCGCACTGCCAGCCCATTCGAGTCGCGCATGAACAACGTCACTCCGAGACCGAGACGCCGTGCGTTGACCGGCGTTGAAGATTCTGACGGACTCGGCCCTGGTTTCGATGGTCCCGGCTTTCCGGAGGCCTTGTCAGGCGGCTTGTTCGAACCTGTCGTTGTTTTCGGCCGCCGCCGGCTCGGTTTCGCGGTAGTGCCGCCTGTGTTGGGAGGCTTATCTTTCGGACGCGACGTCATGAATGCACCACGAACGTCGCCATCCTGAACTGCAGGCGCAGCAATCCCGATGACGACCGCGCAAAGACAAACGAGTCCAAAAACCAACACGCTCAATCGCATTACGAATCTCCTTGTCAGAAGGGCTAATTGTGCTGAATACGAATTTCGAAGACCATCGGATTGTTTGTTTGATCAGGCGGCGCCTTCACTTTTACGAACTGCGCCTCAACATTTGATTCGTCAAGCTCGGTAACAAGTCGCTTGTCCTGATACCGCGAAACGAACGCTTTCAGATCTGATTGTTGTGCTGCTGCTAAAGGCTCTCCCGTCACTTGTTCGTTGAAAAACGAAGGTGACGGCAGCGGGGTTTTCGAGAAAACCACGATGAAGTTATCAATGCCGGGATTCTTGTCCAGTGTCAGACTGTTTCCGTCACCTTTAGGAAAACTGAACTCGTCCCCCTTCGCCACTTTGTTGCTCGTCACGCCCGTTTTCGCCAGCGGTTTAGTGGTCAGAAACGCAGTCGGTTTATTCGTGTCGCCGCCTGGACCAAAGATATAAAGGTAACCATCTTCGTGGAAAATGAAATGAAACTTGAAAGACTGCCCTGAAGCGATCGGCACCAGTGCAGCGACTTGCGTTGGCGTTCCACCCTCAGTGGCCGGGTCGAGCTCGAGCCAGTAGCGACTAAACTCGCGTGGCGTCACTTCGGCGCCGGCAGTGTTTGTATTTCCAGTACCGCCATGCGTCGTTTTCGATCGGCTCTTGCTCCAAATCAGAAACGCTCCGACACCACCGGCGACGATAAGTATCAACACCACTGCCACACCAATCAATATCGGGGCTTTGCTTTTTGCAGGCGGTGCGACGGGCGTGACTTTCGGAATCTCTGGCGCCGGTTTTGGAGCCTGCGGAACAGTAACGATCGACTCTGCTGCTCGCTCGACCACAGTTGCAGCAGGCGCCTCCGGCCTCACGGGCGCGGGCGCTGGCTCGTAGACAGTCGCGTCACTCGCGGGAACGGATCGCCCAATCGGCGAGGTAGACGCCGGTTCGACGGTGAGAATCGTCGGCGCATTGACGTCTGAATTCGTCTGCACGCCGCGCGGAATCGCGACGGTCTCGGCCAACACCGCGGACGGTTGGTTTATCGGGCCAGTAGATTGGCTCGGCGTGTCGAGGCCCGCGCGCAGCTCGTCTGCCAACACGCGCGTGGTCGCTTGACGATCGCCGCGATCCTTTGCGGTCGCACGTACGATTGCTTCGCTAAAACCTATCGGCACGTCAGCGACCAACTCGTGCAACGGTTGCGGAGTCGTCGCGACGTGCTCGCGGCGCAATTCGTGCAGCGTATTACCAGCGAAGCAACGACGGCCGAGAATCAGCTCGTAAAAGACGAGACCAAGACTGTAGATGTCAGCACGACCATCGATCTCAGTGTTTCCATCGCGCGGGATCTCGCCCCACTGTTCCGGTGACATGTAATAAGGCGTGCCGAGCACCTGTCCCGCCATCGTCAACGCGGTGTTACCGCCGTTGTCGCCGGCGATCTCACGCATCTTCGCGATACCGAGATCGAGAAGTTTGACGACTGGTTCCCCGCCTTCCGCGGGCCCGCCCACCATGATGTTCTCGGGTTTCAAATCGCGATGCACGACACCCATCGAATGAGCAGTGTCGAGCACGCTCATGATCGGCGTGAGAATCTCAAACGCTTCGCGCGCGCTGAATTTCCCGCGTGTCTTGAGCTCGTGATCGAGTGTCTGGCCTTCGACGTACTCCATCACCATGTAGATGGTGCCGTCGGCCGCGGTGCGAAGGTCGTAAACGGTGACTGCGTTCGGATGGCGAAAACGACGCGCGGCCTGGCCTTCGCGCCGGAATCGTCGCAACCACTCTGCGTTGTTTTTGACTTCGGGAGGAAGGACTTTGATGGCCACGCGGTCGCCAAGCAGGATGTGCCTCGCGCGATAAACGGCGCCCATGCCGCCTTTGCCCAGCAACGCCTCCATCTGGTACTGCCCGTCGAGCACGGTGTCGACGATCGAGGCGGGGTCGGCTTCCAACACTTCGCCGTCAATCGAACAGAAGCTCACGCTGTCGTCGTATTTTGCTTTGCAGGCAGTGCAGTATTTCATTCGGGGACTCTGAACTTAGCCGCGTGGTAGTTTAACAAGTTAGCCACAAAAAGGCACAAAAAGCACATAACCACTTCAGAAAACATTTGTGCCTTTTGTGCCTTTTTGTGGCTATGCGTAGATCTTGCGGGCGTATTCCTCGACCATCCGGTCGCTGTTGTACTGCGGCGCGAGGGTTTGAATGGCGCGCTTCATCATCGCGATCCACTGGCGCGGAACGCCAGCCTCGTCACGGTGGTAATAAAGCGGCACTACTTCCAACTCGAGCGTGCGATAAAGCGACTCCGCATCGAGCGCGTCGGTCCTGGCCACGTCCGCACTATCGTTTCCGCTTCCAATCGCGAAACCATTTGTGCCGTCATATCCTTCCATCCACCAGCCGTCCAGGATCGAGAGATTCAAGCCGCCGTTCATCGCGACCTTCTCTCCGCTAGTACCCGACGCCTCCTGCGGCCGGCGCGGCACGTTCAGCCAAACGTCAACTGATTGGACCAACTGTCGCGCGATCTCCTGATCGTAGTCTTCGAGAAACACCGCGCGTTGTCGCACCGAAGGATCGTATTTCCACTGCGCCAACTGTTGCAGCACGAGCTTCGAACCCTCATCCTGCGGATGCGCCTTGCCGGCAAAAACAAATTGCACCGGACGCTCTTCGTTGTTGATCAAACGCGCCAGCCGCGCCTGGTCCGTCAATAAAAGGTTCCAGCGTTTATAGCCCGCAACGCGCCGCGCAAAACCGATCGTCAACGACGCTGGATCAAACATCGTGTTCGCAGCTTCGATATAGTCGGCGCGTTCGCCAGCCGCGATGCGCGATTGCAGCGTGCGATGCCGGATGAAAGCAACAAGCCGCTCTTTCAACTGCACGTGCGCTTTCCACAACTCCTCGTCAGGAATTCGCGCAATCGCTTCCGCCCAGGTGTTTTGATCGCGAAGCGTGGTTTCCCACTCCTGGCCCACAAAGTGTTCCAGCAGGTAACGAAGCAATGACGAGACCCACGTCGGTGCGTGAACTCCGTTGGTTATGTAACTGATCGGAATCTCTTCGAGTTTCTTCTCCGGCCAAAGGTTCTGCCAGAGCGCGCGCGAAACTTCACCATGCTTACGACTCACGCCGTTCGTTGAGCGACACATGCGAATCGCGAGCGGCGTGAGGCCATAACGCTCGGTCTTGTTTGCCAGATCGACGCGACCCAGCCCGAGAAACTCAGCTTCAGTCAAACCAAGCTCAGCAAAATAACCTGGACTAAACGCGCGCGTTACCAGCGACGCGTCAAACTCGTCATTCCCTGCCGCAACCGGCGTATGCGTCGTGAAAACACACTGTTGCTTCACAACCTCCATCGCGTCTGCGAATGATTGTCCGGTTTGGACCACCTCACGCGCGAGCTCGAGCGTGAGGAAAGCAGAGTGGCCTTCGTTCAGGTGAAAGACGTGCGGCGTCACACCGAGTTTTCGCAACAGGCGCACCCCGCCAATCCCGAGCAGCATTTCCTGCACGATGCGTGTTTCGCGATCGCCGCCGTAGAGATGACCCGTGACCCATCGATCCGTCTCAACATTTTCCGGAATGTTTGTGTCCAACAGGTAAAGAACAACGCGCCCAACTTCTGCGCGCCACACCTGGGCCAACACCTTCCGATCACGAATCACAACTTCGATGCGCAGCGGCGCGCCGTCAGCATCTTTCACTGAATAGATCGGCAACTCACTCGGGCGCGTCTCGCCATAGTGTTCTTCCTGCCAACCATCGTTGCGCAGTCGCTGTCGAAAGTAACCGTAACGGTAAAGCAGGCCGACTGCGACGAGCGGCAGGCCGAGGTCACTCGCTGACTTGAGATGATCGCCGGCGAGGATACCGAGCCCGCCCGAATACAGTGGCAGCGAAGTGTGTACGCCAAACTCGGCACAGAAATACGCAACAGGATGTTTGGCCGTTATCGACGACGGCTCTAGGTGCGACCTGGAAATCATGTACGTCTGAAAACTCTCATCCAAGCGACGCACACGTTCAAGGTAGACCGGATCTGTGGCTGCTTCAGCCAGTCGATAAGAAGAGGTGCGGGCGAGTAGTTGTCGCGGATTGCGTTCACACTCTTCCCAGATTTCGGGATCGAGATCGCGGAAGACACTCTCGCCGTCGGCGGCCCAGCTCCACCAATAATTCCAGGCCAGGCGCTCGAGCGGAATCAGTGGTGCGGGCAATTCATGCCGCACCGCACGTTGTTCGATTTCAGTCGTATCAATCATCTGTTCGTAGTCGTTACGGCAGCAAAGTGGGAGAGTCTACTAGAATTCCTGGTACTGGAGAAATACGCGCGCGTCCTGTTGCTGGAAAAAGACCAGCCGCACTTGCCGGATCTGGTCGTCGGACGCCAGGAAATTCTTGATAGCAGTCGACGCAACTTTCGCGGCTTCAGCCTTCGGATACCCGAAGGCGCCAGTGGAAATGGATGGAAATGCGATCGTAGAAAGATGATGCTGACGCGCCAGCAGCAGCGAATTCTGATAACAAGCGGCCAGCAGTTCTGCCCGGGCGTCCAGCTCACGGCCGTAAATTGGCCCAACCGTGTGAATCACAAATTTGGCGGGCAAGTTTCCGCCGGTCGTGATTACAGCTTGCCCAGTCGGCAGGCCATTCGGGTAATCAGTTCTGCGGATCTCACGACACTCTTCGAGAATCTGCGGACCACCCGCATCGTGGATGGCGCCGTCCACGCCACCGCCACCGAGCAAAGTTGAATTTGCTGCATTGACGATCGCGTCCACGTCCTGGCTAGTTATGTCACCCACCACCACCAGAACGCGCCCGTTTAGAAATGATTCGTTACTCACCTCGTGGCTCAGCACTGATCTCGTCAAACATATCCTGGCGTCGCAATGCTTCGGCTACACCCTTCGCGGTGTGCTCGGTGAGTGGGTGTTCGGGATCTGTGCTTGCGATCTCAAAGACGCCGTCGTCGAGCATCACCACTCCGAGCAACCCGAGAGTCACGCCCGGAGTGATCAGAATTTCATCCATGTTGTGAATGCGAAAGCGGCCTGTTTGTTCGACCCAATCCTCAATGAACGGATCGCGCAGAGCGTGCTCGGCCTCAGACTCGGAAAGATACGCGCCTTCGACGATGAGACAATATTCGCGCACTTCTTTGGACTATTTGAGTAGGTTCGTTTTTTGGACCAAGAGCCGCCGGCAGGTTGTCCGGACCGGTAGACTTTACCACTGAGAAGCAGAAATAGAAATAGGTCCTATAGAACATATAGGACCTATTCCTAATTTTTTTAACCGCCCTTTCTTACCGCACGCGGGCGTACTGCCGATTCAGCGTATCACGCAAACGCGAGAAGTATGAATCGAAAGTCACAAACCCGGTCGTGCCCTGGAAGAACGCCCGGCCGCCAGTCTCATTGCTAATCCGGTTCAGCGAACTCTGTCCATAACTCGCAGCCAAGTGACTGTGACTGGTCAGTCCTACTGACGGTGCATAGAAACTGAAGATCGACACGTGACGTTTGTTTGCTTCCGAGATGGCCCGCTCGATATCGAGCGTATGGCCCGCGGCAGTCGAATCAAACCCACGCGATGTATCCAACCCATCTGAAATCAGCAACAGCGCGTTAGCATTGGTTCCATTGCTATCAAACTTGCGCAGCGCTTCGATCACTTCGACATACGGATTGAAAGCCGAACTGCCGCGACTCGAAATTGGAATGCGCAGCGAGTTGGCAGCCTTCTCGAGATCGGTAGTAAACGGCTGTCTGACTTGCAGTGTGCCGGTGGTAATGTAACCAACCATCACCTGCGATCCCTGCGGCAGTGATCGGATGAAATCCTTAGTCACGCCAATCTCGTTACCAACCTGCGATATTAGATCATCCTGAATGAGCACCGCGAGATTCAAAGGCTCAATGCTTTGTACACCGCGCTGCTGGTCGTTGTTGACAGTTACCTTGGCGGAAGCTACTCCGATCGCAGAAAACGCGACCAGAAAAGCCACAGCCCAGGCAAAAACTTTCCTGTAATACATGACTTTTCCACATCTCCTATTCCAACTGCTTTCAGATGCAATCAGCAAGCCGAAAGATGGCTGTATGGTTTGGTCACAGATGAACACGGTGTAATCTGTGCCTCAACTTGCCTTAACTTTCACGGTTAGTTAAATTACTGCCCTAAATCAAATCCTTCGCCAAAATTCGCATGCCTGAAAGGACTCAAACATATGAAAGTCTATCCGACCGAAGCCATCAGAAATCTCGCTGTCATTGGACATGGCGACGCAGGGAAGACGCAGCTTGTCAGCTCGCTTCTCTACGTCGCCGGAGCCACACCGCGCTGGGGGAAGGTAGATGAAGGCACCACGGTCACTGACTACGAAGAAGACTCCATCGCTCGCAAAATCACACTCAATACCGCACTCGCACATCTCGATCATCGCGATACCAAGCTTAATTTTATAGATACTCCCGGATACGCTGCTTTCGTGGCCCATGCACGACCCGCCTTGCGCGTTGCAGACTGCGCCATCGTCGTTGTTGACGGAGTCAAAGGCGTCGAAGTGCAAACGGAAAAGACCTGGGCCTATGCGAATGAGTTCATGGTCCCAAGAGTGATGGTGATCACCAAGCTCGATAAGGAACACGCGGACTTTGGCGCTGCGCTTCAAAGCGCACAGAACACTTTCAGTAGAGCCATCATTCCCTTCACATTACCGATCGGAAAAGAGAAAGACTTTCGTGGCGTGGTCGACGTGGTCCACATGAAAGCTTACGAACTCGGAGCCGATGGTCAGGCGAAAGAGATCGACATTCCTTCCGAAGGTCGAGACCTCGTCGATAAGACTCGCGAGCGCCTGGTTGAGCTCGTTGCAGAGTCGAACGATCAGTTGAGGGAAAAATATTTCGAGCAGGGAACGCTCGACGAAGAAGACATTCTTCCGAACATCAACAACGCGATTGCCCAAAGCAAACTCTGTCCCGTGTTCGCAGTCTCGAGCGCCACGCAAGTCGGTTTGCGTGCGTTGCTGAATGGACTCGTAGAGTTCGCACCCGATCCCGCGCATCACGAAGCTGAATGGGGCAAACCGGTGGA
>Ga0126376_10000095_pt1 | contig 36756 bp, 41 predicted proteins | sample PanSoiMetPlot_15_FD_92760 | JGI IMG/M metagenome (GOLD analysis project Ga0126376, IMG submission 92760) | Tropical forest soil microbial communities from Panama - MetaG Plot_15 | ecosystem: Environmental > Terrestrial > Soil > Tropical forest > Bulk soil | place: Panama | collected 2016-02-17 | reverse complement strand
GCCTCGGCCGCCTTCGTCACTGCTTCTTTTGCATTCTTGTCCTTCACTCCTTTGACCGCGCCCATCGCAGCGCCTTCCGCCGCAGCTTCGCCCGCCGCCTGCTGCGTGGATTTTTTCCCCTCAATCACGCCTTCCTTCTCCGGCGTGGTCTTCACACTGTGATCTCCCGGCACGCTTACGACATCTGCAACAATCGGTAACGTTCCAAATCGCGTTTTGATTTCGTCAAACACTATCCACAGTTTCGCATGGCCCGTGATGTTGGCCGGTTCCACGCGGCTTATATGCGCTCTAATCTCCGCCCCTGCCGGCAAATAAAAGCCGCTTCCAGCTTCCAGCGGCTCCATCGTTTTCACTTTAAATTTGAAGTTACTCTTGCACTCGCCGGTGCTCAGTTCATCCTCGAGCCGCACCAAAACACGGGTTCCCGGAACGACCGCAAATGTCTCCAGCGGTAATCCGTGCCGCGAGCCATCCGCAGGTTGCGTTGGCGCATTCGTCCGTGCGGGCGTTGTCGGCTCGGTGAGCGTGTCTCGCGATATAACCGGTGGCCTATCTTCATCCGGTTGTTGCACCTGCGCCTTAGTATTCACGCCCGCGGCTGCAATCGCTATCGCCGCCAAAAATAGCTTTCCCATTCTTTTCATTGGTCCGTTCCCTCTCTCCGTCGCGCAAAAGAAAAGCACGCCAACCGCCGCCAGCCATTTCCAGCAGTCACCTAACTTCCTTTTTTGTAGGGGTTTACAAGAAGGAATCCTCCAGCACCTGACAGCCAAGCCAAGAACTGTCGCCCACTTCCATCACTAGCGTCATGCAAACCCACCAGTTAGCGGATCCAGGTGGAATTGGGTATTAGTTTGATCGCTTCTCGTCTAGCAAACGCGTGATCCGTTTCAGCACCTTCGCGTACATCGCCGCCGTTACTTTTCCCGTCTGCGTATTTTGTTGGCTCGGATGGTACACGCCGACCAAAAGAGGGCCGCCGCTCACCGGTCGTTCCTCCGCCCCATGCGCAAAAACAAATTTCGCTCGTGACACAATCTTTCCTTCTTGCTTCAAAATCTCCAAATAGGCATCCCACGCAATCTTGCCAAGCGCCAGCACGACGCGGGGACGCAAGACTTCCAGCTCTTTTTCCAAATAAGGGCGGCAATTCAAAATCTCCGAAGGTTCTGGCTTGTTCGTCGGTGGCGCGCATCGCACCGCTGCTGCAATATACGCGTTTTTCAACCTCAATCCGTCATCGCGGTGCAGGGAAGTAGCCTGATTCGTGAACCCTGCTTTGTGCAGCGCCGCATACAAGAAATCTCCGCTGCGATCTCCAGTGAACACGCGCCCGGTTCGATTCCCGCCGTGTGCCGCCGGCGCCAGCCCTAAAATAAAAAGCTGCGCCTGTGGATCGCCAAATCCCGGTACAGCTTTGCCCCAATATTCCCATTCACGAAATGCACGCCGCTTCACGCGCGCTACTTCTTCGCGATACTTCACCAGCCGCGCGCACTTTCTGCACGCGATAACCTGTTCCTTCAAAACGTTTAGGGAATCGTTCAATTCAGCCATTCGCCGCGGAACTCTGCCGCATCATCATTCTCTTCAAATCAATGTACGGCATCGCTCCCGTAAGCATCGTTTCGCCGGATCGTTTCGCGATCATCTCGCTGGCGATTCGCTGCACCAGCCCCATCGCAGCCCGCATGATTCCAGAGCCGGTGCTCACTCGCGCGACGCCAACTTTTTCAAGTTCCGCAATCGGTGGGCCTGCCGGCACAGCCAGAATGTTCAGCGGAGCTTCGACTGCTTTCACAAGCCTTGCAATCATCTCGCGATCTGTTACGCCGGGCGCGAACACACAATCCGCTCCCGCCTTGGCGTATGCGCGCAGCCTCTCAGCAGTTCTTTCAAATCGCATTTCTTCCGGGCCAACCGCAGCCAAAAATATGTCTGTCCGCGCATTCAAGACGAACGGCACACCCATGCTCTCTCCCGTTTCTAGAACCGCCTGAAGTTTCTCAACCTGCCTCGGCAAATCCACAAGAGGGCTCTTTTCATCTCCGGACAAATCTTCCAGGTTCATTCCGATCGCGCCGGCTTCTATCGCGGCTTTCACTGTTTCAGCGATAGCCTGTGGGGTCGCACCATAGCCGGCTTCCAGATCGGCCGTCACCGGAACGCGCACGGCGCGCGCGATTCGCGCCACTACCGATAGCATTTCATCTCGCGAAATCTGCTGACCATCCACATAGCCAAGGGAATACGCAATTCCCGCACTGGTTGTCGCAATTGCCGGATGCCCGGCCTCTTCCAGAATCCGCGCGCTGGCCACGTCCCACGCATTTGGCAAGAACAGCAGCTTCGGGCCGTGATGCAGTTTCCGGAATTGTTCCGCTTTTGCGGCTTGTGTTCGAATGTCCATGCGGGCCTCCATAAATTCTGCTCTAGTTTCACGCTTAGTTTAGGCTTTGAATCTCAAGCCCGTAACGTCCAATTTGGAGCTGCGTTTCGATTTTCCTGACAGCCTCATAGAGGGGGCTGCATCTTCAAGATTTCTGCAAAATCTTCAGCAAGGCCACTGCCTGATTCCGCTCTTCGCTTTTCGCTCCGTACAGCAGTGTCACCTTCTTGTGTTCATTTTCGAGCCGCCGCAAAGTGGCAATCGCCTCCGGTTGTTTCTTCATCTCCACACTATAGCGTGTCTGAAACTCCGGCCACTTTTCTGGCTCGTGCCCAAACCACTTTCGCAACTCCGTGCTTGGCGCCACTTCCTTCAGCCACAAATCCACGTGCGCTTTAGCTTTCGTCAATCCCCGCGGCCATAGACGATCCACGAGCACTCGAAATCCATCTTCTTTGCTCGCTGCCTCATACACTCGCTTTGCGACAAACATTTGTTCCTCTACTTCAGCAGCGCCAACACTTCGTCGTGAATCTTCCCATTCGTGCTCAGCAAACTTCCCTCATAAATCGTCCGCTTGCCCGTAATCGTCGTCGAGCGCCCGCCCGCCTCTTCCACCATCAAAATCAGCGGCGCCAAATCCCACGGCTTGGAAGTCCAATCGAGCGCCCCTTCCACAGCTCCTTCCGCCACCAGCATGTGCTGCCAGAATCCGCCAAAGGACCGGCTGTTCCGCGCCGCGTCCAAATACCTTCGAATACGCGTCTGATCCGAGGAATCTTTGCTCGGTCCCGTTCCCGTGCTGAACACCATGGATTTGGCAAGCGTCGGCGTGTCGGAAACTTGCAGCTGCTCGCCGTCTCTATACGCGCCTTCGCTTTTGTACGCCCACCACCTGGAGTGCAATCCCGGCGCACTCACCATCGCCGCCACAATTTCGCCATCCTTTTCAATTCCCATCAGCGTTCCAAACGTCGGAATCCCGCGCGAAAACTCTTCCGTCCCGTCAATCGGATCAATAATCAACCGAGGTCGCGCTCCTGCGGGAGCGTTCGCGCCGCCCCCACCCATCTCTTCGCCCAAAACATTCAACGGCAGCCCGCTTGCCGCGACGAGGGCCCGCGCCATCGCCTCCACTTCCTTGTCTGCCTGCGTCACCCGCGAGCCGTCGCGCTTTCGTTCAATCTCCAAATCCGCCGCGCGGAAGTACCGCAACGCAATCGCATCCGCTTCCACGGCTATTTTGTTCAATAATTCTCCGTAAATCACGCTGTAGCCCATTCGGCTCCTGTCTTTGTTTTTCCCTGGCCACTGGTTGCTAGCCACTGGCCACCGTTTGACACTCTTCCGAGCTCTCCCTAGCATATTATTTCATACCCATGCACACTCCTGTTTCCACCGGTACCGTGCTCGACCGCATTCTTGAGGCGCGCCGCGCCGAAGTTGAGCATCGCAAAAAAGCTTTGCCGGAAACTGCCCTCAAATATGGAGTTGCCGCAGCCACGCCTCTGCGCGATTTTTCCGCTGCCCTCGTTCGCCCGGGCATTAACGTTCTCGCTGAACTAAAGCCTGCGTCACCTTCGCGCGGCGTTCTTCGTGAACCGTTCGACCCTGTCGCGCTCGCCACTTCTCTCGAATCCGCAGGCGCCGTCGCGCTTTCCGTCCTCACCGAAGGCGAATTTTTTCGTGGCACGCTCAAATACCTTCGCGACGCACGCAAATCCATCCAAATCCCCGTTCTTCGCAAGGATTTCATCTTCGATCCCTGGCAAGTCTGGGAAACGCGTGCCAACGACGCCGACAGTTTCTTGCTCATTGTCGCCGCGCTCACCGACAATCAACTCAATGAACTCATCGCTCTCGGCCGCGAACTCAAAATGGAGCCGCTGGTCGAAGTTCACACGCCCGCCGAACTCGATCGCGCTCTCGGCGCCGGAGCCAAAATCATCGGCGTCAACAACCGCAATCTCAAAACGCTCGACGTGCGCGTCGAATCCTCATCCGAACTCATCGAAAGAATTCCCGATGACTCCATTGCGGTCAGCGAATCCGGCATCTCTTCTCATGCCGAAATCGAAAAACTCCGCGCCGCCGGCTTCGACGCCTTTCTCATCGGCACCAGCCTCATGCTAGCCCCCGACCCCGCCGCCGCCCTTTCCACTCTCATCGGGCCTACGGCCTAGGACAATGTCATTTCCACACCACAGTTATTGTCATTCCGAGCGGAGAGCTGCTGGTTTTGCGCCTCGGAGTCTAGGAATCTGCTTTTAAGGTTCTTTCTCGCTCTTGGGAGGGCACGACTTAAGAGGCTCAGAAGGGAAGGGGCTTTAGCTCCTGAGGAATTGGCTTAGGATTTCTTGAGATGGCTGCTCATTCACAAAGAACACGCGTCAAAATCTGCGGCGTCACTCGCGTGCAAGACGCCCGCCTCGCCGAAAAACTCGGCGCCTGGGCCATCGGCCTGAATTTCTACGAAAAATCACCGCGCGTCATCGCTCCCGCCGACGCCTGGAACATTCGCCGCAAGCTCGCTCCCGCCACCGAAGCCGTCGGCGTCTTCGTCAATTGGAAGCCCGAAGTCATCATGTATCTTGTCCACGCGCTCCGGCTAACGACTGTGCAACTCCATGGCGACGAAACGCTCAAGCAGCTCAACTATCTCGAGGATGATCTGACCGTCATCAAAGCCTTTCGCGTCGGCCTGGGTTTTTCCATATCCAATTTCAAAAGATTCCGACGTGCGTCCTACTTCCTTCTCGATGGCACCGCGAAAAAGGACCAATTCGGCGGAACGGGCAAAACATTCGATTGGTCCATCGCGCAAAAAGCCGCCGCGAAATACAAAATCATCCTCGCCGGCGGCCTCACGCCCGAAAACGTCGGCGAAGCTATCCTCACCGTCCGGCCCTATGCTGTGGACGTCGCCAGCGGCGTAGAATCCCGCCCAGGCGTCAAAGACCCCGGCAAACTCCGCGAATTCTTCGCCGAAGTCGCCCGCGCCAACCGCGCCGTTCGCCAGGTCCATCGGTAGTTCATCCGTTCAGTCGTTCGACGCGAAGTTCAAAACGCCATCGCACCAAGAATGCAACTGCCACGATAGTGAGTATCGCTCCCGACGTGCCCGAAAAGTCTTGGACATCGCACCACCACACAGTCGGGATGTGCGACCGCTCCAGAAGCCAGCCGCGGAGCATCGCCCCAATGTGTCCACAGGTATGAATTCCCCAGAGCAAAAACGAAAGCTGCGTCCAGCCGCTCAATCTTCGTGATCCGCTATTTAATATCCTTTGGCATTTCGACGCGCTGTCAGGAGTCTTGCTACGAAAGGGGCTTACTATTAGCCAAGCCTTCCAGACTGTTCGGATGATGACTACGATGAATGCGAGGAGATAAAGGAGAAGGAATTGCGACATAACAGAGGGGTGACACCACATTGACCGTAGGTCCCATTGCACCGATTCGCCCTGCATAGTTCCCTCCAAGGTTGGTGGCTGTCGTTTCATGGTTAGACACCAAATTGGGCCAATCTGTGCACGGGTCCGCGCACTCGCCTGACTCCAGCTTGTGCGACAATACCCATTCAACTCCATGGCTTCCCAACTCACCATCCCAGCCTCCGTTCCCGGACGCTTCGGCCCCTACGGTGGCCGCTACGTCCCGGAAACGCTCATGGTTCCTCTACTAGAGCTCGAGCGCGTCTACGAAGAAGCGAAATCCGACGCGGCTTTTCAGGCCCGCTTCAACGATCTCCTCAAGAACTTCGCAGGCCGAGCGACGCCGCTGCAATTCGCCGACCGTCTCACAAAACATCTTGGAGGCCCGCGCATCTACCTCAAGCGCGAAGACCTCCTCCACACCGGCGCGCACAAAATTAACAACGCCATCGGCCAGGGTCTTCTCGCCGTACAAATGAAGAAGCCGCGCATCGTTGCGGAAACCGGCGCTGGCCAGCACGGCGTCGCCACCGCCACCATCGCCGCGCATCTCGGCCTCGAATGTGTCGTTTACATGGGCACAGAGGACATGGACCGCCAAGCCCTCAACGTTTCCCGCATGCGCATGCTTGGCGCAGAAGTTGTTGGCGTCGACTCCGGCAGCCGCACGCTCAAAGACGCCATCAACGAAGCCATGCGCGATTGGGTCACCAACGTCCGCACCACGCACTATCTCCTCGGTTCCGTTCTCGGCGCTCATCCTTATCCGACTATGGTCCGCGATTTTCACTCCTGTATTGGCCGCGAAGCCCGCGCGCAAATCCTCGCCGCGGAAAAGCGCTTGCCCACGCACCTCATCGCTTGCGTCGGCGGCGGCTCCAACGCCATCGGCCTATTCCACGAATTTTTGAAAGACGAAAACGTAAAGCTGGTGGGGATCGAAGCCGGTGGCCGCGGCAATGGACTCGGCGAACACGCCGCGCGTCTGGCTGCCGCGCAAGGATTTGCCGGTGCGCGCCCGGGCGTTTTGCAGGGAACTTACACTTACGTCTTGCAGACCGAGGACGGCCAGATCGCCACGACTCATTCCGTCTCTGCCGGTCTCGACTATCCCGCCATCGGCCCGGAGCACGCTTGGCTCGCTGATCAACGCCGCGCCGAATATTCCGCCGTCTCCGACGCCGCCGCCCTCGATGCCGCGCGCACCCTCGCGCGCACCGAAGGCATCATCCCCGCGCTCGAATCCGCCCACGCCATCGCCGGCCTCATCGAACGCATCAACAGCGTTAGTAGTGGCGGGTCCTCAGGCCCATTCTTTTCTCCGAATGATCTCGTTATCCTCAACCTTTCCGGCCGCGGCGACAAAGACATGGCTACCTACTCCCGCACCCTGAATCTAAATCCATGAGTCATCGGTCTCGAAGGTATGTGCAAAGACTTTGGCCCTTGGCTTTTGCGCTTCCTGCTGCTTTGGGCCTGTTTTCGGTTATGCCGCATCTTTATCGTTCATTCGAGTTCGCTCATTACAGCGCGACAGCTAAGGGCTGGTACACAAATGTCGATGACCCAGAGTATGTCTATTACGCTTACAGTGTCGACGGCCGGACATATAGTGGAACCATTTCGACAAATGACTTAGGTTCTGACTTTTATTTCCGTCGGCCTGGTGACAATGCAGTTTGGGTCAGATATCTCTCACGCAGGCCCTGGGTTTCTGAAGCAGGCCAGCGCCAATCATGGACAACCTATCTGAACCGTTAGCTTGGGCTTGCCTGGTCCTATTGCTCTCCGTCGGCTTCTGTTTTATTCCGTTGCCGAAATGGCGACTATTGCAGAAAACAGCAGGCCTAGATTGAAAATTATTCCACATCCCCTCACTCCGGCTTCGGTGTAGAATTCCACATCTCCTGCTGCACTCTCCATTTTCCATCACCGTCTCGATGCAACACCAGCGCGATTTTTCCCCAGCTATCGATCAGCGGCTTGTCATCCGGGGGTTGGATCACCTGATGTTCAATTGCCCATTCCGTCGCCCAATCGCCGCAGACGTGTATATCGTGAAAAGTCATCTCGAACTTCTGCATTTTATAGACCGCCAGGTGTGCAACCACCTCGCGAATATAATTCGTCACCGCAGCTTTGCCGATGAGGGGCGCCGTCTCTGGCAGCAAACTCACTCCCGCTTCCGACCACATTCCCAGAAGCGCATTCGTATCCATGCGTGCATGAGCATACTGAAACTGTTGGTTAAATTCCCATACCTCCTGGTTCGGCGAAATTCCAGTCTGCGCAAAAGCTTCGCGCCCTCGAGCAATCACTATCGCCATCAAAGAAATAAGCCCCAGGCTCAGCAGCAATTTCCGCTTCATGAATATTCCTTCCACGGTCTTCTTCATGGCTGCTCACTATATCGTCGACGGCGCTCCAGCACTAGGTGTGGCTAACCGTAACCGACCACACAATTTGTCGTTGGGACACTCATCTCCATTTAAGCAACTCTGCGATAGGCGCAAGTTGTTGCCTCCTCTCGCCAATGTTAACTTTCCTTTACATTCGTCTGGAGGTGCCGATGTTCTTCTCACCCCGGGTGCGTCTACATCTTGTTTTGTTTGCGCTTTGCTCTGCGTTTGCATTTGCCGTCAACTCGAGCGCGCAATCTTCTTCCGAAAAGCCCAAAATTGGCTTTCTGATGGATTCCCTAAAAGTCGAGCGCTGGCAAACCGATTTTCAATCCTTCCAAAAACGCGCTCAAGAATTGGGAACGGATGTCATGCTCGAAGACGCCGAAGGCGATGATGATCTTCAGTTTAAGCAGGCAAAAAAGCTTCTCGAGACTCACGTGAAAGTGCTCGTCGTCGTTCCTCATGACGCCGAGAAAGCAGTTCGCATCGTCGAACTCGCCAAATCCCAAGGCGTCCCCGTTCTCAGCTACGAGCGAATGATCCGCAACAGCGACGTTGATTTCTTCGTCGGCGTCGATGCCGTCGCCATCGGCGGTCTGCAGGCTGGTGCGCTCACAAGGCTCGCGCCGAAGGGTAATTACGTTTTGCTCGAGGGCTCTCCCACAGATCCCAACTCTCACCTCATGATGCAAGGTCAGAAAAAAGTCTTGCAGCCTCTCATGGACCGCGGTGACGTCAAAATCATCGCAGAAGTCTGGTGCCCCAACTGGGATCCCACGGAGGCTTACACGCGCGTCGGCGAAGTGCTCGCAAAAAATCCCGGGCAAGTCTCGGCGATTGTCGCTTCGAATGACGGCACTGCCGGCGGCGCGATTCAAGCACTCGAAGAAAATAAGCTCGATGGAAAAGTCGCCGTGTCGGGCCAGGACGCGGATCTCGCTGCCGTCATTCGCATCCTTAAGGGAACGCAATCCATGACTGTGTACAAGCCGATTGGCTCCATAGCTGCCCAGGCTGCAGACGCTGCTGTCGCGCTAGCCAAGGGTCAGAAGCCCGTCTCTTCCGGCACGGTTTCGAACGGCAAGCGCGACGTTCCCGCGTTCCTCGGGCCCATCATTCCGGTGAACAAGGACAACGTCTCGCAAACCGTCATCAAAGACGGCTTCCAGAATCTCAGCACCATCAAGAATTCGCTCCCGCCCGAACAGTGGCCCAAATAGCAAATCGCCCTTTCTGTGAAACAGAGAGGGCGATTTCCTTCGCAAACGACTTTGTGTTCTCTCTTTTTAGTCAGACCAGGCTAGATACCCGGGAACAATTAAGCTCACGACGGGCACGATCATCAATACTCCCCACCAGTTCGGCTTATTCCGGGCTTCCGCAATTCCCATCCAAACCATAATCGCGATTACGATGTTCACGATCGGAATTAGGAACAATACAATCCACCAAATGGGCTTCCTAGCAACATTAAGCATCAAGATGATGTTCGCAATCGGAATCCACGCCAGCCAAGCATTGTCCGTGCCCGTCTTTTGCGCGATGGTCTGCAAAGCAAGAGAAACGTAGACATAGCACGCAAGGGCGAAAATCATGAAGAAGCCTAAAAAACCTGCCCCTAAAAGAGCGGGCACGGCGCTTCTGCCATTCTCCTGCGCGCTGGCGACAGCGGGCATGGCCAATAGCACCGCCGTAATACATCCCAAAGGCAACCAATGAAATACACTTCCGCGCACTTTCATTCGGAAATCTCCTTCTTGACTAAACATTCAGAGACGTGCGGGGCCCTCGATTACTTGTAATGTAGAGCTTCGCGGCGCTGTGGCAAAGAGTTTCGGCGGCTCAGTTTCCTGAATCTGCAAGCGAACAAATGGCGGAAAGCCTTTTAATTGAACGGAAAAGTTGAAAGGAAAGCCTCTACTTCGAATCCGACCTCTTCAGCAAATATAATGGCAGCGCCAGTGACAATCCCACCACCAAATTCGAAAGCAATACAATCCACCATCCGCCAATCCTGCGTTCCCTCGAATCTCGAAATGACCAAATCAGAAAAATCACGGAAGCCACGATCAAATCAGCGGCGAAAAAACTCGAAATATTGTTCGCAAAGAGTTCCTCGACCAAGAGCCTGAAGTTTGGCCCGTGAAACATGAAAAAGGGAATCGCAAACCAATAGGGAATTACGATCCCCGCGAAGCAGCACAAGGTTAGAAAGGTCTTCATCCGGCCAAAGATAGCCCCAACCGCTATTCGTGTCCATTCAAGTTATTCGACCCGCATTTCCCCAATTTTCATGAAACGTTTAGTTCTTCTCCGTCACTATTTGACAGGAGAGTACCGTTTTATGGGTTCCCCGAACCACGCCCCCGGCGAATTCCGCTATGACATTTTGATGGAGGATGCTGACGGCAGAAATCTGCGTCTCGAAAGCACGCGCGATCTCAGCAAAGCTTGGGAACGTTTTCCGGATCTTGCCAAGCAATTTCCCGGAATCCGCATCGTTCTTCGCAATCGGCAGACCAGCGAACTTCTGGCTCAAACCGAAGATATTTGAGCCTCTCTGTGTCTGTGCCTCTCTTCCTCGTTTGTAACTTTGCTTTTTCTTGACATCGGTCCGCTTCTTGGACATCATTCGCCCATTCTAAAGAAAGACCCCGCGACCAACCGCACAATCCGATCTGCCATCACCCTGCCCACCATGCTTCGCCAACTGGCAGATAGTTCGTGCTCCGCGGGTGGAGGGACTTTCATGAAGAAAAACTTGCTTAGGTTCCTGCTGCCTGTCCTGATCGCTGCGGTTTTCGCTCTGGGCGCAATTACTGTTCGTGCTCAGCAAACGCAAACCCAGGATCAAACCGACAGCAGCGCGGCAAAATCCAAATCGAAGTCAAAAAAGAAAGCGGCTGCGGACGATTCCGCCCAATCCTCCGGTGCAGCCGCCGCGGACTCTTCGGCAACCGCCTCAAAGCCAAAATCCAAGGCCAAGGCAAAGAAATCGGATTCGTCCGCAACCGATTCGGCTGCCGCAGATACTTCCTCCAAACCAAAAGCAAAGAGCCGCTCGAAAAAATCAGAGACTTCAGATTCGGCCACAGCTGCGGATAATGCAGGCTCCGCCACGGACAGCCCCAAGAAACGCTCCTCAAAATCTAAGAAATCCACGGACGAAGCGGCGACCGCAGCGGACGCAAAAACGGCAACCGACTCAACCACCTCCCCGAAAAAATCTCGCAACTCGAAAAAATCCGCCTCTGCCGATTCATCTGCGCCCGCGGCTTTAGCTGGCACCCCTGCACCCGCTGCTTCGTCGAATAGCGCAGCGACACCCGCCGCAAAGCCTGCAACGTCGGCGCCCACCGCTGCGACTGCGACGCCGGCTTCTTCCAAAACCTCCACTGCTCCTAAGGCAACGACACAGCAACAAACTCCCCCTGCAAACAGCAACGGCATGGTTTGGGTCAACACCGACTCCGGCGTTTATCACAAACCCGGCACGCGCTGGTACGGCAAAACCAAGCAAGGCAAATACATGACTGAAGCTGATGCGCAAAAAGCCGGTTATCGTCCCGCCGAAAAAGAATGAACAAAGTCTGATTCCCGGCACTAACTGAAACACTCACAAATCAAAAAGGAGAAATTGCATCATGAAAAAGCATTTGATGAAGCTGCTGCTCGCCGTTGCAGTTCTCACTATCGGCGTTTCGTTTGCCGTTGCCCATCCACGGCAAACCGCTTCCACAAAGAAGTCCACCGCCGCGGCAGCTCCCGCGGCTGCGGATCTCGTGGACATCAACTCCGCGACCCTCGATCAGCTGAAAGCTTTGCCAGGCATCGGGGACAAATACGGCCAAAAAATAATCGATGGCCGTCCCTACAAAACCAAGACCGACCTCACTCGCAAGAAAATTATTCCTGCAGCCACCTACGCAAAAATTAAAAGCCTGATCATCGCAAAACAAAAGTGAGCCGCGGTTTCATCAGCGAACTAATTCAGGAGGGACGGCGCAATCTCGCGCCGTCCTTACTCCTTTCAAATCTTGGACTCGGCTAGGAGGAAACATGGGACTCTTGGATGACGTTCTCGGCATGGCTGGATTCGGTGGCGCCGATCAGTCTTCGCAGCACGCGGGCGCCCTCAGCGCCATCATGGATTACATCAACAGCCCGCAAGTCGGCGGCATCTCCGGCCTGCAGCAGATGTTTCACAATCAGGGCTTGGGCGGAATTATTTCTTCCTGGATCGGAACAGGACAAAACCTTCCAATCTCCCAAGATCAATTGCAGAACGTTCTGCACAGCGAAGCCTTGCAAAACGCCGCTGCAAAAGCCGGCCTCGATCCTTCGCAGCTTACCGGCATGATGTCGCAACTGCTCCCGAGCCTCGTGGACAAGCTCACCCCGAATGGGCAAGTCCCGGAGTCGGGCGCACTCGCACAAATGATGAAAGGGCTCGCCGCTGGCCAGTCGTAAATTTCCCGCAAATTGTTTTGAAGCTTTAGAATGGAAGGCGCCCGGCTCAAAAGTCGGGCGTTCTTCTTTTTACTTCTCTCGCAGCAACACTTCTCCGCGCCCCACCAGCTGATCATTCAGCCACACTCGATATTTGTACGACCCTGCCTTCGCTCCAACCACCGCCGGCCCGCTCAGCAATCTCATTCCGGCCGGCGCTTGAAAAACATTGGAACCGAACGGGCAGCGGTTCACGTCAAATTCCACCCGCAAATTTCCCGAGTCGCTCATCCACGCCACTTGATCGCCTTTTTCCAGTACCACCGCTTCGGGAATCACTCCCACCAACACTGGTCGCTCGGCCATAGTTCACACAGTCTACCGTCATCCTCAAATTCCGCAAAATCTCGCGCAGATTTTGTGTAGGTACGCTTACAAAACTATTACATGAATTGCCCTTTCGTTCAGTTGACCCTTCTTCTTTGCATTCCCTAAACTGAAATTGTTATCGCGCGCGTCCCCGTTCGGCCCGGGTTTCGCCGCATCTGAAACGATGGAGGAATAAGCCGGATGGCTTCTCTCGCGCGCAATTGGTCAATTCCCTTGCCCAATGGGGCTAGCATTTCCATTCTTCTCACGCTTCCATTCGTCATCATTCACGTTCTTGCGCTCGGGATTTTTTTCATTCCATTTCACTGGTCCTATGTCTTAACGTGCGCCGTGCTTCTCGTCGGTCGTATGTTTTTTGTTACCGCCGGCTATCACCGCTATTTTTCGCATCGCTCTTTCAAGACCAGCCGCGCCTTTCAATTCGTCATCGCCTTCATGGCGATGACCTCTTCGCAAAAGGGCGTTCTCTGGTGGGCAGCTCATCATCGTCATCATCACCGTTTCTCTGATCAGGAAGACGACCTTCACTCGCCCACGCTTTTCGGATTTTTCTGGTCGCATGTCGGCTGGATCGTCTCCAATAAATACGAAGACACGCGCTTCGACTACATTGGCGACTTCGCCAAATTCCCCGAGCTCCGCTGGCTCAACAAGTATCATGTGGTCCCTCCCGCCACGCTCGCCATCGCGCTGTTTCTCATTGGCGGTTTGCCGCTCTTTTTCTGGGGCTTCTGCCTGAGCACCACGCTTCTCTGGCACGACACTTTCACCATCAATTCGCTTTCGCATCTTTTTGGTTCGCGCCGCTATGAAACCACCGACACTAGCCGCAACAATTGGCTTCTCGCTCTGATGACCCTAGGCGAGGGCTGGCACAACAATCATCATCACTATATGGCTAGCGCGCGCCAGGGCTTCTTCTGGTGGGAAATCGACATTACCTACTACACCCTAAAAGTGCTCTCCTGGTGCGGCCTCGTCTGGGATCTCCGCAAAGTCCCCGCCCATCTCCTCGCTCCTCAAGAACAAGAACTCGCCGCTTAGGCCTTCTCTTTCTTCCCGAAGAGGACAAATGTGTCATTCCGACCGGAGTAGCCCGGCTTTTCTTTCGCGCGGTTTGTGCGCGCCGGGCTAAGCAGCGGAGGAATCTCTCTTCGATTGCTCATTCATCTCGCATTCGGGAACATCGCCATCCTTTTCCTGGTAGTGGCCGATCTTTAGATCGGCGCTTTTTCTTTCCTGGCTCTGCGCCTCTGTATCTCTGCGGTAAACTGTCTCCAGGAGCCATTCAAAAAATGTCCGCCTACATCGTCGTCAGCGTCGAAATTCACGATCCTGTCCGTTACGAGGACTACCGCAAAACCGTTCTCCCCACGATCGAAAAATACGGCGGTCGTTTCCTCGTTCGTGGCGGCAAAATGGAAGTCCTCGAAGGGAACTGGCCCGCGCATCGCATCGTCATCGTCGAATTCCCGTCTGCAGAACGCGCCCGTGCCTGGTGGAACTCTCCCGAATACGCCGCGCCCAAAGCCCTCCGCCAAGCCACCTCTCATACCGAAATGATCCTCGTCGAGGGTGTTTAGGCTTATGGATATGCCTTCGCCTGCCGAGCCAACCACGCCCAAAAACGAAATTCCGCGTAGACCGCGTTGGTTCAGGCGCATCGCCATCATCAGCGCAAGTTTCCTGCTTCTTGTTCTCGCCGCAATCATGATTCCGTGCTTTGTGGACAGTAGGTCTGCAGCCAACGAGTCGAGTGCCGTCGGCTCCCTCCGCCTTATTTCGGCAGCGCAGGCCGACTTTTCCAAAGAACATCCCGGAAAAGGCTATGCGACATCTCTCGCTGAGCTTCGTCTTTCTTTCGGGGATGGCCTGATCGATCTCGCCCTGACTTCAGGAACGAAGAACGGGTACGTCTTCACAATCACGCCGGGCACTCCCGATGCTTCGGGCCATATTACGAGCTACACTGCAACGGCGAATCCCGAACGTTTCCAAAAAACTGGCTTTCGCAGCTTCTTCATCGATGATTCTGGCTTGATTCGCTATACCATTGAGAATCGCCCCGCCACCGCTGCCGACCCGCGGCTGTAATAGCACTTGTCGCACCTCACGCTGCTTCATCCGGCTCCGACCCAAAGCGAATCACGTTTCCGTCCGGATCTTCCACATGCATCTCCTTCGCCCAGGGAAAGTTCGTCGGCTCCATGAGAATCTTCACTCCACGGGCTGTAATCTCCTCCCACAACTGCACTACGTCCTCAACCCCAATCCAGATCCACGCTTTGCCCAATCCCTGATCCTTCAAGCACAAATAAACTCCCGCGCTGTCCCGGTTCACGCTTGTAAACTCATTTCCGCCCCAGCTCGCGTTCTTGAACCCTAGCCTTCCCACATAAAACTCCAGCGCCCGCTTCATGTCTTCCACGCGCAAAATCGGCTGGCTGTTTTCAAACTTAACCCTTCGTGGCTCCATTTCCTTCATGTGACTACCCTCTTTGAGTCTTATGAAGTTCCTGCTCGTTCATTCCGCAGGCATAATATTCCTGCAATCTCAAGGAGGCTGCCATCTATGCCTCGTTCCTTTGCTCAAATTTCGGTATTGCTCGTCTTCGCTCTTTTCCTTCACGCCTGCCACAAACCGTCCAGTTCATCCTCCGGCTCGCCACTCGCTCTCACCGACCCCACCACAGGAATTCAAGTCGAGGTCTCCCAGCAAGACGCTCTTCCCGTCCTAAGGATCCTCTTGCCCGGCCAGCCTGCTTCCGACGCGGGAATCCGCGTTCTTTTTCCCGAACATGTCACCGCCCGCGAGCACGGCAAATCCGACCCCGTGCACCTCTACATTTTCGGTCCGAGCTCCCAGAACGCGCATCCCGTCTGGCGCCGCACCGGCCAAAGCACTCTCGAATACGATATGGATTTGCAATCCGGAGTTCATCTTATAGCTCGCGCCACGCTCGAATTCGATGGCATCCGCTTCCACTACGACTTCGTGAATCGTTCCGGCACCAATTACGACGTAATTGAAGCCGTCACCGATCCCCGCATGATCACTCCTTATTTCCGCGACGTTCGCCTCGAACGCACCTACGTCCACCATACGAACGGCTTCGACCTTCTCGCTTCTGAATCGCCTGCGCGCCTCACTATGCCTCTCAATCAATGGCTCCCCAACCGTTATCGCGTCCCCTACACCTGGCCCATCGATTCCAAGCGCGTCGAAAAACAGGAGGACGGCCTCACTTGGTACAACAAATCCCGCCGCGTGGATGCGCCATTCATCGCCACCAAATCCACCGACGCAAAATGGATTATGGCCACCTACTCCGCAGCTCCGGGCAACGTCTGGACCAATCCCGAACTCACCTGCCAGCACGCCGACATGCAAACTCCCCTCAAGCCCGATTCCCAATCCTCCACCGAACTCAAGATTTTCCTTTTTCAGGGCACTCTCGACGACCTCCTCGCCAGTGTCCGCCAACACTGACGGGACTACGCTTCGCGCGGCATCGCACCGGCAAGTAGAAATACAGCGCCGCAGAACATCAGCGTATCCGCCATGTAATTAAAGCCGTTGATGCTGGCACGCTCTGCCACTGCAATCGGCACATACACGGCCAGCTCCACAACAAGGACCGTCAAGCCCACCCATGTCGCGGCTGCGCGGGTTTTCTTGCCAATGAGCAACAAGATACCCGCGACTGCGTAAACCGTGGCCGCCAGGTACGTCCAAGTGGCATGTCCGTGGATGTAGTCTGGAGTCAATCGGTTCAGCGGAACCCCGGGAACGTAATCGCCGTGCAGGAATTGCTCGAAGCTGTAAAACACGATCGGAATCGCAACGAAGTATCGCGCAACCGTCGCCAGAATTTGCGCGCCCCGCTCCCGCGATTGCCTGCTGAGGCTAGCCGCCAGCGCCAGGGCGCCGCCGCTAAAGGCCAATTCCCGCAGCGTCAGCGTGGGCGGAAACCGGCTTAGCTGATCATGCGCCCAACTACGCGCCCAACCCGGCGCATCCATCACCGCTACGAAAAGGAAGAACGTCAACGCAAGCAGACTCGCCGAGAGACGCGCGTAAATCTTCGTTGCCACGCTGAGCCCGGCTGCGATAAAGCAAGCACCTACCAAGTACGTCCAAAACAGATGCCACGGAATCCATGACGGCACGAGCGACGCGATGGCCTGTGCCAGGGTGAAATGTTCAGTGCCGAAGGCCGCGAGTGGCGCCGCGTAAAAAATCGGCCCGAACAGAATCAGTCTGTCGATTCCTCGCGCCTTTTGCCAATCGCCTCGAAGAAAAATCGTGGCCAGCCCGATGACGAAAATCCCTCCAAACACTACATACGACCAAGTCACTTCGCCGGGAATTGCAGCGAAAGCCCCAATTACAAATGCCCCAATCGCGTATGAATGGCCTGCCGCCAAATTCACCGAGTTGCCGATTATGCCGGTTCCTTTCATCCCCTCGCACCTTGGCACGCTATGGTACCTGCGCAGTCGGGGGATATGCTTTTGTCTTTGTAACCCCTCTCCCTGCGTTCTCTGCGGCTTTGCGTGAGGTTCTCTTTGCTTTTTAGCCAAACGATCCTTGCGATAAACTTGCGCCGTGACAAATCCCATTCCTCTTCTTTCACACCATCTGGATGAACCGTCTGTCTTTACTCCGGAAGCTTTGCTCGACGCAGTTCGTGCCGCCCGCAATCTGGCGCGCGGCCCCGTGCCGCCCATTTGCATTCTGGAATTTGACGGGGACTTGACCGATTGGCTGATCTCCACTGGCGTAGTAAAGCCCTGGAACTCCTGGGCCTGCTTTCACACCGCTATGCACGCGTTCGAAGTGGACGGAACACCCTGCGGGATTGTGCCCCGGACCATCGGCGGGCCTTATGCGGCACTCATCGCCGAACAGCTAAAATCCTCCGGCGCACAGGTGGTGCTGGGGCTGACATCGGCTGGGCGTGTTGCCGCATCCGTTCCCGTTCCGAGTCTCGTGGTTGCGATCTCGGCCATCCGCGATGAAGGCACGTCGTACCACTATTTGGCGGCAGGCCGTCCGGCTCTCGCCGATGCAAAACTTGCCGATTCACTTGGGCGCAGTCTAAAAAACCTTGGCATTCCCGTATTGACCGGTGTCGTATGGACAACCGATGCCCCCTACCGCGAAACCGGGCAACAGCTCGCAGAATACTCGCGTCAGAGCGTGCTCGCTGTCGAAATGCAAGCCGCATCGCTTTTCGCCTTTGGCATTGCCAGAGACCTGCCCGTGGGTATGGTCGCCCATGTAACCAACGCCGTGGACCACGAACAAGATCCCTTCGACAAAGGCTCCCACGAGTTCGGTCACCAGCTCTTCGAAGCCATGTGCCGCGCTGCCAAATCGCACCTTGGCACTTAAAAGGAACCCGCCTGGCCGCGTGCTTCACCCCCTGGTTTTTGAGCGTGAGGGTTTTCCCCTTCTCTTTTTTGCTTTTGGGCGGTCACTGCCATTTGCAAAAGCTTGCGGGCTAGTGCGAACGTCGTCTATCGCCTCTGAACTAATACACGTGTGCTCGACTCCACTCTATCCCCACTTTGTATACAAACGTCCCTTCAGGGCCTGCCCGTTCGGAAAGGATGCGTCCAGAGAATTTCATTTTGCTGAAGGGCGATCCAGAAACCTCCACGGGGACTCGTACCGTAATCTCAAGACGCAATCCAACTTCCAACTGAATCGGACTCCTCATAACGAGCTGTTCGGCGGAGATGTCAATTGTTTCGCCGACATGCTCCACTGGCCCCGCGCCCACGCGAAAGCTAAGAGCAAGCCCCGCTTCGCCCATTCCACCTGATTCGCCTTGTGTCTGCATCACGAGCTCACAATCTGCCTGGCCATTTTCCTGTCCCTCAACACCGCTATCCATTTGTCCAGAACCAGTCGGCACTGGTCCTCAACCTTAGTGAAAACAATTCCCACACCCGTGACTTCACGAACGTTCGTCACTCGTCCCAGAGCTTCAAAGGACTCACCGTTGTGGACAATGCGAATTCTGACGCGCGTTCCAGCGCGCGTGGAGTTCCCGGGGACTACTTGGCACCCGAACAGGCTCAAGTCGCAGGTGTTCTCTTGGGTTTGCAGGCCCGACTCTAACTCCGTAAGTGTAGCGAGAGCGACAAAAGGGTAACGCGGCGCGCGCGGACGCTTAGACTTCATTGCAAAACCTTAGGTCTCAGTTCGAGTGCCCAACTCGTTGGAGAAGCGTGGCCAGGTCTTCGAAGAGTATCTCCAAAACTCACGTCATTGCAATTGTTGATACTATTTGGTATCAACGATTTCATGAGCAAGCGAGCCTCACTATTAATAAACTGTTCGGCAGAAGAAGCCCATGAAGTTCGCGCGCAAGCAAAACTGCAGCGGCGCACGGTGAGCGGCTATGCATTGAATATAGCCATGAGGGCCGTGGGGTACGACGATCAACTCTTTACCAGGTTCAAGAGACTATCGAGCTTTGGTAGTACTTTGGGACCTCAACACAGGGCTGCAAGACCGAGAACTACTATGCATCTGCATTGCTCTGAAGCAGAGGCGAACCGAATACGGAATGCCGCCAAAAGGAGAGACACGACGATTAGCGGATTCATGCTTTACTGCCTGCGCCGCTCTTGGGAAGTCAACCGGCAGATTTCTGACCAAAGCCAAGAAGCTCTGTTACATGGGCGCACCTCTGCTTGATCAGGTGCTGAGCCCTATGTTCAGTTGAAACGCTGCTTCACTATGTTGGGAGGCCCATTGCGACATGCCCCCTCCAGCAATTTCGACCGTGCCGAATGAAAGTCTCGGAAAGCAGCATTTTCGAGCAGCCGCTGGTCAAGAATCGCATGCTGCTCCAGGTAGTTTGCCGGGAATTTCTCGACGGCAAGTAGCATGCAGGTTCGATTGGCTTTCTCTGTGGCAACCGGTCTTCCGCCAAATTGTCCTTTGTCCCAACCGCCCAAACGCGCGAAAATGGCCTCCTGTATACGAAAGGATTCCACACATGACCACCGGCGAACTCTTGCCTCCGCAGCGCCTCATGATGACACCCGGCCCGTCTTCGGTCGACCCTCGCGTCTACCGCGCCCTCGCCGCGCCGATCGTCGGCCATCTCGACCCGTGGTTCAAAACCTGCATGGACGAAACGCAGGAGCTGATGCGCCAAGTCTTCCAGACCACGAACCGCATCACCATGCCCATGTCCGCTTCCGGCTCAGGCGGCATTGAAACCGCTATCGTCAATGTGCTCGAGCCCGGCGATGAAGCCATCGTCTGCGTCAACGGCTATTTTTCCGAACGCATGTTTGAAGTCGCCTCGCGCACGCAGGCAAGAATCACCAAAGTCGAGGCGCCCCTCGGCCGCCCCGTTCATCCCGACGATGTCCGCCGCGCCGCTGCCGGCAAGAAAATCAAACTCGTTGGCGTTGCGCACGGCGAAACCTCTACTGGTGTTGTCACCAATCTCGACAATTTCCGCAAAGTCGCCGACGAACTTGGCGCGCTTCTTATCGTGGATGCCGTCGCTTCTCTTGCCGCTGTTCCACTGAACGTGGATAAGCAGCGCCTCGACATCGTCTTCAGCGGTTCGCAGAAAGCACTCAGCGCTCCGCCGGGAATGTCGCCTATCACCGTCGGCCCGCGCGCCGAAGAAGTCATGACCTCGCGCAAGACCAAAGTGCAGAGCTGGTATTTCGATATCACGACCGCCATGGCCTATTGGGGCCAGGGCCGCCTCTATCACCACACGCCGCCCATCTCTTTGATCTACGCACTGCGCGAAGCCATGCGCATTGCCATCGAGGATGGCCTTGAAGCGCGCTGGGACCGCCATCGCGCCTGCCAGCAAGCGCTCGTTGCGGGCATTGAAGCGATGGGGCTAAAAATGTTCGTAGAAAATCCTGCAGATCGTCTCGTCACCGTCACGCCAGTCATGATTCCCACCGGCGTCAATGATGGGAAATTCCGTGGCCAGTTGCTCGACGAATTCAACATTGAAATCGCGGGCGGCATTGGCCCGCTTGGCGGAAAGATCTGGCGTCTCGGCCTGATGGGCTACTGCGCGCAAAAAGCCAATGTTTTGCTGCTTCTCGGCGCCATGGAAAAGGTTCTGCACGACCAAGGCGCGCGTGTCCCCGCAGGCGCGGGCGTCGCCGCCGCCGTACATTCTTTCTCCCACGCCGAAGCCGCCATGACCGCCAAGTGATGGCTCGAATGCAAGCGTACGTACATCCCCGATTTGTTCTCATTCCGAGCGAAGTCTGCGGAGCGAGGAATCTGCTTTTTGCTTTTTGCAACTATGACCGTTGGAGTTGACACTCTCTACTAAATACTGAAAACTGATGGCCGAAAAATCTTTTTGGAGAATCGAATGACAGCTTACCCCGTCCTGGCGAATACCGGCGCAATGAGCGAATTCGTCGGTGCCTTCGACGTCGAATCAAAATTAACCGGCAAAATCTATCACTGCCGTTTTTCGCACATGTGGAACGGCATTGCCACGCGCCACGCCGACACAATCGATACTAAATTCTTTTTCGATGATGATGGCAACGCGTGTGTCGTCGGCCTCGCGCACACGGCCTTCGTTGCATTTCGCGAAAAATCCGGTCGCGATTTGACCGACCGTGAAGCCAGCTTCATCGCCGCTGAATTTTTGCGCGAACGCCTAGAGGAAGAAGACGAACGAAAACTCTACGACGTCCACCACGACGACGTCCTCCGCCTCATCGCCAAAGTCGGTATTAAGCAGTAGGATTTGTAGCGTGCGCGTGCCGCGCGCAGGCTTCAGCGTTCAGGCCTTTAGATTTGCGGCGTTTCCGGCGGCTCCGCATGAAACGCTTCGACCGCCGGATGCCGCAATCCATCACGGCGAATAAAATGAATCACGAGCAGCATTAGCAGCGCGCCGCAAACCAGTACCGCCGCGGCGATTTGCAGCGCAACTTGTAAATCGCGTTGATCGGAGATTTTTCCAATCACCTCCGGCCCGAGCCCGCCGACAAGCTGCGTCGCAAACATGTACACGCCGATCGAAGTCGAATGCGCGCGCCGCGGCATCATGTCGTGAATCACCGCCGTTACCGGCCCGTGATACCACGACATAAAAAATCCCGCGACGAACAGCGCAATCAGAACAGTTTGTTGCTCCTCGGACTGAATCGCGAGTAGCAAAAACGGCGTTGCAAGCAGCAACCCCATTCCGATAGCAATCAATCTTCCGTATGGGAATTTCTTCTGTAGTCGATCCGCAACAAATCCTCCGCACAACACGCCGAGAATCGCCGAAGCAAGCCCGATGATCGATAGCGTGACGGAAGCTTGGCGTACCGTAAAACTCTTATAATTTACGGCGAAATCGATCGCCCAAGCGATGATCGAAACGCTCGCAAACGTGATGCAGATGCCGCCCGCGATCATGGACAAAAACGCCGGAACGGAAAGGATTTTTGCGAGCGGTACGACTTCCGACCGTGGGCCGCGCGGCGGCTCCTCGACCCAGAACAGAGCAATAGCTGGGAAGATTCCAGCGAGAGCTATAACAAATAAGGCCGTTTGCCATCCGTAGCGCACGCCTACGATACCGCCGATTTGTTGCCCAAATGCGCCGCCTAGCAACATGCCCAATGCGAAAATCGCTTGCGCGAAGGCGCGCCGCTCCTGCGGAAAAGCTCCGGAAATCATTGATTGAGCGGCGGGGGCATAGGCCGCTTCGCCGAGCCCAACAAACGAACGAGCGAAAAGAAGCGCCATAAAACTTGTCGCAAATCCGCCCGCGAAAGTTGCGGCGCTCCAGAACAAAATTCCGGCCGCGATGATTACTTTCCGGCTCAAGCGATCGGCGAGAAACCCGGAGGGAATGCTGGCGAGCGCGAGCACAACGAGCAGCCGCGTCTGTAAGGAACCAAGCTGTGCATCGGAAACATTTAGCAGATCGCGCAGCAATGGAATGAGCGCGGGAAAAACCTGACGCGCGGCGAAGTTGACAAAGTTGATCAAAGCAAGTACAGCAAGAAGCCGGAATTGGTATTTGGTCAGAGGTGTGGAGTTGGAGGGCATACGGCGCCGATTTTTTCGATTGACCTGTGAGTGTGAATCAAGGGGATTATATACCGCGAATGAAAAATACCGCTCCGGCGAAAACAACGACGAGTGACCGGCTCACAACCGTGCTTTCCTACGGCGCGTTGCTGCTGCTCGGCTATTTGGTGTTTCGAATCGTGGAGCCGTTTTTGGTGCCTCTAGCGTGGTCTGCGGTGCTCGCGATTTTTTTCTCTCCGCTCCACGAACGCGTGGAAAAGCGATTGAAGCCGACGCAGGCCGCGCTGGTAAGCACGTTTGGCGTGACCTTTTTGATGATCGTTCCTGCGCTGATTGTTACCGCGTATACCGCAAGGCAAGCCGTGGACGCGACGGCAAAAGCGCAGGAAGTTTTGACGCACCAGCAATCCAGCGCAACGGACAGGGTCGAATCGTGGCTGAAGAGGAGATTGCCGGCATCGATGCAGGACGCGGATTTTTCCGAGCAATTGCGGCAAGCGGCGGAAAAGGCCGCAGCGTATCTCGCCGGCAAACTCACCGGACTTGTTCGAAACGTGGTCACGTTTTTTGTGGATCTTTTTTTGATGCTCTTCGCGCTTTTCTTCATGTTTCGCGAAGGGCATGAAGTCGTCCGCGGAGTGCGCCATCTCCTGCCTTTCGATAGTGAAATTCAGTCGGAAATGCTGGAAGAATCGCGCGAGCTGATTTTCGCAAGTGTCGCCGTCGCGCTGGTCATCGCGCTGATGCAAGGCGCCCTTGGTGGATTGGCGTTTACGCTTGTTGGAATTTCGTCCCCGCTTTTTTGGGCTGTCCTGATTGCGTTTTTTTCGCTCGTGCCCGTGGTTGGTTCGGCACTCATCTGGGTGCCTGCGGCGCTGTGGATCGGTTTGAACGGCCATTGGGGGAAAGCAATGGTGATTGTTGCGATTTCCGGAGGTGTGGCGGGAATCGCCGACAATTTTGTGCGGCCGTTGTTGCTGCGAAATCGTACCCGGCTTAACGAACTTTTGCTTTTTATCAGCGTACTCGGCGGGATCGAAGTGTTTGGTTTGCTGGGAATTGTGGCCGGTCCCACAATCATGGCGGCGGCAATGGGCGTGTTCCGTGTCTATATGGAACATCGCGATGAATTGGAAGAGGCAAAGACGTGACCTTTTGTAAGAATACAGGCAGCCAGGTTGGAGACCAAAAACTCACGCTGTGCTACAGTACCCGCCCGTAAGAACGAGAAAATATGACCGAGCAGGAAAAAAAGTTTGGCAAACCCGGCGAATTGCTGCCGGAGAAACTTCGTTGGCGCTGTGAGCCGGCGCGTCTTCCCTTTGAAACGACGGCGCAGGCGGAGTTGCGCGAAGGCTTTGTCGGGCAGGAGCGCGCCTTGCGCGCGTTGAAGATGGGCGTAGAACTTGGCGCGCCCGGCTACAACGTTTTTGTTTGTGGGCTTGCCGGTACAAGTCGCGGCGGCACGATCGCGCGGATGATCGCAGAACTGAAGCCTGGCGTCAAAGAATCGCCGGACCGGTGTTACGTAAACAGTTTCAAGAATTCCGACCGGCCGCGCCTAATTTCTCTGCCGCGCGGACAAGCCAACGGATTCAAAAAAGATATGCAGGCAGGCGTGGATTTTCTGCGCCGGCGGATTCCGCAAGTATTCGAAGGCGAGCCATTTCAAAGGCAAAAAGGGCGCATCGTCGAGCGCTTTACGGCGCGCGAGAAAGATTTGATGGACGATTTTACGCGGCGTATCGCGCGGGAGCAGTTCGCGCTTGGCCACATGCAGGTTGGCGCCGTGGCGCTGCCGGAAATTTTTCCAGTTCTCGAAGGACAAATGGTGCCCATCGAGGATATTTCGAAGATGGTGCACGAAGGAAAGCTCGATTCACCGGTCGCGGAGGAAATCGAGCGTAAGTACGAACAATTCCGGCAGGAATTCACTGTTGTTTACCGCAAAACGCTGACGCTTTCGCGGGAACTGGCGAGCGAACTTAGTTATCTTGAGCAGGAAGCGGCGTCGGTCCTTGTGGACGGAGTGATTGAAGAACTGAAGGAAAAATATCCCGATGCGAGCGTTTCGGAATATCTCGAAGAAGTCCGTCATCACATTCTCGACAATCTGGATCCGTTTAAGGAGCGCGAAGGCGAAGCGGAGGACCAATCTGCGGAAATTCCGGAAGGCGGGGGACCGACAAAGGCGCCAGGTCCGGAGCGCGATCCCTTTCGCGTCTACGGCGTGAACGTGATTCTTGCTCATGACGACGAGAGTGCGTCGCCCGTGATCTTTGAAACCACGCCTACGTACGCAAATCTTTTCGGCACGATTCAGCGCGCTTACGATACGCGAGGCGGCTGGACCAGCGACTTCATGGATTTGCGCGGCGGGTCCCTGCTGCGCGCGGACGGCGGCTTTTTGATCATGTATGCGCTAGAAGCGATTTCCGAACCCGGCGTGTGGCGCGCCTTGAAACGCACACTGAACCACAATCGCCTGGAAATTCAGCCGGCGGAAATGTTCTACCCGTTCGGCGGCAGCGCGATGAAGCCGGAAGCGGTGCCTATCAATCTAAAAGTGATTCTGATCGGTGACCGCTCGATGTATGAACTTCTGTACGACTACGAGGAAGACTTCCGCAAGATTTTCAAGGTGCGCGTGGAGTTCGATGAAGAGATGCCGATGAGCGATTCCGTCATCGCGGAATACGCAGGGCGTTTGCGGGCACTTTCGGAGAAAGAAAATTTGTCGCCGTTCGATCGCGGCGCGTTTGCGACGATGCTGGAGCACGGCGTTCGAATGGCCGGCCGCCGCAACAAAGTCACGGCGCGGTTTGTGGACATCGCGGATTTGGCGCGCGAAGCGCACTACGCGGCGAAAGACGCCAACGAGCATGTCGTTCGCGCGGAGCATGTGCGCAAGGCGCTCAGCTCAAAAATGGAACGCCACAATCTGATTGAGACGCGCATCCGCGAAATGATTGAAGAGGGCACGCTGCTGGTGGACGTGGACGGCAAGCGCGTTGGGCAAGTAAATGGATTGAGCGTCCTGGAGATTGGCGGCTACTCATTTGGGAAGCCGGTGCGCATCACCGCGACGGCAGCCCTGGGCAAAGCAGGGTTGATCAACATCGAGCGTGAATCGAACCTTAGTGGGCGCTTCCACGACAAGGGCGTGCACATTATTGCGGGCTATTTGCGCAGCCGCTTTGCGCAAGACAAGCCGCTTTCGCTGGCGGCGAGCATTTGTTTCGAACAGTCGTACTCTGGCGTAGACGGAGACAGCGCCAGTTCTACGGAAGTGTATGCACTCGTTTCTGCTCTCGCCGATTTGCCGCTGCGGCAGGACATTGCTGTGACCGGTTCGATGAACCAGCAGGGCGATATTCAGCCGATTGGCGGCGTTAATGAAAAAATCGAAGGCTTTTTCGACGTTTGCAAAATCAAAGGACTGACGGGAACGCAAGGCGTACTCATCCCCGAGGCAAACATTGAAGATCTGATGCTCCGGCAAGACGTCGTCGAAGCCGTGCAAACGAAAAAATTCCACATCTGGCCTGCGGCAAAAATCGAACAAGGCGTGGAATTGCTCACGGGCATTTCGGCGGGAATTAAAAACGGCGCAGGCACGTTTGATAGCGGCACCGTTTTTGCCCGCGTAAATCAGCGCCTCACCGAAATGGCAAAGACCCTCAAAGAATTTGAGTAGTCAAACCCTGCTAGAACAGACTGAACGATATTTTCTGTTCTACTTCAACAGGCTTATCGAGCACCCGATATACAGGGTAAATCCACTTTTTTGCCGCTTTTTCGCAGATTTTGAAATACTCGGGAGGCCCGGAAACTGCCTTCGCGCTGATTACACGTCCATCTTTTCCGAGCACAATTTGCACGGACACCTCGACCTGCTTTCCACCTGCCGACGTTGGCCAATCTGGATTTACTGTTTTGAGAGGCCTTAGCATTACCCCCGAAACCCTTTCACCTAATGGTCCCATCGCGCCTGGGGCAGGTGTAAAGTCCTTTTCATTTATGTCTGTGATTGGTTCGAGAGTTTGCACTCGAAGTTCGAGGTAGCGCTTGCCGCCATCCGTCACGTCCACTTCTTGCGCGACGTTGCGGCCTTGAAATTTCTCAACCCGGTTGTACACGATTTGATGCCAGAACTCGGCTCGCGTATATCGCAGTATGGAAGACTCCGGTTCAAAGCAGTATTGCGTCGGGTCACTAATTCCGAAATTTGTTTCCACAACGATGCATTGAAGCTTGTGACTGCCGAAGGTGCGCTCCCAATTCCTAGCGTGTACGTCCTTCAAATTAGCGGCGTATGAAAACGGCGCCACAATTTCAGAGCGAACCTCCAGTAGTGCCGGTTTGGGCCATCGCTGGTCTCCCAGTCGAAACAATCCCTTGCCGCTAGCATAGTCTGTCTGACTGAATCCATCGCTCTTGTAGATTCGCTTATATTTATTGGGTGCTACCCAGAATTCTTCGAAGACTCCGCTATCGACATTGTCGCCGTCTTCATCGTATTGCTCCCAGCTGATAACGATGTGCCAGGGCCGCGAATCGCTAGATTCGAGGCCGTTCAGAGCGCTTTCTTTCCTAATCCAACTTGGGAGATCGACCGCATCTGCGCCTTGGGAATGTTTTCCGTTTTTCAAGTTGACCGATACAGAAGTTGTGGGAGGAACAACAATCACCGAGTCTGAATTCGATTGTGGGCCCACAACGACGCGCTTAAGATCCGCAAGCTGCTTTGTAGTTGTCTGAGTGTCCGGGGCCTGACACCTAGCAGGTGAGCCAGTAAACAAAACCGAGATCAAGGTAACGAAAAGAGCTGCTTTCATGCGTTGTGCCCAACAGTTGTGAAGTGCTTCTTAAACTTGTGATCGTCCAATGAAAACATACATCTGTGCAGGATGACTACTCTTATGGAATCAAGTTTTCTCAAAAATTGTTAGCAAGCGGAACATTAGTTGGACGAGGTCGAGGGAGCGAGATAGGCCTGGCGGTGATCAATGCGGTAGCCGCGATTTGCGGTGACGGTTAGGGTGTGGAGTTTTCCGTCGAGCGTTTGCGGCGCGAAGGCGAGATTGTATTCGTGGCGCACAATCTGCGCGATTTCGGCGTAGATTTTTTCGTAATCTCTCGGCGACTTCGGAAAGTATACGCGACCGCCCGTTGCAGCCGTCAAATCGTGTAGCTCCGCGTCAGACCCTTTTAGGATTTGCTGTAACTCTGCGCGATCATCTCTTTCATCCAAGTCGTGCTTGTGTTTCTTGGGGAACTTTCTCAATTGTCTTGACGTTGAGACCGCGAGGACGCGAACGTCGCTCGAACTGATGTACTTTTTGAACTCGCCGAGGTTTATGGGGGGCGAACTGTCAACGCCGCTTCCGATCAACACCACCGTTTTCTTGCCCGGTATCGTGTTCAGCCAATGGAGAACTTCAAGTACGCTCTTTGCGAGATTCAATTCGGTTACACCAAGATCAAAGTCCAATTCGCGCAGTGTAGTCCGGGCTGCGGACAATCCGGCTTCCAGTTCCGTCTGAATAACAGCCTTTGACGAATAACAAACGATAGCCACTCGATCGTTCGGAGCAAGGTTAGCAATCAACGCATCCGCTTTTTGGACATTCGCTTTACCGGCAAAGTAAACCGACGGACCGCACTCGATCATAAGGACGACTTGCGCGGGGTCGTTGTTGGCGAGAAAACCGGCGATGGGTTGCTCGATGCCGTTATCGAAGATGTGAAAATCAGATTTTTGCAGGTCTTCGACGAAATTGCCGTTGTGGTCTGTTACGGTAACGCCGACGTTGACGCGGTTGACTTCGACATGGATTGTCGGGGCTTGGGCCTCTTGCGCTGCGCAAAGTGATGCGCCCGAGAGAACAAAGCTCAAAATCCAGGCGAGCCGCAGGCTGCGAAGTAATGTTCGCCGTGAAAACTCAGTCGATCCAGCCATCAATATGCAGGCCGTGTTCGTCCTTCCAGGAATAGCCAAGGCTGAGATGCAGATGGCGCGAAAAGACCTTGGGATCGATTTCCTCGAGCCAGGATTTTTCAGGAGCAGGCGCAGCCTTGTCCTGGGCCAATCCCAGGACAACGGAAGTACCCACGGCTTTATTGCGGCCGGGAAGATTTTTGAGCGATTGCCAGTCGAATTTCTGGAAATCCACGAAGCTCAATCCGTTGAGGGTCGCGTGTCCGTCGTTGTGGCTGGAAAGGAAAGGCGTGAGCGGAGTTGCCGTCGCGGAAGCCGCGCTTTGCGCAAGTGGTGCGCGCAGCGATTCGCCTTGTGCGGCGACAAGGGTCATTTCTTTCGTGACCGCAAGATAGAACTTAGTTCCAGAGTTAGATTTTTGTCCTTCTGCCGGCTTACTCATGTCGAGAGTCAAGTATGTAACGCCATTCAAGTCGACGTCTGCGGAGATTTCGTCAATGAAAGCGCGGCGGAGAAGCTTTAGTACGTTGTTGCGATTGCGCACGCCGACGAAAAAAGTGTTCTTGCCGAAATCGAATGAAGAATCCGTTTGCAGGTAGCCGAGTTCGCCAGTCAGAGAATTCAGCGCGTCGGAACTGGACATGCCTAATTTCATTTGGGCCGCAGCCTCTATCACGTTGGTTGGATCGGCTTGCCCCTTTGGGAAGAACGGAGCGGCGACGCGCAAGGCAAGCGCGTAGAGCGCAGGCAAATTCAGCTGTGTTTCGCGGTAAGAAACCGCGTTCGGCGTGATATAGGCAGTGCTGGCCGGTTTTTCCTGGCCTGTGTCCCAGATATCAAAAATTGTTCCGGGGGCTGCTTCGCCGAGAATTCCAGCCTGGAAGCGCGTTTTTGCTCCGTCCAGGAAAACGCGGCCGGAAATGGAGTGCACCGAGCTCATTTTGATGGAGTCGAGAATTGTGCTAGGACGAATTCCCTGCGGGCCGGGCGCATTGCCAGCGAGTTTGATGGCGTCGGAGACATTCAAGAAAAATTCCAGAATTCCGCCGTTGCCGAGGACGGAATTTGCTTCCTTGAACGCGGGAACGCCGCCCAGAGACATGGCGGGAGCGCCGGGCGTTGTGCGGGAAACAATTTTCTCGAGCTCCGCGGCCTGGTCGGGCGAGATCAGGGATGCTTGCGAAGGCGCACCGGAATTAAAGCGAGTGAGAAGTTGCTGGACGACGGAAAGTTCGCCGGAGGTGATGATGTACTTGCCGCTCTCTACCCAATAATCGGTCTCGCCGCTTTTGTGCTCCATTTTTTGCGCAGGGATGCCAGCAATTGTTGTCGGTGAAATCTTCGGGGGAAATTTCTCTTGTGCGCGGATGCGCAAGAGAGCTTTTGCAAGCAGCGCTTCTTTACCGGTGCGATCGTAAATGAAATAGAAACCGTTCCATTTGTGCGCGGTGTCCGGTTTTTTTGCCGAGTCGGAAGCCGATGCAGAATTATCTTTTGCCGGATCGCTCACGAATCCGATGGCCATCTGATTTTCGAGCAGCGTCGTGTATTCAGAAATTTCTTCCCGCGTGAGCTGCGATTTCGCGTCTGTCGATTTCTTCTCACTCATGAAAATGTCGAACAGGGCGTTGCGCGCAGGTGTGAATCCTGGATCGTCCCAAAGGGCGTAGAGGGAATTTGCGGAGCGTGCGGCAGGGGCTGGTGCGCCGCGCCACAGCACGCAAAAGATTGTGTTTTTGGGGAGGTGTAACGGATCAATTGATTGTGCAGATGGAGATGATGGCTGGGACTTCTGCGCCACCAAGGGGGGCGCAGCGACCAGGCAAATGAGCGACACGCTGAGTACCAGGGCACGGCGAAATAGTTTCATTGGGGACAACTCCGTTCGAGGAGAGAAGTAGTTCACTTGGGAAGGGTAGCGAGGCGCGGGAAAAGAGAAAAGCCCTGTTGCGGTTCGTGTTTCCAGAAGAGGAACAGGGCTTTCGTGAAAATGGTAGCCGCGAAAAACGCCAGTATGTCTATTGTTTTGTTGGGCTTGCAGCGGCTGCAGGTGCCGGGGAGGCGGCGTCTTTGGGCGTCGAAAGATAACCAGTGATTTGGTCCTTGCCGACGGTGAAGACGACGATTTCGTACGGGGCCATGCGTGCGCTGCCGACGTAGAACTGCACGGGTTCGCCGGAGGTTTTATCCTTCTTTTCAATTTGGCGGTCGTCGGCGATGACGGTCATGGTGTACTTGGATTTTTTCGGGTCGGTCTTGTTGAGATTGACCTGAATGGGGCCGACGCGCTGCGCGTTTTTGGCTTTCTTGATATTGAATTCGTAGTAGTTGCGCTCGCCGCGGCGGCGGAGTTCTTCTAGGTCGTCGTGATTGCGCGCGATGAGGCCGCTCATGACGCCCATGTCGCCTTTGGTGGATTCGAGTCTGGCTTTGGTGGCTTCGAGATCGGTGCGCGTGTCAGCGATGTCCTTTTTCGCGCCGCCAACTTCGGTAGCGACTGCGCCGATTTTTTCGTTGCTCTCATTTTGCACGGCAGTGATCTGACCGGTGAGTTTTTGATCGGCGGCAACTTGTTCCTTGCGGATGGCTTCGGCGCGGGCTTTTGCTCCAGCGACTTCGCTGGCGGTCATGCCGACTTTTTGCTGTGTGACTTCGACGATGCTTTTGAGTTCGGCAAGGCGAGTGTTGGCCTGTTCGAGCTGCGCTGTAAGAGTGGCATTCGTCTTCTGCGCGTCGCCGAGGTCCTTGGAGAGCTTGGACGTGGAGCTGTAGGCGAAGATGCCGACGGCGGCGAGCGCGAGAAAGAGAAGTACGAAGAGAACGGAGATCCAGCGCGGGGTTCCGGAGGATTCGTAGTGATACGACTCCTGGGAACTCGGCACGTTGGGAGAAATACTCATTGCCCCTCCTCAAAAAGTGGCAGCTAAACGAATGGGTAGATGCGGGAATGATTATGGCGCGAGCGGGCCGAACTGTCCATATAGGGTGATAGTGGCAGATGGGGTAGTATGGCGCGGAGAAAAGGGAGAAGGAGCGGAGATGGGAGCGGATGCGAGGGCAGTGGCTTCGCCACGGGCGGTGAACATCGAGGATTTGCGGCGGATGGCGAAGCGGCGGCTGCCGCGGGCCGTGTTTGATTATCTGGATGGAGGCGCGGAGGGGGAGGTCACGCTGCGGGAAAATTGCCGGGAGTTCGAACGGATTTTGTTTCGTCCACGGCATGCTGTGTGGTTCCCGGAGTATGAGATTCGAACGACGGTGCTCGGACACGAGATTTCGTTTCCGGCGATGCTGGCGCCGGTGGGATACAGCCGGTTGATGCATCCGGGCGGGGAAGTGGCGGCGGCCGCCGCCGCGGGCGCAGCGGGAACGGGCTACACGCTTTCGACGATTTCGGGGCACAAGTTGGAAAACGTACGAGCGGCAACGCGCGGGCCGGCGTGGTATCAGGTGTATTTGGTGGGCGGGCGCGAAGTAGCCGAGGGAACGATTGAGCGCGCGAAGAAGGCTGGGTTCAATGCGCTGGCGTTGACGATTGATACGGCCGTGGCGGGAATGAGGGAGCGGGATCCTCGCAATGGGATGAAAGAATTGCTGGGAGGGTCGTGGCTCGAAAGGTTGCCGTTTCTGCCGAATATTCTGACGCATCCGCGATGGCTTGCGGGGTTTTTGCGGGACGGAGGCGTACCGCATTTGGAGAACGTTGTGGTGCCGGGGAAAGGGCCGATGTCCATGCTGGATATAGGAGCGGCGCTTTCGCGGTCGGTGGTGACATGGGCGGATTTGAAGTGGATTCGTGAGTTGTGGCATGGGCCGGTTGTGGTGAAGGGCGTGCTGATTGCGGATGACGCGCGGCGAGCCGTGGATGAAGGCGCGTCGGCGATTGTGGTTTCGAATCATGGCGCACGACAATTGGACTGCGTTTCGCCGACCTTGCGCGCCTTGCCGGAAGTGGTGAAGGCGGTGAAGGGGCAGGTGGAGATTCTGATGGACGGAGGCGTGCGGCGCGGCGGAGACATTGTGAAGGCACTTTGTTTAGGGGCGCGAGCGGTGCTGTGCGGACGGGCGTATGCGTATGGGCTTGGCGCAGCGGGACAAGCGGGAGTGGCGCGAGCGATCGAGATCTTGAAAGCAGATGTGGAACGGACGATCCGTTTGCTGGGATGCAGATCGGTGCATGAATTGGATGAAAGTTATTTGGAGAGAGTGACGATTCCAGGGAACTAAGGTAGTGAACCCGTGAAAAAACCACAAGGATAGGCCACCCTCCGAGTAGAGCAGCCGTGCTCTTCGAAAAGCGCTAAAATTAGTAGGTTGTGGGAGGTGCGGACATGGCGACGCGGTTACAGCCGACAGGCATTGCGGCGGAGAGAGTGAGGATTCGAAGGGCGCGCGCGGAAGACGCGCAAGAGTGCGGGCGGATCTGCTATGAGGCATTTAAGCAGATTAATTGCAAACACGGATTTCCGCCGGATTTTCCAAACGAAGACGTAGCAAAAGGCGTGATTTCCCAACTATTTGCGCATCCGGGATTTTATTGCGTGGTGGCGGAGACAAACGGAAAGCTGATCGGAAGCAATTGCCTGGATGAGCGGACACGGATTGCGGGAGTTGGACCGATTACGGTGGACCCTGAAGCTCAGAACAAGAATGTGGGCACGGCGCTGATGCTGGCGGTGATGAAGCGCGCGGAAGAGGAGAGATTTCCAGGAATTCGATTGCTGCAGGCGGCGTTTCACAATCGTTCGCTGTCGCTTTACACGAAGTTGGGGTTCGACGCTCGCGAGCCGATTTCCGTGATGCAGGGCCCGCCCATTTTGAAGGAGATAGAAGGCTACCGAGTGCGACGGATGGCTGCGGCGGATCTGGAAAAGTGCAATATAGTGTGCAAAGAAGTGCATGGACACGACCGCGGCGGCGAGTTGGTGGATGCAATCAAGGATGGAACTGGAGTCGTGGTGGAGCGGAGCCGTCGAATCACGGGGTATGCGACGGGACTGGGGTTTTTTCTGCATGCGGTTGGGGAAACGAATGAGGATTTGCAGGCGTTGATTGCGAGCGCGAAAGAATTTTTGGGGCCTGGAATTTTGGTGCCGACGCGCAACTCGGAGCTTTTCCGCTGGTGTTTGCAGAATGGATTGCGGGTCGTGGAGCCAATGACGCTGATGACAAAGGGGCTTTATAACGAGCCGAAGGGCGCGTATTTGGCGTCGATTACGTTTTAGCGGCGTGGGAGAGAGCCAAGATCCAAAAAAACAAACCCGCACACTTGGGACGTCTCAGAAGACGGCCTCTACAACTGCAAAACCACTAAAGTAGAAACCTCGCCGGAGAAGGAACGAGGCGAGGTTTCTGTTGCTACATCCCTGAGGCACCAAGTCTCAAGGAGCTTTTCGGGCTGGGGAAGGCCGAACTTTTTTGGTCGAACCAATTACTGTGAATTTGAATTGTGATCGTGATTTTGATCTTGATTGTTTTCGTGATCGCGAACGGCAATGTTGATGCGCATCCACGGATGGATGCAGCACTGCCAGTGGGTGACACCGAGCGGCAGCACGGGCGTTCCGGCGAGTGGACCAGCTTCCGTCGTTGCGGCTTCGACGAATTGATTGGTGTCCGATTCGGGCTGCGGCGCGAGCGTGCCGTTCGCGAGAACTCGGGCACATTCGGGAGCGGGCGTGGGGTTCCCGGTGCGAGCGTTCAACGGATCAAAGAATCCGCCGCCATATTCCGCAACCTTAGTGAACGTGTGGGTTTCGCCGCCAACATTTTCAAGGGAGATGCGATCGCCCGGCTGGAGTTCCAGTTGAACAAGCTTGAAAGAACCGTCGGTCGCGTTGAGCAGGGGATTGAAACGCCAGCCGCCGGCAATCTTGTCCAGGTCCAGTTCGCCGAGGAAATCCTGAAATTTGGTTTGCCCATGATGGCCGGGGATACAGACTGTTTGTTTGAAGAAGTCGTTGAAGGTTTCGGGGTCACAGGCGTCCCAGATGCGGACGGTTTTAGTTTGAGGGGCGGATTTTGCCTCTGAGTTGCGAGAGGGGGCTGTGGGGGACTTTGTGCGAAAGACCGCGACGGAGATTTGGCCATTTTCGTTCGAAACAATTGGCATGGCGCTTTTCTGTGAAGCTTCCCGCTGCCCGGCCAGCATAGCCTTTTCCGCCGCTTGTTTCTTGGTTTGTGATTTCGCCTCCGACTGCGCCAGGCTATTCGACGGATTAAAAAGCAGAGCCGCGCCAGCACTCAAAGCGACGCACTTGAAACTACGGATTGCAACATGATGAAGCTTACGGCTGTCCATTCCACACTCCTTTGATTTGTTGGTCTCTGATGGGGAGAGGACACCAACGCGAACACAAGTTTGCGAGCTTGTTGTCACAGGAACACTTTCCACGAGGACTGAGGCAAACGAGATTCCAGAGTTAGACGGAGCGCAGTCGTTGATTTTCAAGACTTTAAGCACAGTCGAATCAAGTTTTCGATTGCGATTTCTCGTGAGTCTCGAAAGCTCGTGAAGACAGCTCGCGAGACCGGCAAGTGCGAGGCCGCTGCTTTGGTACTAGGAGGGGAGGTAGCAGATAAGAAGCCGAGATTTGAGGCAAGGCAGGCGGTTTTCTTGACTTGGCGGAGAGGCGACCTCAAAATAAATAGGCATGAGCGTAAGCGCCGGAGGCGCGGAAGCGATGTTCCTCGACGTAAAAGAGCTGGCGGTACGCAAGCTGAACCTGAGGAAGAGCTACGCTCCGGGCTCGATTGATTACCACACGTCGGAGATCAAGCAGGTTGAGCCGTTGAATGTGACGGCGGCGGCAGAGTTGTTCGAAGGGACCGAGATCCGGATTACCGGCGAGCTGGAAACGAAGCTGGAGCTGGCTTGCGCGAGGTGTCTGGAACCGGTGACTGAAGAAGTGCACCGGTCGTTTGACCTCTTTTACAGCCCGTTGCCGAAAAACGCCAAGCCGGAAGAAGAGCGACTGAAAGACGACGATGCGGACGTGGGCTTCTATCAGGGTGATGGGTTGTTCCTGGCGGATGTGTTGAGCGAGCAAGTGCTGCTGGCGATGCCGATGAAGGCGATTTGCCGGAGCGATTGCCGCGGGTTGTGTGCGGCGTGCGGCGCGAATTTAAATCATGAAGAATGCCGCTGCGAGACGCATAATGTAGATGCGCGCCTGGCTCCCCTGGCGCGGTTGAAACAAGACTGGCTCAAGAAACAATAAGAGAGCGGAGTTTTGGGTAAGTTTTGTGGGTTTGTGTGTGTTTACGGTTTAAGCTGAGGAGCCTGCCCTTTACAAAGAACGCAAGGGGTAGGCCACTCAAGAAAGAACGTTGGAAGTTTTTCGGCACGGCTAAAGTCGTGCCCTCCCTAAGGGAATAAAAGGAGTAGTACGATGCCGAATCCAAAGAGAAGACATTCGAAACGGCGGACGAGCACGCGGCGGGCGCACGATCACCTTGCCAAGCCTGCCAGTTCGGAGTGTCCGAACTGCCATGAGGTAAAGCTGCCGCACCAGGCGTGTCCACACTGCGGCTACTATAAGGGCCGCGCCGTGAAAGAAGCGAAGGCGTAAGCTAGCGCCAGAGTTTTTGCACGCATACCAAGCAGAGCGGTACTCAGTCCCCATGATCACAATTGCCGTGGACGCGATGGGAGGGGATAACGCACCCCGCCCTGAAGTCGAAGGCAGTGTGCTGGC
>Ga0126376_10000094_pt1 | contig 36893 bp, 31 predicted proteins | sample PanSoiMetPlot_15_FD_92760 | JGI IMG/M metagenome (GOLD analysis project Ga0126376, IMG submission 92760) | Tropical forest soil microbial communities from Panama - MetaG Plot_15 | ecosystem: Environmental > Terrestrial > Soil > Tropical forest > Bulk soil | place: Panama | collected 2016-02-17 | reverse complement strand
GTGGTTGAGCACGACGCTGCCGTCGGTATAGACGTGGACCAGCGCGCCCGCCTGGTTGAGCGCCGGCCGGTTGAAAGAAATGCCGAACTTGACCGGCATGGTGGCGAGACCTTTCTTCACCACCGGGCTGATGTGGTTGAAATTCACGATCTCGCGCCGCCAGGCCGCGAGGCCAACGGCATGATCGAGCTCATCGACCACGCGCTCGATGAGGTTATCCTCGACCGGCATACCGTACGGCGTGATGTCGTTGCGGGTGATTCCATAGAAGTTTCGTCGCCGCACCGCGTAGACGGGAAGACCGAGGCGTCGTGCGATCTCCTCGATGATGGTTTCGATCGCGAGCATGGCTTGCGGCCCGCCATAGCCTCGAAACGCCGTGTTCGACACGGTGTTGGTCTTGCACGGAAGACCGCGGAAACGAACGTTGGGAAGAAAATAGCAATTGTCGGCATGGCACAGCGCGCGGGTGAGCACGGCCGGCGTGTGGTCGGCGACGTTGCCGCCGTTGGCGGCGAGCGTGAGGTCGAGCGCGAGAATATGCCCCTGCGTATCGAAGCCGACGTCGTAGCGGATGAGGAACGGGTGGCGCTTGCCGGTGGCGCGCATGTCGTCATCGCGCGGCAACCGCAGCTTCACCGGTTGCCGCGCTTTCCAGGCAAGCAGCGCCGCAATGCCGGCGATGATGGTCGCCTGGCTCTCTTTGCCGCCGAACGCGCCGCCCATTCGCCGCACCTCGACCGTGACGGCGTTGAACGGCAACCCGAGAAGATGCGCAACTCCATGCTGGACTTCGGTCGGGTGCTGGGTCGAACTCCACACATGCATGTCGGTGGTCTCGCCGGGCGTCGCGAGTGCGATCTGCCCCTCGAGGTAGAAATGGTCCTGACCGCCGCAGCGCAATTCGCCGGAAAAGCGAAGCGGCGCGCCGGCGAGCGCGTCTTCGACGTCGCCGCGGAGCATGAGCTGCGGCGGCGAAACGTAGCTGTCGCGCGCGATCGCCTCTTCGATCGTCAGCACCGCAGGAAGCGCCTCGTAGTCGATGGCGGCGAGCTTGGCCGCGGCGCGCGCTTGATCGAGCGTCGCCGCCGCGATCGCCGCCACCGGCTGGCCTTCGTATTCCACGATATCCGCGGCCAACGCCGGCTCGCCGGTGCGAATCGGCGCAATGTCGTTCCTGCCGGGAATGTCGGTCGCCGTGATCGCCGCAACCACGCCGGAGGCCGCGAGGCAGGCCGACAGATCGAGGCCGCGGATGCGGGCATGAGCGTGCGGGCTCAGCACCAGCGCCGCTTCCAGCGTGCCCGGCACGCTCGGAACGTCGTCGAGATAGCGGGCCGCGCCGGTCACGTGTGCGATCGCGCTGTCGTGACGGACGGCCGCATGCACGGCGCCACGAAGGCGTGGCGAAACCTCGTTCATAGGGCCTCCACCCGCATCGGCTCGGCAAAGGACGTTTCGAGTTGAAAGCGGCGCAGCAGGGCGGCTGCGGCACGCATGCGATAGGCAGCGCCGCCGCGATGGTCCGTGATCGGCACAAAGTCGCGCGCCAATAGGTCCTCCACATCGGCAATCCAAGCCGGCGCCCACGGCCGGCCGCGCACTGCTGCCTCGAGACTCGCTGCCCGCATCGCCCGCGCTGCCATGCCGCCGTAGGCCGCGCGCAGCCGCGCGACCTTACCGCCCTGGCGTTGGAGACGGAACGCCGCGACCACGGTCGAGATATCCTGATCAAAGCGCTTGCAAATCTTATAAGCCGCAAACTCCTCGCCCGCACCGATGAGGGGAATGCGAATTGCGGTGATGACTTCGCCTGTCGCGAGCGCGGTCTTGCGATAACCGGTAATGAACTCTTCCACCGACAATATGCGCTCGCCCGCACGCGAGGCCAGCGTGACCGTGGCATCGAGCGCGATCAGGCATGGAATGGTGTCCCCGATCGGGGACGCGGTCGCGAGATTGCCCGCGATGGTTCCGAGATTGCGGATCTGCCGCGAGCCGATGCGGCGCACCAAGGCACCGAACGACGGGAAATGCCGATCGAGGTGGGGCAAGGCGGCGGTATAGGTCACGGCGCCGCCGATCTCTATCCCGTCGCCGTCCGTCTTGATCCGCTGCAGCTCGTCCACGCCTTGGACCGAGATCACGGGCGTCAACGCCTCGCGATCCTTACTGACGCGCAGGCCGAGATCGGTGCCGCCGGCAAGCAAGATTGCGTTGGGGAACTGCGCGATCGCCGCAAACAGCGCATCAAGCGAGTGGGGCCTGAGAAAGGTCTGGGCGGCGTAACCATACTCCACGCATGGCGGTAGCGCGGAAAGCGCATTGGCCAGCGCGGGCAATTCGGCAACAAAGCGATCGGCGGGTCCGTGCGCGATGCGCCGGCACGCCGCCACGATCGGCCGATAGCCGGTGCAGCGACACAGGTTGCCGGCCAGCGCTTCGTGCACGATGGCGTTTTCGGCCGGCTCGGAGCCGTGGTGGAAGGCGAACATCGCCATCACGAAACCAGGCGTGCAGAACCCGCATTGGGTGGCATCGGTATCGACGAGGGCCTGCTGCACGGGATGCAGCGCGCCGTCCGCCGCCGCCACACCTTCAACCGTTAGGACTGCGCAATTGGCAATCTGCGGTAGCATCATCAGGCAGGAATTCACCGCCTCAAACCGCAACGAGCCATCCACGCGCCGCCCCAGCACGATGGTGCACGCGCCGCAATCGCCTTCGGCGCAACCCTCTTTCGTTCCCGTGAGCCGGGCGCGGGTGCGAAGCCAGTCGAGCACGGTCATGCTCGGCGGCGCGTCATTCTCGCTGAATGGCTTTCCGTTCAACAGGAATTGCACCGCGGCCATGGCTTGCCTGCTCTCACGCCCTTTCCGATGCTAGAGCATCTTGTTTGCCGCTTGAAGCGCAGCCGGCAAGTCACTGTGTCCTGCAAGCGGCCGCGCTGATTCCTTTTCTCCGCCGTGGGCTGTAGAATGCGGCTTCGCTCGCGAGGGGAGCGGCGCGCCATCCGGTTGGGAGGTAAACATATGAGATCGCAAGGGCGGAGGCTGCGAACGATCGTCGCAGCCGCTAACGAGTATTGCAAAAATTCGCTCGCCTCTGTTGCGTCATTCGGGGCCGCTGCGAAGTTCCCTCGCTGCACCCCTGGCCCGGAATGACCGCTGCGGCTCACTCAACTTTGTTCGACCGCGTATCAGCCCCTCCGAAAGGCCGAAGCCGATGACCACGATCGCTGCGTCACCCCCTGTAATCTCCAACAGGCTTGCAGATTGGGCTTCCCGCAATGGCCCCGTGTTCGCGATCTTCGCCACCATCTTCGCACTATGGGAAGCCGCGGTGCGCGCACTTGGCGTCCCGGACTACATTCTTCCCAGCCCCTCGGTGATCGCAGCCAAGATCGTCGCGTCCTGGCAGCTTCTTCTCGTAAACGCCTTTGTCACATTGGAGGAAATTCTGCTCGGCTTTGCGCTGAGCGTGATTGTCGCCATCCCGCTCGCCATCGCCGTCGTCTATTCGCGCATTTTCGAGCGCGCCGCGTTCCCCTTTATGGTCTCGCTGCAGACGATTCCGAAAGTCGCGCTCGCGCCCATCTTGGTGATGTGGCTCGGCTACGGCATCATGCCCAAGGTGATGGTCGCTTTCCTCATTTCTTTCTTTCCGATCGTCATCAATTCCGTGATCGGCATGCGTTCGGCGGAAAAGGAGATGATCTATCTGGTGCAATCCATGGGGGCGAACGAGCTCACGACGTTCCTCAAGATCCGGCTGCCCAAAGCGTTGCCGTCGATCTTCGGCGGACTGAAGGTCGGAATGGGGCAAGCTGTGGTGGGCGCGACCGTGGGTGAGTTCATCGCCGCCGAGCATGGCTTGGGCTACCTGCAACTCATCTCGCAAGTTCGGCTCGACACCCCGCTTTTGTTCGCCGCGGTGGTCGTGCTCTCGCTATTGGGCGTGCTTCTGTTCAATGTCATCGCCGTGATCGAGCGCGTCGCGCTGCCGTGGACCCGCGTGGCCACCGAACTGGTCGAGTAAGGCCGCAGATGGACGCGCCGATTGGCCAATCCGCGCCGAAATCTCGCGCCGGGGTTCCGATCGAGATCGCCAGTGCGACTAAACGTTACGTGAGCGCGCGGGGCGAGGTTCAGGCACTGGCCGAAATCGACCTTTCCATCGCGGCGGGCGAGTTCGTATCGGTCGTGGGGCCGAGCGGATGCGGCAAGAGCACCTTGCTGATGCTCATTTCCGGGTTGATTGCACCCACCACCGGAACGATTACGGTCGCCGGCGCGCCGGTCAAACGCGCGGTCGGCAACGTCGCCATCGTGTTCCAACGGGACGTGCTGCTCGATTGGCGCACCGTGCTCGCCAATGTTCTCCTTCCCGTTGAGATCAAAAAGCTCGACCCGGCCACGCACCGCGCAAAAGCGCGGGAACTGTTGCGAGCGGTGGGACTCGAGGAGTTCGAGGACAAGTATCCTGCCGAGCTTTCAGGCGGCATGCGCCAGCGCGTGGCGATCTGCCGAGCGCTCGTGCAGGAGCCGGGCCTGTTATTGATGGATGAGCCCTTCGGGGCGCTCGATGCGCTGACCCGCGAGCAGATGAACCTCGACCTCCAGCGCATATGGCTGCGCAACCGCAACACCGTTCTGTTCATCACCCACAGTATCGAGGAAGCGGTGCTGCTTTCGGATCGCGTGGTGGTGATGTCCTCACGCCCGGGCCGGATTGCCGACGTCGTGCACAACGACCTGCCGCGGCCGCGTGGCGCTCACACCCGCAGCGAGACGCGTTTCATCGAACAGGTGGAGCGCATCAGGCAACACTTCCTGGCGCTCGGCGTGCTCTCGGAGACGTGAGACGATCTCCTCAATCACTGCCGCAGTGGATTAAACTGCAAGTCTTGCCGCAGACAAAAGCGCGCAAAGTCACCCCAGCGCCGGTCCCGCGACTTGGCGCCCCGCCTTGAACACGATCCGTTCGCTCGGGCGCCGCGCCAGCGCATCGTCAAAGGATGATGCCGGCACGAGAGCGAGATCGGCCACCTCGCCTTCCTCGATTGCGCGGCGTCCATCGCACGCTGCCGCGATGAGTTGCGGCACGTCGTCGAGATGGGACGCAATCGCCGCCATGCGCGCGGTCTCCAACATGTCCCCGTCGCCGAACGGGAAGAACCAGTCGCAAATATTGTCGGTCCCGAGCCGCACCTTCACGCCGGCGGCCAAAAGCTCGCGCACCCGCGTGATGCCGCGCCGCAGCGGTGTGTGCTCGCCCCGTTCCTGGAGGAAGAGATTGGTCTCGGGCAGGGCGACCACGGTAATCTCGGCACGGGCGAGCTTGTCAATGAGTGCGGCCGCGGCCTTGGCGTCGAGGGCGGCGAGCACGCAGAGGTGGCTCAGCGCGACGCGGCCTTGCAGTCGGCGCGCGATCACCTCGTCAGCGACGAGCGCCGCAAGCATCTTCTCCGGCTGAAGGTGCTCGTCGAGATGGATGTCCACGGGCAGGCCGGCGCGCTCGCCGAGATCAAGCAGCGCCGCAAGCGCGCGTGGCGGGTCGGCGCTGGAGTTGAGACTCGCGCCGAGCAAATCGGCATCGGCGTCTACGGCGCGTTCGAGCCGCGCCAGCGCGGAAGATTCAGCCAGATCATTTCCGGAGCTCGAGAATGCGACGATCTCCACGTCGAGTGAGGCCGCGACCCGCCGCTTGGCTGCGAGAATCCCTTCCATCGACCGCAGTTCGACAACCGGATCGACGTCAGTATGGGTTCGGATGCGCGTGACGCCGTGGGCGACCGAGCGCTCGAATACCCGCATGGCCCGCGCCTCCACATCTGCGGCGGTAAACCCGGTGCGCGCGGAGGCGGCTGCGGCAAGCGCATCGGCGAACGAGCGCGGCCGAAACGATTGCACCGTGTAAGCACGATCCGCGTGCGCATGCAGATTGGCGAAGCCTGGAAGCGCGAGCCACCTCATTTCGCTCGCTCGTTCCGCCGGGCGGATTGTGCGGACCAGTCCGTCGCGCAAGGTCACGCTGAACACGCCGGTGCGATCAGGCACCGCGACGGCGTCGATGGTCACCTCGTCCTGCATTGTCCAATCAAACTCAACGCGGTGGCCGCGCGGGCGTGCTCCCGGACATTCTGGTCCGCCTCACAATGTGCGGCTATCATTTTATTGACAGCTGCGCCCAAAATCGATCAGCGTCACGGCATCTCGCCAAACGTCCGCTGCCGAGGCGTTGATGCGTCCATGAACATTGCGCTCTGGCTTGAACGCGCCGGCAAAACTCATCCGGACCTTCCGGCCGCCGCGCTGGGCGCGCGGGTTATCCTCGATTATGGCGCCCTCGCGATGCGGGCGGCGCGGCTTGCCGGGGCCTTGCGCACGCGCTGCAAGCTCAACTGCGGCGACCGCGTCGCGATTGTTGCAAAGAATTGCGTGGCTTATCTCGAAACACTCTACGGGATTTGGCACGCCGGTCTCGCTGGAGTGCTCGTTAACGCCAAGCTGCACGGCGCAGAGATCGGCTACATCCTCGAACATTCCGGTGCGCGTGCCTGCTTCGCCTCGGCGGGACTCGACGCGGACATCGCGCCGTTTGTACCGAAGTCGCTCGAACATCTTATCGTTATCGGCAGCCCGGATTACGAGCGCCTGTTTGCCGCAGACGCGATCTCCGCTGTTCCGCGCGCACCGGAAGACTTGGCCTGGCTGTTCTACACGTCAGGGACGACCGGCCGCCCCAAGGGCGCGATGCTCACCCATCGCGTGCTATCGGTCTTGAGCCATGCCTACGCCGCGGAGGTCGATCCGATCGCGCCGGGCGATGCCATCGTGCATGCGGCGCCCATGAGCCACGGCTCGGGCCTCTACATCATGGCATACATGGCGCGGCTCGGTATCCACGTCATCCCCGAATCCGGCGCCTTCGAGCCCGCCGAGGTCTTTCGCCTCTTCGACCGATGGCCGCGCGCCTCCATGTTCGCGGCACCGACCATAGTCAAGCGGCTCACCGATGCGGGCAACGCTTGCGACCCGAAGAACATTCGAACGATCATCTGGGGCGGCGCGCCGATGTATGTCGAGGATGCGCTACGCGCGCTCGATCGTTTCGGCCCACGGCTTGCGCAGATCTATGGGCAAGGCGAGAGCCCGATGACGATCACTACGCTCTCGAAAGAGGACATCGGGGAGCGCGCTCATCCGCGCTGGCAGGCAAGGCTCGCCTCTGCCGGGCGGCCGTTTGCCTGTGTCGAGGTGATCGTGGCGGATAGCGAGGACCACGCGCTGCCCCCCGGAGAGGCCGGAGAAATTCTCTGTCGCGGCGACGTGGTGATGTCGGGCTATTGGCAAGATCCAAGAGCATCCGCTGCCACGTTGCGCAACGGCTGGCTGCATACCGGCGATCTAGGCGCGTTCGACGCCGATGGCTATCTGACGCTCAAGGATCGATCGAAGGACGTCATCATCAGCGGCGGCTCCAACATTTATCCGCGCGAGGTCGAGGAGGTGCTGCTCCGCCACCCGCACGTGCGCGAGGTCTCCGTGATCGGACGAGCGAACCCCAAATGGGGCGAGATCGTCGTGGCCTACGTCGTCGGCGATGCCGCTGCCGGCGAGCTCGACCAGCTTTGCCTCAGTGCAATTGCCCGCTTCAAGCGTCCGAAGGATTACGTCTTTATCGACGCGTTGCCGAAGAACAACTACGGGAAAATTCTCAAGACCGAATTACGTGCAATGGACGCGAAGCAGCAGGCGCGCTGATCATCATCCCAGGACGTGGACTCATACGCGTCGCCGGCCGATGGCCAGTGTCAAGCCGACCGGAGTGCCAATCGTCGCGACCCCAGTCTCAAAAGGTCTGCTTTTGCGGCAAAGCGGAAGTGGGCCGAAACGTAAACCCCGTTAACTCGGTCGAAAAAGACCCACAGCGGACATAAGCCGCCGACTTTTGCTGCGACGCACGCCTCTGAACACTTTGAACACTGCAATGCCGCAAATTCAGCGAGCTATTGCAGGCATAGAGACTTTTAGTCGGCTGCCCAGCTTCTCCGCATTCGCGCCGTTGAGAACTGCGCGCGCTTCTGGCCCGAGTGCCCTCACAGAGTTCACGTAGGCAGCGACCTGATCGTCATCCTGGCCCCCCCCTGGGGATAATCGGTCGCAAACACAACCTGCGAAGTCGGCAACTCAGTAAGGCCGGTGCGGACCCACTCAGCGCCCTGCTCGGCAGCATCATCGAGGCTCGACCATCCGCAACAGTCATAGAGCAGGCGATGTTGGAGATACGATACCGATCAAATGCCTGTCGCGGCTGACGGCCATGGCGCGGTATCGCGGCGGTGCCATTTTTTTGGCGGTCCTGGAGACCGCGTATGCGCGGGAGATAGCGGCCAATGCCGCCACCGAAATGGGACATTTGAATCTTCAGGGTTGGAAGCTCATCAAACAGGCCGCTATTGATCAGCCGCACGGTCGCCACCATGAGAGAGAACTCCCAACCCAACATGCGTCCGAGGTCGTCCACATACATCTTTCCAAAACGGACGCAGCGCGTCGGTATCGAGGGCCTGGCCCTGCACCTCGGATGCAACGACCACGCCGGGGAAGTCGAGCTCGACGGCGCAGCGCTATCTGCGCATCGCGTGAGCTATCGTTCGCGGCAGTTCAGGAGGGTTGGCAGCCGCCCCAATTGGGGATTCAGAACGACTCAGGTCCTACCGCAGTGCACTCGGTCGCTATTGGCACAAAGCGTCATTTCGCTGCCGCGCAGCAATTCGGTCGCTCTCGGAGCGAAGCGGACATGGACTGGGCTGCATCATAGAAGCAGCATGAGTACACGACCTAATAGCCTTGCGGCCCGAACACCTTGATGCCGAAGCGGCGTTCGAGCGCGCGGCCGAACCGATATTTCATCTCCGGCCCTTCGTAGGTCATCGGCGGGGTGCGTAAAAAGCCTTTTTCCGGCTCGACGCGCAGCACGGTGAGCGAGGGTCCGTCCTCGGCGACGATTGCGGGGATTTGCCGCTCGAGCTCATCGAGCGCCTCGATCGTGTGCGCGCGCGGGAACCCCGAGGCGCGGGCGATGGCGGCGTAATCGGTGCGTCCGCCGTTCACCATCGGCAGAGCGCCGACCGTCTGATAGACCCCGTTATCGACAACGAAATGCTTCAAGTTGTGCGCCGCCTGCGAAGCTTCCGTGAGCAGGCAGCCGAGATTCATGCACAGCGAGCCGTCGGCGTTGATCAGCCAGACCGGCACCTGCGGAAGCGACAGCGCAAGCCCGAGCGCAAAGCTTGCGGCGAAGCCCATGGCGCCGTGCATGTAGAAGCTGTCTTCGCTCTTGGTCGCAGCCCACCATTCGTTGGCCGCCATTCCAAGCGCGCAGACCGCGACCGTCTCGCCGCGATTGCGCGCAAGGACATCGATGGCCTCACGTGCCCTCACGATGCGCCCTCCCCTTTCACCAGCCGCCGCGTCAGAAACAACACAAACGGCCGCTTCTGCATTCGGCACGTCTCGAACGCATCCGGGATCGAGGTCACATCCTCGGGCTGGTCGATGATGTGATAGGGAAAGTCGTAGGCCTGCAGCAGCGGAATGGTGCGCCGCCCTTGCACCTCCTGATAGATGCGGTGATCGTCGATCGAGCCGCGCTGGCTGACGATGAGGAAGACGGGAATCTGGTGGCGCAGATTGAGCGTTGCGAGCTCGCCCGCGCAGGTGAGCAGTCCGGTCGCTCCCATCAGCGCGACCGCGCGCACGCCGCCGAAAAAAGCGCCGCTGCAAATCGCAACCGCCTCCGCCTCGCGCGCTACCCGCACGTGCCGGATTTGATTATCGGCGGCGATGCGCTCGATCAGCGGAGCGACCCAGTCGTCCGGCAGCGAGGCGGCAAGTGTGATGCCGCATCGGGTCAGCTGCTCGTGAATTCGCTCGGCCACATCCATCGCCATCAACCCAGTTGCTCAACCGGTCACCTGCTTCAGGGCGCCGCGGCGATGACTTCGACCTCGACCAAAAATTCAGGCCGGGAAAATCCAGAGACGATCATTAGCGTCGAGGCCGGCGGCGGATCGGCGATGTAGAGATCGCGCACGCCCATATAGCCCTTGAGGTGCTCGCGGCCGACGACGAAGGAATTGATACGCACGACATCGGCGAATGTACAGGAAGCTTCCTTGAGCACGGCGCCGATATTGCGGAAGCAAAGGTGCGTCTGCTCCTCGATGGTGGCGGGCACCTGGTCATCGGGCGCAATCCCGAGCTGGCCGGAGCAGACCAGAATGCGGTGGCCGGGCGGGATTTCCACGCCGTAGCTGTAGCGCGCGAACGGCGGACGGATTCCTGGCGGCGTGATGTGTCTCATTGGCAGACGAGTCAGAAGGGTGGCCCGCTTGCACGGGCGAGCGGGAACTTTGCTATACCATGGCGCGGGCCCAGAATGTGAGTCCGTGCCGCAAGCTAAAGGGATTTGCAGGCAGGCCAAAGGCGGGCGATCGCGTAATGGCTTCCAAGCGATACTGGGCCGAGCTCAAGTCGGCCGAATTCGCCGCGCTCGATCCGCAAGCGACGCTGGCGATCTTGCCCGTTGCCGCGACCGAACAGCACGGGCCGCATCTGCCGGTCATGACCGATACCGCCATCGGCGAGGGCCTGATCAAGACGATGCTGGCGCGCCTGCCCGATGATCTCGGCGTGCTCGTCTTGCCGATGCAGACCATCGGAAAGTCGGACGAGCATTTGCGCTCTCCCGGCACGATCAGCCATTCGGCGGATAATCTCGTACGCGGCTGGGTCGAGATCGGGGAAGGCGTGCACCGCGCCGGCTTGCGCAAAATGGTGATCGCCAACTCGCACGGCGGGAACATCGATGTCATTGGCATCGTCGCGCGCGAGCTGCGCGTGCGCCTCGGCATGCTGGTGGTCACCACCCAGTGGCGCCGTTTCGGGCTGCCCGCGGGGCTTTATTCCGACTTTGACCTCGTTCACGGCATACACGCCGGCGACATCGAGACGTCGCTCATGCTCCATTTCCGGCCCGATCTGGTGGACATGAGCAAGGCGAAGCTGTTTCCATCGAAGGCCGCCGAGATGGAGAAAAGCTATAAGCATCTGCGGCCCATAGGCCAGCACGGGTTCGGATGGATCGCGCAAGACCTCAATCCTGACGGCGCCGTGGGGGATGCCTCGGCAGCGACCGCGGAAAAAGGTCGTCTTACGGCGGAGCATCAGGCGGACGGCTTCATCACGCTGCTGCGCGAGGTCGCGCGATTTCCGCTGCGCGAGCTGGCGTAGAGGTACGGATACAGGTTCGAATGCCTGGAAAAATGCGGCGATGCTTGATTTAGGTACGAGCTTCCTCGCTAGCGTCGCACGCGACCCCGAGGCGCTGGCGATTGTCGATGGGGATGTGCGGCTGAGCTACAGCGCCTGGTACAAAAAAATTTCCGCGCTCGTCGCCGCCTTCGACGCACTCGGGCTTCGCGCCGGCGACCATCTCGTCACGGTGCTGCAGAACCGCTGGGAAGCGACGACCATCCATTGGGCCTGCCAATTCGCCGGGATCATCGTCACGCCGCTCAACTGGCGCTCGACCGCCGAGGAGCTCGACTTCTGCCTCGATGACGCCGAGGCGAAGGCCGTCGTCTACGAAGAGATCTCCGCCGCGGCCGTGCAGTCGTCCAGGCAGGCGCGCGAACGCCCGTGCATCGCCATCGGTGCAGCGCGCGTACAGGACATTCCGTTTGACCAGCTGATCGGCCGCAGCGCGGACGATGTTCGCCCGCGCGTCGACGCCGAGGCCTGGTCGGTGATGCTCTACACCTCCGGCACGACCGCGCGGCCCAAAGGAGTGCCGCGCCGCCACCGGGCCGAGCGCGCCGCCGCACTCGCGCAGGTCGCACAGAATCTCTACGCCGCCCACGAGCGCACGCTCGGCGTCATGCCGCTCTACCACACGATGGGCGTGCGCTCGCTACTTGCCATGTCGCTCGTCGGCGGCGCGTTCGTCTGCCTGCCGCGCTTCGAGCCCGCCCGCGCGCTCGAGCTGATCGCGGTTGAGCGCATCACCAACCTCTATCTGGTGCCCACGCTCTATCACGACCTGCTGCATCATTCGCAATTCGAAAGAACCGACCTGAGCACGGTACGCAAGCTCGGCTTCGCCGGCGCGCCGATGACGGACAGCCTACTTAGGCACCTCGAGGAGGCGTTTAAGCCGGAGCTGTTCGTCAATCACTACGGCTCCTCGGAAATCTACACATTCACCATCGACCAGGATGCGCCGGCAAAGCCCGGCTCGGCCGGCCGCGCGGGCATCAATCAGATGATCCGGGTGGTACGGCTCGGCGCCGCCTCGCCCGAAGACATGGCCGCACACGGCGAGGAAGGCGAGATCATCGCGCTGCTTGCCGGCGAAGAATCCTTCGAGGGCTATTGGCGCCGGCCGGCCGCCGACGCAAAGGCCATCCGGGAGGGTTGGTATTTCACCGGCGATACCGGATATTTTGACGCCGACGGGGATCTGTTTGTCACCGGGCGCGTCGACGACATGATCATCTGCGGCGGGGAAAATATCTCGCCCGTCGAGATCGAAAGCTGCCTGTCGCTGCACCCCGCGGTATCGGAGGTGGCCGTCGTCGGGCTTGCCGACGAGCGCTGGGGCAAGATCGTGTCCGCCTTCATCAAGCGCAGTACCGCGGTCGAGCCGGAAGAGCTCGACGAGTTCTGCCGTGGGTCCGGACTAGCGAAGTACAAACGGCCGCGGCGTTACGTGTTCGTCAAAACGATCCCGAGGTCGCCCGTGGGTAAGCTCCTGCGCCGCAAACTCGTCGCGGGCGAATACGAGCCGGAGCTCTCGCACCCGCCGGCGAACGCGCAGGCGTGATCCGTTCCGAAGCAGCATGCCGGTCGACGAGCGAGTGTTGATCGCGGGCGCCGGGCCGGTCGGGCTGGTGGCGGCAGCGAACCTTGTACACGCCGGCGTGCCGGTAACGGTGCTCGAGGCGGGTGCCGATCTGAGCGAGGAATCGCGCGCCTCGACCTTCCACCCGCCAACGCTTGACATGCTCGATAGGCTCGGCGCCGCAGCGGCGCTGATCGCGCAGGGACTGATTGCGCCTCAGTTCCAATATCGCAGCAAGCGCCACGGTGTGCTGGCGCAGTTCGATTTCAGCGCCATCGCCGACGCGACCGGTCATCCCTATCGCGTGCAGTGCGAGCAATCCAAGCTGACGCGCATCTTGCGCCAGCAGCTGAGCGCCGAAGCGAAGTTCGAGTTGCAATTCAACGCGCGCGTCAAAGACGCGAGCCAGGATCGCGCGGGCGTGGAGATCACGATCGAGCGCAACGGGCACACCGAGCGGCGGTCTGGCCCCTGGCTCATCGGCGCGGATGGTGCCCGCAGCGACGTGCGGCGCGCGGCGGGAATCGAATTTCCCGGCTTCACCTGGCCGGAACGATTTCTGGTCGTGAGCACGCCATTCGATTTCAGCGGCGTTATTTCCGATCTCGCCGCCGTGAGTTACGTCGCCGACCCGCAGCGCTGGCACTTCCTGCTACGGATACCCGACCTCTGTCGGGTGATGTTTCCGATCGCTCCTCAGGAAAGCGACGAGCGTGCTTTGAGCGCCGAGTTCGCACAATCACTGATGGCGACCGTGGTCCCGGGCATTTCGAATTATGAGATCGCGCACACCACGCTTTACAAGGTGCACCAGCGGGTCGCGGAAACGTTTCGGCGGGGACGAATCTTTTTGGCCGGCGACGCCGCGCATATTAATAATCCCCTCGGCGGCATGGGTATGAACGGTGGCATCCATGATGCGATCAATTTGACCTCGCGCCTCCTCGGGGTCTGGCACGGGCGAGAGGACGATACCGATCTCGAACCGCACGACCGCCAGCGCCGAGGGATGACGCTCGAATACATCGAGCAACAATGATTCAGAACAAACGCAACCTCGAGTCGGACGGAACCGAGTTCGGCCGCCGCCTCGCGCAGATCGCCGGCGACAAGCGCCGCACCTACGACTACCTGTTGCGGGTCTCGATGATCGCGAGCCTGCGACGGGCGCAAGAGCTAGGGTGAGGTATCCCGAGCAAGTGCTAAAGACCCCTGAAAAAGGGCGAAGCCGCCGGGGTTGACCGGCGGCTTCATTCCCAACCGCGCAACCCGGAAACCGGGCCGGCGGCGGTAGCCTCGCAAGCGATTGCACATAATCACATTTGCTGCCTGCGGTCAAAGCCCGATAGTCGGCGCGACGCAAGGCCAGGAAACCGACCTCGAACCTAGAGCGAGCCCGCGTTGCCGGCGGGTTGCGGCAGAGCCGCATACTTCGGCATTGCCGGGGCCACCGGCAGGCGAGGCCGTTCGATCCATCGTTTCAAAAAATTGGTGGTCGGTTTCTCAACCATGAGATAGGTGGCGGCCGCGATGAGGAGACCTGTCGCGAGCGTGGCAGCAAAATAGGTCCAAGCGTGACCGGCCGGACTGATGGCAAGTTTGGCAACGATCCAAGCCACGAGACTGAACGACAACAGGTGCGTGAGATAGAGCGCATAGGACATGTCGCCCAAGAACACCATGCCGCGGATAATGCAGTTCTTCGGACTGGGCATCGACGAGAGCGACATCCCGGCCACGATGAGCGCCGCCGTGATGCCGGCACTGTACGGTCGCGGGAGCGAATCTATGGTTGCCGCAAACCAGATGCAGGCAACAGCGATCGAACCGATTGTGGCCCAGATCGGGAATCGAACGCCGGTTCGGTAGGCGAGCGCGATGATCATGCCGAAAGCGAATTCGAAAACGATCGGATCAGCGAGATAAGCGATGCCGCTTGAAGCTGGCGGCGACCAGAGGCCGGTCGGCGCTTGGGCAGGACCCAGGAGCACGAACGAAATCAGAAACACAGTCGCGCCGGCCACGACCACGAAGCGCCGCTTCGCGAATAGTGCAATCGCAAACACGGCGTAGAAAAACATTTCGAAGATCAATGTCCACCCGACGAAGAGAAGCGGCGCCTCCACAGGAAGGTGTGGAGCGAAAAACAATGAGCCAAGGACCGCCTTCGTCGAAGCGTAGGGGACGACGAACCAAACGAGGACCGCTGTCGCTACCCAATAGAGCGGCACAATGCGTGCGAGGCGCCTAGCGAAGAACTTGATCGGAGCACCGGGCCGTCCGAATAGACGTTCGGAGGAGTAGACCATCACGAATCCAGAAATGACAAAGAAAAGATCGACTCCGAAGGGGCCGTAGAGACGGGGAAACTCCGCCGCCTCTTCGGGATTCAAGGTCAAAATGGCTGGCCCCAAAACACCAGCAGCGCCGCGATGGCTCGCAGCGCTTGAATGGAGACAAGGGATGAGGACTCCGGCCGCCCCGGCCGTGAAATTTCCATCGTGCCCCCCACAGGCAGGAGCAGAAGCTTGACGGATTGACGCGGCAAAAAAGTGTCGAATCCCGCACCAGCGCGCGATCACTTTGCGCGGCGCCCCGTACTGGAAGAGTGAGCTTCGGTGCCGGCAGTCAATCGCAGCGCGCATGTCCCGATCCAGAGCACTCAAATCGTTGTAATGTCTGCCAATATTCCGCCGGGCGCGCTCAACCGGCGCTGCGCCGGCGACCGGGGCATGTGAGCAGGAGGGCCGTCACGGTTGGCGCGGCCCGCGCGTCGCCGCGAGATCGCCAAAATAGGGCCCAGAGCGTCCGGCAGGCCAGCGGCGACGGAGGCATCGTCTCAGCGCGGCTCGGCGCCTGCTGCGGCCGCGCGCGTGATGGGATCAAGAGCAAGACCTTGGGGCGTCGTTAGACGCGAATCGAGAGGGTTGAGGCAGACTGAAATGGCGATGACGCAAGGCAAAAAGCCATTTCCGTTCGGCGGGGTGATGCTAGCCGCCCTGCTCGCCGCCTCAGCAGCTCACGCGGTCTGCAAAAGTCCGAAGAACATATGCAAGCATTTTGACGACTGCCTGCAGCGAACCGCCAACCTCACCAACAAAGACGCCGATGAGATCAGAGCGGGTCTAAAAGCGCGCAATGGCAGGGTCCTGTTGGCCGGCGCGGAGGCATGCGCCCGCGAATTAGGAAGAAAGAAGGAGTGGGACGAGTGGGCGCGTGGGTGCTCGGATATCGACTATGTCGCAATTGCCCGGGCGGAGACAGAGCTTGGACGAGTCTTTTGCGACCGATATTCGCAATAACGCGGGATTGGCAAACGCTCTGAATACTCAATCATCCCGCCATGAGATCGCTCGCCACTCAGTTGATGTAAGCCGTTCTCGACTTCTCATGCGCGGGCACAAGCGCGCTGAAGACGCCCTATGACCGCGGATGGGTCGGCGCCAAGAGCTCTTCGTTCGATGCGAACCCACCGACCCCACTTGACTGGCGACTGCATCATGAAAGCATGGCCGGAGAGAAGAATTTGAGCCGCCGGACCGGACACGTTGCGGCATGAACGGGAGGAGGATGCGGTGCTCGAGCTCTACCACAACATCAATTCGGTCTGTGCGCAGAAGGTGCGCATCGCGCTCGCGGAGAAAGACCAGAAAGCGCAGGAGCACTTACTCATGTTGCGCGGCGATCAGAACGAGCCCAGCTATCTCAAGCTTAATCCGAACGGCGTCGTGCCGACGCTGGTTCACGACGGCACGCCGATCGTGGAATCCTCGCTCATCCTCTACTATCTCGACGAGATTTTTCCCGATCCGCCGCTGATGCCGACGGATCCGCAAGCGCGATTTCAGGTGCGCATGTACAACAAGCTGATCGACGAATACGTGCACAACTCCTGCACCATTCTCACCTTCGCCACCGCCTTTCGCCCCAATTTCTTGAAAGTCCCGCGCGAGGTGTGGCTTGCCGAAATCAACAAAGCGCCGCTCAAGCGCCGCGCGGAGTACAAGCGCAGCGTGATCGAGCACGGCCTCGATTCCGAATTCGTCGCCGACGCGCTGGCGCAGCACCAGAAATTGCTCACCTCAATGGCACATGCGCTCGCGCGGACGCCTTATCTTGCCGGCGAGAACTTCTCGAACGCCGAGTGCGCGGTCATTCCTTATATCCTGCGGCTCGAGCTGCTGCGGCTCGAGGCGCTGTGGGCGGACTATCCCGCGATCGCCGACTGGTGGGCACGCATGCGCGCGCGGCCCTCGGTCAAGGCGGCGATCTTCGATCGCATGAGCGAGAAAGATTGGGCGCCGTTCAAGAGTCTCGAACCGGATCCGTGGCCAAAGGTTGAGGAGGTTTTGCAAACCCGCGCGTGAACGCATGCGCCGTGAGCGCGCGTGGCGGTGCTCGCGACGGCCGCAAGGGCCGAACTACTCTCAAGCGAACGATTCTATTGCGCTCTGCGCCGCTTGCGCAGACCGCGCAAGCGGTGCCACCTCGGCTTATCCTCGCCGAACTCCCCCATGACCCAAAGGATGAACCCTGCCACCGCTAGAACTGCAATCTCACCGAACATCAGAAGAAGGAGCACCACCCATGTGGATTGATGCATTGAAGCCGCCCCGTTTGCATGCGACCCCCATTCGTTGTGATTGGGCGACATAACAGCATAAAATGCGCACTCCACTGTGACGCGATTCAAAAAAACCCCGCAGCGTGACAAATATCTCACAAGGTTGTCGCGCGCGGATCGAATCGGTACCGTGCAGGCCGCTGGATACCGCCGCCGGTACTGCTATGAGCGGTCGCGACGCGGTTGAGTCTCGCTCGCAAAAGGCTCATCCTGCCCCTCGATCACCAGAGAGCGCGCCGCCATGACCGTCGCACGCTTCCCGCAGCTTGCCCATTGGGGCGCCTTCACGGCGCTGGTCGAGGATGGCCGCGTGATCGGCTGTGAGCCGTTTGCGCGCGATCCCGCGCCCTCGCACATGCTCGAGGCTATTCCCGCGATGGTGCACTCGCCGCTGCGCATCGCGCGTCCCGCCATCCGCGACGGCTGGCGCGAGGGAAAAGAACGCACCGGCGCCGACAGATACCACGAAGTGTCTTGGGATGAAGCGCTCGCCACGGTGGCCGGCGAGCTTGCGCGCGTGCGCGAGACGTTTGGCAATACCGCGATCTGCGGCGGTTCCTACGGCTGGGCCTCAGCGGGCCACGTGCACGGTGCCCGCAGCCTGCTGCGGCGTTTTCTCTTTCTCGGCGGCGGCTGCGTCGACCAGGTCGCGAATTACAGCTTCGGCGCCGCACAATATGTGTTGCCGCGCGTGATCGGCACTTTTACCCCGATCGCCCACGGCACCGACTGGCCCTCGATCGTCAAGCACACGCGGGTGATCCTTGCCTTCGGCGGGCTCCCGCTCAAGAACGGCGAGGTGACTTTCGGCGGCGCCGGCGCTCACAGCATGGAGATGTGGCTGCGGCGGGCGAAAGAGGCCGGCATCGAGTTTATCTCCATCAGCCCGCTCAAGTCCGATGCACCCGACTTTCTCGGCGCGCAATGGGTGGCAATCCGGCCTAATACCGACACCGCGCTGATGCTGGCCATGGCGCACACGCTTCTCACCGAGGAGCTTTACGACTCGGCATTCATTTCTCGCCACTGCGCCGGCTTCGAGCCTTTCCGCCGCTACCTGCTCGGACTCGACGATGGCGTGGCGAAAGACGCCGCATGGGCGGCGGCGATCACCGGCGTTGCGCCCGAGACGATCCGCGAACTCGCGCGCCGTGGAGCGGCATCGCGCAGCCTGATCAGCTGCGCCTGGTCGCTGCAGCGCGCGCATCACGGCGAGCAGCCCTATTGGGCGGCGGTCGTGCTCGCCGCGATGCTCGGCGGCATCGGCTTACCCGGCGGAGGCTTCGCCTTTGGCTACGGCTCGACCAACGGCATCGGCGTGCCGCGCGTCGATGTGACGGGACCCGACGTACCGCTGCCGCTCAACCCGGCGCGCACCGTGATCCCGGTGGCACGCATTGCGGACATGCTGCTCAATCCCGGCGCGAGTTACGCCTTCAACGGCCGCCGCTACACGTTCCCCGACATTCGCCTGGTCTACTGGGCCGGCGGTAATCCCTTCCATCACCATCAGGATCTCAACCGGCTGCGCCGCGCCTGGCAGAAACCGGAAACGGTGATCGTGCACGAGAGCTGGTGGACGGCGACCGCGCGTCACGCCGACATCGTGCTTCCCGCCACCACCTTTCTCGAGCGTAACGACATCGGCGGCTCCTCCCGTGACACGTTCATCCTCGCGATGCATCAGGCCATCGATCCGGTTGGCGAGGCGAAGAACGACTTCAATATTTTCCGCGCGCTCGCGCAACGCCTCGGATACGAGCGCGCGTTCACCGAAGACCGCGACGAGATGGGCTGGTGCCAATGGGTCTATGATCGCGTTCGCCCAAGCGCTTCTGCCAAGGGCGTGACGCTCCCGGGCTTCCAGCAGTTCTGGGCCGAAGGATTCGTCGAGTTGCCGCCGCCCGAGCGCGACTACGTGCTGTTCGAAGATTTCCGTCGCGACCCAGAGGCGCATCCGCTCAAGACGCCGTCCGGACGAATCGAGATCGCATCCGAGGCGGTAGCCGAGTTCGCCGACGCGGACTGCCCGTCGCACCCAAAATGGATCCCGCCGGCGGAATGGCTCGGCAGCACCGCCACGCAACGCTTTCCGCTTCACCTTGTCACGCACCAGCCGGCGAGCCGCCTGCACGCGCAGATGGACCCCGGACCAGTTTCACGCCAGCGCAAGATCGCCGGCCGCGAGCCGGTGCGCATCAATCCGCGGGACGCCTCCGCGCGCGGCATTCGCGACGGTGATGTGGTGCGCCTGTTCAACGCGCGCGGCGCCTGTCTCGCGGGCGCGGTGCTCGACGCGGAAGTGATGCCAGGCGTGGTGGTGATGGCGACCGGCGCCTGGTTCGACCCGGCGGATGCCGCCGGCGAACCCGAGCGGCACGGCAATCCCAACGTGCTCACCCTCGACATCGGCACCTCGCCGCTCGCGCAAGGCACGAGCGCGCTCACCGCGCTCGTCGAAATCGAGCGCTGGGATGAGCCCGCGCCGGGGGTCCGCGCCTTCACGCCGCCGACGCTGGTGGCGGCCGAGTAAGCCGCGACCGGGCCGCGAGCGACATACTCTCTTGCGTTCGTCCCCGCGAAAGCGGGGATCCAGAGCTTCTGACCGTGGCCTCTGGATTCCCGCTTTCGCGGGAATGAACGGAATTTGCTGCGAGGCGGAATGCCAAGGCGGGGTGCGTGAAACGGCGCCGCCGTGGTATGGTCGGCTGCGATTTTGGCCAGGAGTTCGGAATGTCGAAAACATTGCTGACCGGCTCATTCGTGGCGCTGATCACGCCGTTCAACACGGACGGCTCGGTCGACTTCGGCGCGTTTCGGAGCTTGCTGAAATTCCAAGAACAGCACGGCACGTCTGCGGTGCTGATCATGGGTTCGACCGGCGAGACCTCGATGTTCGCTCCAGAGGAAAAAAAGCAAATCATCGTCGAGACGGCGAAGATGAAGATGCCGCGCATGCCGATCTTCTTTGCTTGTATAGGAAACAATACCGAGTCGACGATCGCCAACGTCCGTTTCGCCGCGGCGAACGGCGCCGACGGCGCGATCCTCGCAGCACCTGCCTATATCTGCGCGCCGGAAAACGACATCGAGCGATTTTTCCTCGAGGTGGCGGACGCAACCGATCTGCCGCTCGGCATCTACAACAATCCACCGCGAGTGAAGAGCGACCTGCACTGGGAGCATCTGCTACGCATCTTCCAGCATCCCAACTACGTCGTGCACAAGGAATCGACCGCGCGCGTGGGACAGGTCGCGCAGGTGCTCGCCGCCAAGCCGAGCGTGTCGGTCATGTGCTGCGATAGCCCCAATCTCGGGCTGGTCGTGCCGACCATGTCGCTCGGCGGGCACGGCACCGCAAACATGACCGGCAATATCGCCCCTGCGGAGCTTGCGGCCATCTCGACGCCGTGGACGAGCTACGTTGAGGCGGAAAATTTCAAGACCACTTATCTCAAGCTCCTGCCGCTGCTGCACTTCACCTATTCGGCGATCAATCCGGTGGCGGTGAAATCCCTGATGAAAGCGGTGGGACTACCGGCCGGCGACCTGCGCAAACCGCTGACCAAATCTCGAGGGCGAGGCGCTCGCCAAAGGCATTCGCATCGTGCAGGAGCTCGCCCTCGACAAGCAGTACGGCTACAAGCTCGGACCCATCTCCGCCGTCGCTGCGTGACGATGATGGGAAGGGCCTTGCGCCGAGACGCTCGTCATTGCCGGGCTTGACCCGGCAATCCATCATCTTACGAAGAGATGATGGACCCCCGGGTCAAGCCCGGGGGTGACCGGCGTGGGATACAAGTGGATCTCGGAATCAGCGGACGAAAGGCGCTACTGAGCGGCGCGAGCCGAGGCCTGGGGCGGGCCTGCGCCTTTGCGCTCGCACAAGAGGGCGTCGACGTGACCATCGTTGCGCGCCGGCGCGACGCATTGGAAAAGACCGCCGCGGAGATACGGTCAGCGACCGGCGTCGAGGTGGCCACCATCTCCGCGGACATCACGACGGAGGCCGGTCGCTCGGCCGCGCTCGCCGCGTGTCCGCAACCCGATATCCTTCTCAACAATACGAACGGACCGCTGCCGGGCGACTTCCGCGACTGGTCGCGGGATGATTGGACCGCGGCACTCGACGCGATGATGCTCTCGCCCATCGAAATGATGCGGCTCACCGTCGATGGCATGATGACGCGCGGCTTCGGCCGCATCATCAATATCGTCTCGCGCAGCGTGAAGATGGCGCAACTGGAACTCGGCCTTTCGAACGGCGCGCGCTCTGGTCTCGTCGGTTTCGTGGCGGGGCTCGCGCGCCAGACCGTCTCCCGTAACGTCACCATCAACAATCTCTTGCCGGGCATTTTCGACAGCGACGCCCAGCGCGTGCATGTCGGCGCCATGGTTGAGACTGCCGGCAAGACCTTCGAAGAACTCTGGCGCGCGCGCGCCGAGGCCAACCCCGCCAAACGCTATGGTCGGCCGAGCGAACTCGGCGCCTATTGCGCGTTTTTATGCTCGCAACACGCCGGTTTCATCACCGGGCAGAATCTGCTGATCGATGGAGGCAGCTATCCGGGGACCTATTGAAAGGACCGTCTCATGAAACTTGCCATTACGCCGGCGTTGGCGCTCGCGCTCGCCGCGTCCATCACTCCCGGCGCGCGCGCGCAGGATTACCCGTCCCGCACGGTCACCGTGGTGGTGCCATTTCCGGCCGGCGGATCGGTCGACGGGGTCGCGCGCATCCTGGTCCAGAAGCTCAATGAGACGATAGGCCAACACTTCATCGTCGAGAATCGAGCCGGCGGCGCCTCGGGCATCGTCGGCGCCAACGCCGTCGCCAAGGCGGCCCCCGATGGCCATACCTTGCTGCTCTCGGCCTCGGTGCACGTCATCAATCCGTTTCTATATAAGAGCGTCCCCTATGACGTCGTCCACGACTTCACGCCGGTGGCGCTGCTGGCGGAAGGACCGCTGATCGTCAGCACCACGCCAAGCGTGCCGGCGAACAATTTGCGGGGTTTCTTCGCACTCGTGCGCAAGGATCCGCAGAAATACACCTTCGGCGCGACGACCATCGGATCCGCCAGCCACCTCGCCATTGAGCTGCTCAAGCTCGACGCCGGGCTCGACACGTTGGTCGTCGCCTATAAAGGGACGGCACCGGCGCTCACCGATCTCATGAGCGGACAGATTCAGCTACTCGCCGATCCCATGCTCTCCTCGCTGCCGCTGGCGCAAGGCGGCAAGGTCAAAGCGCTCGGGCTCACCAGCCTTAAGCGGGCCACGGCGGCACCCGAGATTCCGACCGTGGCGGAGTCCGGCGTGACAGGCTTCGCATTCGTGTCGTGGTACGGATTGTGGGGGCCCAAGAACCTGCCGGCCGAAATCTCCGACAAGCTGCAGGCGGAAATCGCCAAGCTGCTGGCGCTGCCGGACGCGAAGGCGCGGCTCAACGCCCTCGGATTCGACCCGATCGGCACGGGCGGGGGACGAGTTCGCGCGCTACATTCGCGAGGAGATGGCTAAATACGAGAAAGTCATCAGGGAGGCCAAGATCAAGGCGGAGTGAGCGCGCCACGCGCTACTTGCTCAAAAGGCCGCGCAAAGTTCCGTTGCGATCCCACGTGATATCGGCGATGCGCCATCCGACCTTGAGCTTGACCAAAGCGAGGACAACGGTCCGCCGGTCGCCCAGGCTCTTGAATGAAACGGTTGCCGTCGCCTTGTTGGCGCCGGTGTCACGGACGGCGACATCGACGCTGTCGATCTCCCAATCCTGCGCATCGATAAAGGGATCGCTGCCGAGTTTTCCGACCTCGCCGTGCGCTTCTCTGCGGTACTTGATGATGAGTGCCGCGAGCTTGGGATCGAAATAGCGCCGCACGGCCGTATCGGTATCGAGCGAAGTGCCGTTGCTGTTTTTTCCCGTATAAGCGGCGTAGATCGCTTCCACGAACGATTTGGCGGACGCTTCGGCCGCGCCCGCCCGCACCGCCGCAAGCGCGATGCAAGCGCAGACCGCTATAAGCACATCGCGGCGCGCGATCATGGTGATCCCGTCCATTGCTCCCTGCGATTGCTCCCTGCGATATTGTGCCGGACTAGCGTATTGTTCGCTCGGCCTCCAGTCCCCGGGCCGCGAGAAGGAGAGGGTGTGGCATGAGTGAAGACATCATTTACGACGTCGAGGAGAGCATCGCGACCATTACGCTCAATCGCCCCGAGCGGATGAACGCGCTCACGCACGAGCTTGAAGCCGAGCTGCACCGCATATTCGACCAGGCCGACGCCGACCGCGCCGTTCGCGTGATCATCCTGACCGGTGCGGGTCGCGCGTTCTGCGCCGGCTATGACCAGGGTCAGCCCAAGTCCGGCAGCAGGCATTCCGACCCGACCGGCAAGTCGCCTGCCGATTACATCGAGTTCTGGCAGCGCACCGACGCCGGCCGCGTGGCTTATTGGACGCATATGTGGCGGCTGGGAAAGCCGGTCATTGCGGCGGTGAACGGCTGGGCGATGGGCGGCGGTTTTTGGTACCAGCTCGCCGCCGACATCACCATCGCCTCCGATCAGGCGGTGTTCGCGCAACCCGAGGTTCGCCACATCTCGAACACGACGTTTCTCTTCAGCGCACTTTGCGGTTGGAAGGCCGCCAATCGTTGGGCGCTGACTGGCGACCATTTCGACGCGCAGGAAGCGCTGCGCATCGGCATGGTCAACGAGGTGGTCCCGCACGATCAGCTCATGACCTTGACGCGCGCGCTCGCCAAACGCCTCGCGCTGGTGCCGGAGCCGTCGGTGCGGCTCAACAAGGCGATCACCATGATGGGCATGCAGGCCGCTGGCCTTTATTCCGGCCTGCTGCTCGAAAGCACGCTGGGCGCGCTTGCACACGCGTCCCACAACGAGTTTCGCGAGAAGCTGCTCGAGACCCAGCGCCAGCACGGGCTCAAGGCCTACCTCGACATGCGCGACGGGCCGTTTCAACCCGAGCCCATGGGCCCGCGCTCGGCAAAGGGCCGACAGAAGAAGGCGCCATGATCCTGGGCGCGGCGTTGCGAGCGACCACGAGCGTTCGTTTCCGATGGAGATGACGATGGCGCTGCAGATTCGACCCAACTGCGAATATTGCGACAAAGATTTCGCAGCCCATACGCGGCGGATCAAGGACATTCGGCCCGAAGACCGCTGACTGTATCGATTGAGCGGATCGCCACCGCCGCGCCGCATCAACTCGCAATCTACTATTCGGGCATGCCGGCCTTGCGGAGTCCCTCAGTGAGCCGCTGGTACTGCTGCTGGTAATTCGGGCTCGTGAGCGCGAGCGGGACCGGCGAAAACCGGCGGAACGTTGATAATCTCGTGCCAGGACGCCTTTCCAGATAGGCGGCGAGTGCTGCACGCGCCTCTTCGGAGCGACCGAGGAACGCGTAAGCGGCCGCCAGGAACGCATGCGGCCACGAGTTCTTCGGATTGGCATCGAGCGCGCTAATCAGCGTACGCACGGCTTGCTCGTCGCGCCCGAGCAGAATGAGCGCGTGACCGCGACCGTCGAGCCAGGTCCACCGTCCCGGATCGCGCGGGCCGATACGGTCGGCTTTGGCGAACCACTCGAGAGCTTGTTGCGACTTGCCGAGGTACAAACTCGACAAGCCGATCTCCTTATACGTCCACGGCTCGCCGGGATTTTCCATGATGACCATTTCGGCCATGGCAATGGCATCGTCGAATCTGCCCTGCGCCCGCCGCAGCGCGGCATTCGCCTTCAACGCCATCAGGTGACGAGGATCGGTCGCGAGCGCGCGATTGAGCAACCGCTCGGCCTTGCCGAGCCGTTCCTCGCCGCCGGTATCGTAGTAGCCGTTGAGGAATTCGAAGACGAGCGTCGTGGCGACTCCGGCGAGGCCGTCAACGCTGGCAGGCTCGACCTCGAGCGCCTGCTCGAACAGATTGCGCGCCGCTATCATCGTGGCCGGCGACGACGGCAGATTAATGGTCGACTTCGCGCGCATGATGAGATCGATCAGCTCGGCGCTGTCCGGCCGCTCCTGCCAGCTCCGCCGCGCTTCGATGTCGATGACTTGCAAGCCGATCGCCCGCGAGACCCGGCGCACGACCTCGTCCTGAACCTGCAGCATGCTCGTGAGCTCGGTGTCGAAACGTTCCGCCCAAAGTTGGCTTGCTTCCCTCGTATCGACGAGCCGGACATTGACGCGCACGCGTTCCCCGTCGAGCGCCACGCTGCCTTCGAGCAGATATCGGACCTCGAGATCGCGGCCGACCTCGCGCGCATCCGCTCCCTTCCCTTTGTAGGCGAATGCAGTGTCGCGGGAGACGATCGAGATTCCGGGCAGCGCACGTGCGAGATCGCTGATGAGACTATCGGTGATCCCGTCAGCCAGATAATCCCGCTTCGCATCGCCGCTGAGATTGACCAGAGGAAGGACCGCCAGGGACGGAGCCAGCGTTTTGAGCCGGTCCGCCGGGAACGATGCGTCGTTTGCGAGCGCGTCGTCACCTTGCATGCGCGTCGCCTGCAACGGAGCGGGTGACGACAGCACCAACCACCCAGCAGAGACGAGCAACGAAGCGAGCGCGAGCACAGCGAAGCTGACGAGCAGGTTTCGCGCAGCGCCGGGCTTGCTCAATACCGTCGCCTTCGCCTCGGGCCCTGTCTCGACGTCAGGATGAGCCGGCGAAAGCGCAGAATCGCCGACGGCATCCGATGCGAGGTCAGCCCGCGCCGCCCGCGCGGCCACGGCAAGCGCGAGACCGCGCGTAAAATCGGCGTCGTCCGAGTCCCGGCGTATATTGTCGAGGCAAGGATCCGCAGCGTCGTCCGGGTCCCGGCGTATGTTGTCGAAGCAAGGATCCGCAATCGAGCACTCGTTTGACGGAGGCAGCGGTTCGCTGGCTGGCACGAGTTCCGTCGGATGATCCGCTGCGTCCGCCGCAAATCCTGTTCCGGGCGCAGGAGCGGCCGGCGCCGAATCGGCGTCTTCGACGTGGCCGACGAACCGAAAGCCACGCTTGTGCACCGTGCGAATGAAACTCTGGTCGTTGCCGCTGTCGCCGAGCGCGCGCCGTGCGGCGCTGATGCGGGAGCTCAGCGTTGCCTCCGACACGATACGGCCCCGCCAAACCGCATCGAACAGCTCGTCTTTGCTGACGATCCTGTCGCGGTGACGGACGAGGTGAACGAGCAGATCGAACACCTGCGGCTCGATGTGAACGGCCGCGCCGGCACGCCGTAGCTCGTGGCGTGCGACGTCGATCTCGAAATCAGCGAAGCGGAAGTTCAAGTGCGCCCCCGGTCGAGCCTCTTGATCGCCGCGGAGCGACGACTTGTCAAAATAGCGATACGCTATCGCCTGCACTACGGCATTTTGAGAAATCTCCAGCGAATCTACAGACAGATTCCAAACAAAATCAAGCCGCGCTCAAGCTCGGCGTCAAGCTTCTCATCCGCACGGCAGCTAAGCATCCGCGCATGCGCTCCTGCGCCGATGCGAGCCTTTTCACGGCCTCGCCGTTGCTCAGGGTCTACGCCAAACCTTTGTGAGGATTGAGATCATGGCTAAACCTTCGGTCAAAGCGACCTTTTCTCCCAGTGCCGGAGTGCTGTCAGTATCCGGCGACGACACGGATAACGTGATCGTGACGAGCCGCGACGCAGCGGGACAAATTCTCGTGAATGGCGGCGCCGTGCCGGTTGCTGGCGGCACCCCGACCGTCGCCAACACGAGCGTGATTGAGGTGTTCGGCAACGGCGGCAACGACACGATTACGGTGGATGAAGCAAACGGGGCCTTGCCAGCCGCCCATCTGTTCGGTGGCGCGGGCAACGACGTTTTGACCGGCGGCTCGGGCAACGACCTGCTGTTCAACGGTACGGGCAACGACACCCTCAACGGCAAAGGCGGCGACGACCTGCTGTTCGACGGCGCGGGCAACGACGTGCTGATTGGCGGCACTGGCAGCGAGATGTTCGGCGAAGCCGGCAACGATCGCATGATCTGGAATCCGGGCGACGGCAGCGACCTCATGGAGGGCGGCGACGGCGTCGATACCGCCGAGGTCAACGGCGGCAACGGCTCGGAAACGTTCACTATCACGGCCAACGGCACGCGCGTGCGTTTCGACCGCATCAGCCCCGCGCCCTTCACCTTGGACATCGGCACCACCGAGAATCTCGTTCTCAACGCCAATGGCGGCGATGACGTCATAACCGCCGGAAACGGGCTCGCCAATCTCATCAAACTCACGATCGACGGCGGCGCGGGCAACGACACCATCACCGGCGGCGACGGCGACGACACGCTGCTCGGTGGCGACGGCAATCACACCATCAACGGTGGCCGCGGCAGCGACACGGCCTTGCTCGGCGCGGGCGACGATACGTTCGTTTGGAATCCGGGAGACGGCAGTGACGTCGTCGAGGGCCAGGCGGGCAACGACACACTGGTATTCAACGGCGCCAACATCAACGAGAAGCTCGACATCGAGGACAACGGCAGCCGCGTGCGCCTCACCCGCGACGTCAGTGTCGTGACCATGGATCTCAACGGCGTCGAGCAGATCCAGCTCAACGCCAAAGGCGGTTCCGACAACATCGTGGTCGGTGATCTGACCGGCACCGGAGTGACGCAGGTCTCGACTTGGCATCGATGCCCGGCAGCGGCACCGGCGACCTCGCGGCGGACACCGTGACCGTCACCGGCACCAAGGGCGACGACGTGATCGAGGTACAGGGCCAGAACGGCGCTCTGACCGTCACCGGCCTGCCAGAGGTCGTCACCGTCACCGGGTCGGAGGCGATCGACGCGCTCATCGTCTCCGCTGGCGCCGGCAACGATACGCTCTCGGCGGCGACGCTGCCGGCCGACAATGTGACACTGACCCTCGATGGCGGCGCCGGCAACGACACCATCGTCGGGAGCCAAGGCGCCGATGTCTTGCTCGGCGGCGATGGCAGCGACACCGTCACCGGCGGCCGCGGCAACGACACGGCCTTGCTTGGCAACGGCAAACGATACGTTCATCTGGAATCCGGGCGACGGCAGCGACGTCGTCGAGGGCGGGGCTGGCACGGATCGGCTCGTCTTCAACGGCGCCAACATCGGCGAGAACATGGACATCTCCGCCAACGGCGGTCGCGTGCGCCTCACCCGTGACATTGGCGGCGTCACCATGGACCTCAACGGGGTCGAGAAGATCCAGGTCAACGCCGCAGGCGGCGCGGACAACATCACGATCAACGATCTCACCAGAACCGGCGTGACGCAGGTCGCCATCGACTTGTCTGGGCCCTCGGGAAGCGGCCAGGGCGACGGAGCCGCCGACAGCGTGACCGTGAACGGCACGGCGGGCCGCGACAGCATCAGCGTCGCAACCATCGGCGCATCGGTCGTCGTCAACGGTCTGTCGGCACCGAGGGCGCCAACGACTCGCTCGTCGTCAGCGGCGGCGCTGGCGACGACACCATCAACGCCTCCGCGCTCAACGCCGGCCAGGTCAAGCTCACCATCAATGGCGGCGCCGGCGATGACATCATCACCGCCAGCAAGGGCGATGACGTCGTTATCGGCGGGCAAGGCAGCGACAAGGCCCTGCTCGGGGCCGGCAATGACACGTTCGTGTGGAATCCGGGTAATGGCAGCGACACGGTCGATGGTCAAGCAGGCAACGACACGCTCCAGTCCAAAGGCGCCAACGTCGCCGAGAACATCGACATCTCTGCCAATGCCGGGCATGCCCGGCTGGTGCGGGATATCGCCGCCATCACAATGGATCTCGACAACGTCGAGACCATCAATGTCCAGGCCTTAGGCGGCGCGGACAAGATCACCGTGAACGACCTGACGGGAACGGACGTCAACAAGGTCAACATCGACCTGGGCGGGAGCAGCGGCGGTGGCGACGGGTCGGACGACACGATCGTCATCAATGCGACCAGCGGCGACGACGTGATCACCGTCACGAACAACAACGACGTCATAACGGTGTCCGGCCTGAGGTGAGCTCGCCCTGGAGAGTGCAAGTTAGCATCCAACTCGACAGCGCAAGACCCTCGGCGCTCGAGCCGTCGTGGTGCTGCGGCATCTCCAGGGCGTCCGCCACCCGTGCCGGCCGTGTCAGAGCATCGCCCGGCTGGGCGACTGCGCGCACGGGGTAGTAACGAGAAAGGACGTCCACGCGATGACCATCGCCGATATCACGCTTGCAGCGTTCACGCTTTGCAACAGCCTGCGCTTTGCGGCCTACATCCCCAAAATCACTAGGGCGATCAGGGATCAAGGCGGTGCGGAAGCCTTTTCGTTCGCGGCGTGGAGCATGTTCCTCATCTCGCACGCATCGGCTATGACCGGGACGCTCGTAGACAATGAGCAGTGGACTGCAGGTTTCATGTTTTGGGGCAATGTTATCGGCTGCAGTGCGATGCTCTTCATCGCCGTCGCCACTGTCCGCGCAGCGCGCAAATCAGCAAATGGCTCGGCGGTGCCGATACGCAGAACTATGGGTAGCAGCTTGGACGAGGTAACAACGATGGCGACTTACAAGGGCGAGTGTTTCTGTGGCGCGGTTCAACTGGAGGCCTCGGGGGAACCCGAAGGCATGGGATATTGTCATTGCGGCTCATGCCGTTCGTGGTCGGGCGGGCCTGTCAATGCCTTTACGCTTTGGAAGCCTGGTGCCGTGCGGGTCACAGCGGGCGCGGAGTGTCTTGGCACGTTCCAGAAGACGGCATTGAGCCAGCGGCAATACTGCAGGAAATGTGGAGGCCATTTGATGACCAATCACCCTCCGCTGGGATTGGTCGATGTCTTTGCAAGTACATTACCTGCGTTGAAGTTTAGCCCGGGCGTGCACATCAACTACGACAAAACTGTCTTGCCCATGCGGGACGGGCTCCCGAAGTTTAAGGATTTCCCCGCTGAATTTGGCGGATCGGGCGAGCAGACAGCGGAATAGCGCAGGTCGCATTTATCCGACTTGCACAGCTAAAATGGGCGGAATCGGGGTAAACCCGATTTCGCATGGTTGTCTTTTGCGAAAGGCAACCATTGCCCGGTCGGGCTTCGGCAATACGATTTGCATCGGAGTCAGCTAACGCGTGCAGGACACCAAATGCATCGGTCACTCGGTCAAGCGGCTCGAGGATCGCCCGCTGCTCGTCGGTAAAGCCCGTTTCGCCGCCGATCTTGCGTTTCCCGGCATGCTCGAGGCGGCCTTCGTACGCAGCCCGCACGCTCACGCAGCCATCCGCGGGATCGACACCAGCGCCGCGCGCGGCTGCGCAGGCGTTCATGCGGTATTCACGCTCGCGGATCTTGCGCCGCTTCTCGCGCAGGAGCGGCTGCCGCTGCAGTTCCGCACGGCGAATCTTCCAGCCGACATCACGCCGTTTGCGCTCGCCAAGGACGAAGTCGCGTTCGTCGGCGAAGCGGTGGCGATCGTGATCGCGCAGACGCGCTACATTGCCGAAGACGCCGCAGCACTCGTTGCCATCGATTATGAGCCACTGCCCGCGGTCTCCGACTGCCGACAAGCGCTGGCGCCGCAAGCGCCGCGCGCCCACGCCACCCGCGAGAGCAATCTTCTGATCCAGTTCCAGCAATCCTATGGCGAGGTCGCGGAGGCATTCGCTCGCGCGCCCCGCCGCCTCAGCGTCCATCTCAAGCAACACCGCGGCGGCGCGCATTCGATCGAGGGACGCGGGGCGCTTACCGTCTACGACGCCAACGAGGAGCGGCTGACGCTGTGGTCGTCGACGCAGCTCGCCCACGAGGTACGCGCCTTTCTGATGACGATGCTACGTCTCGATGAAAATCAGCTGCGCGTCGTGGCGCCGGACGTCGGCGGCGGCTTTGGCGCCAAGTTCGTGATGTATCCGGAGGAAGTGTCGCTGGCCGCGGCGTGCCTCATGTTGCACCGGCCCATCAGATGGATCGAGGACCGGCGCGAGCATTTTCTCGCCGCGGTCCAAGAGCGCGATCAGTACTGGGATGTCGAGGTCGCGTTCGACGATGATGGTCACCTGCTCGCCGTGCGCGGAGCGATGATCCACGACGAAGGCGCCTATACCCCGCAGGGCATCAACCTCCCCTACAACGCCTCCACCGCGCTGCCTGGTCCCTACATGCTGCCCGCATTCCAGCTCGAGGTGCGCGTCGCCGAGACCAACAAGGTCGCGACCATGCCGGTGCGCGGGGCCGGTTATCCGGAAGGCGCTTTCGCGATGGAACGCCTGCTCGACCGCATCGCTGACGAGCTGAACCTCGACCGCGCGGAAGTGCGCCGCCGCAACCTCGTGCCGGCGGAAAAAATGCCCTACGTGTGTCCGCTCAAGACGCGCGCCGGGTCAGCGATCACCCTCGACAGCGGCGACTTTCCGGCCTGCCAACGGACAGCACTGGAGGCAATTGACTATGCCGGCTTTGCCGAGCGCCAGCGCCGGGCGCAGGAGCGCGGTCGCTACCTTGGCATTGGCATCGGCAACGGCATCAAGGGCACCGGTCGCGGCCCGTTCGAATCCGGCATCGTGCGCATTGGCCGTTCCGGCCGCGTCTCCGTCTACACCGGCGCCATGCCCATGGGGCAAGGGATCAAGACTGCGCTTGCCCAAATCTGCGCCGAGCAGTTCGGCATCGCGCCGCAGGATGTCAGCGTCGTTGCCGGCGATACCGCCGTCATTCCCCATGGCCAGGGCGGCTTCGCCAGCCGTCAGACCGTGACCGCGGGCTCCGCCGTGCATCTCGCCGCGGTCAAGGTGCGCGAAAAAGCGCTCGAGGTCGCCGCCCATCTTTTGGAGGTCGGTGTCAGCGACCTCGAGCTGCGCGATGGCCGCGTCGAGATTGCTGGCGCACCGGGCAGCGGGCTCTCGCTGCGTCAGGTTGCCGAAGCGGTATCCGGCGTGCCCGGCTATGCCATGCCCGGCCGATTCGAGCCGGGGCTCGAGAACATGCAGAGCTTCCTGCCGAGCGCGCTCACCTATGGCGGCGGGTGCCATGCCGTCGAGGTCGAGGTGGATGTCGAGACCTGCGGCGTGCGCATCCTGCGCTATATCGTCGTCAACGACAGCGGTCGGATCATCAATCCCATGATCGTCGAGGGACAGCTCGTCGGCGGGGCTGCGCACGCGATCGGCAACGCGATGTACGAATGGATGATCTACGACGATGCGGCGCAGCCGCTGACCACTACATTCGCCGACTATCTCATCCCGAGCGCAACCGAGGTCCCCAAGATCGAGGTGATATTCGCGGAGTTTCCCTCCCCGCTCAATCCGCTCGGCGTCAAAGGGGTGGGCGAATCCGGCTGCGTGCCCGCCGCCGGCGCGATCGTCTCGGCCATTGAAAACGCGCTTGCGCCTTTCGGCGTGCGCATCAATGAATATCCGGTCACGCCGGCGCGGTTGTTCGCGCTGCTGTCGCGCGCTTAACAGCAGGTCACGCGAGCCGTTCTCTTAGAGCGGGTTCCGTTGGCATAGAACGATTTGCGGGTGAGCCTACGACGAGCAGTGCCACATCGTCCCCTCCCCCGCTTGCGGGGGAGGGACAGGGAGGGGGCACGCAATATCGTAAAGCTTTCCAGGCGCCCCCTCCCCACCCCTCCCCCGCAAGCGGGGGAGGGAGCAGACCGAGTTCGCCGCTCGCGATGATCCCGCTTCGCCGCAATCCGCACTGGGCCGCGGCGATCAAAACCGCTCGCGCTCGAGCTGGCGCCAGCGCGACATCCGCCGCTCCAGCCACATCACCAACTCGGTCAGGACCACGCCCACGAGCGCGATGACGATGATGGGCACGAGCAGCTTGGCGGTGGCGAACACATTGGCGTATTCGACGATCATGCCGCCGAGCCCGCTGATCGCGGTGAAGAACTCGGCGACGATGATGCCGATGATTGCCAGGCCGACCGCGAGCCGGACGCCCGCCATGATGAACGGGATCGCCGCCGGCAGCGTGATCTTCCAGAAGATCTGCCATTCGGTTGCGCCATAGGCGCGGCCGATTTCCAGCATCGCGCCGCGCACGTCGCGAATGCCAGAATAAGTATTGACGATGATGGGGAAGACGGCGACCGAGACCAGGATCGTGACCTTGCCGGCGAATTCCAGGCCAGCCCACAAGATGATCAGCGGGATGAGCGCAATGCGGGGGATGGCATAGAGCGCGTTGACGAACGGGTCGAGCACGTATTCCAGCGTGCGCCACTGCGCCATGACGATGCCAAGCGCAATGCCGACCACGACCGTGAGCGCCATCCCGACCGCGAACGGCCAGAGCGTCTGGATCAACGCCTTCTCGAGCGCGCGGCTCCGGATCAGCTCCATCGCAGCCTCAAAAATCGCGCTCGGCGGCGCCATGAAGATCGGATCCATGCGGCGGCCGTAGTACTCCCACACGACGAAGAAAACCGCGACCGCGGCGGTGCGGATGGCGTTCGGGCTCAACAGCACGTCGCGCAAGCGTTGCGCCAATGTCAGCCGCGGCGCCGGCACCCACTGGCGTGACGGTCGGTTCTCCACCAAGCTCATCCTTCGCTCCTGAGCATGTTGCGCAATTCAGCGCGGCATTTTCCGAAATCCGGGTGCGGGCGCACATCCCCGCCGAGACGCTCATCGGCGACCGGCGATGGAATGATCGTGCGGATCCGTCCCGGGGCGGTGTGGAACACGAAGATCCGGTCGGAGAGGATGAGTGCTTCATCGATGCTGTGGGTGACGAAGATCACGGTCGCACCGCTGCGCGACCATATCGCCAAAAAATCTTCCTGCAGTTGTTCGCGCGTCTGCGCGTCGAGCGCGCCGAAGGGCTCGTCCATGAAGATGAGAATGGGTTTTCGCATCAACGCGCGCGCGATGCCCACCCGCTGCTGCATGCCACCGGACAATTCATGCGGAAAATGCTCGGCAAAGGCGGCAAGCCCCACCAGCTCGATGAAATGACGCGCGAGATCGCGGCGTTCGGCTTGAGCGACGCCATCGATCTCGAGCGGAAACTCGACATTGCCCATGACGGTGCGCCACGGCAGCAGCCCGAAATTCTGGAACACCATGCACGCGTCCTTGCGCGGGCCCGTCACCGGCGTACCGGCGATGGTGATGCGCCCCTCATCCGCAGGAATGAGCCCGGCAGTGAGCCGCAGCAACGTCGTTTTGCCGCACCCGCTCGGACCCAAGAGCGTGATCAACTCGCCCTTGCCCACGGTCGCGTCGATGCGATCGAGCGCCACCATCAGTTCCGCTCGATCGGTCCCGAGAGATGACGCCCGCACCGGAAAAAATTTGCTGACGCCGTCGTAGACGACCATCGCGGCCGCCGGCGGGCTCGTCATGGCGGGGGCTAGTTCTTCCGATAGGTGCCGAGCTTCGCGAGGGCGCGATCGACAAAGCGCGGCTCGAGCACGTCCTTGGCCGGCGCGGCCACCGGCAGATTGCCGAGCTTCATGTTGAGCTCGGCGGTGAACTCCTCGATCGCCGGATCGAGCCCCCCGTCGACACCCCAGACGTTCTCGCCGTTGAGATCGCGAACCACTGCTTTGAGGAAGGACAAGTCGAGATCGGGAAGCCGCTCGTGCAGGATAGCGGCGGCCTCGTCGGGATTAGCCATGATGAAGCGCGACCCTTGGATGCCGATGTCGGTCATGGTCTGGAACGCGGCGGCAAGCTCCGGCTTGGCCAGCGTTTCAGTGCGCACGACGTTCCAGACGTAACCCAGGCCGGGAAATTCCGCCGACAGCCTGGCCACCACGGTGACCTTGCCCTCCTGCACGCCTTTGAGCGCGGTGACGGTATTGACCAGCGTCGCATCGGCACGGCCGCCGATCACCGCCTGCAAGCGGGCGGCGTGGCCGCCGACCTGCACGAAACGCGCGCCCGTTTCGTCGATGCCGTGCTTGCGCATGATCAGGCGGGGAAGCTGGTCAGGCAGCCCGCCGGGACCGGAGGAGGCGAAGGTTTTGCCGGCAAGATCGGCGAGCTTGCTCCCTTTGCCCGTCGCGATGACGAGACTGTAGTCGCCGATCGGCTGCCACGAGTGAATTGCGCGGATGCCGGCGCCGGCATGAATCGACGCCAGCACGTTGAGCGTGCCGATTAGGCCGATGTCGGCATTACCCGACAGCAGCACGCGCATGGCATTGGCATCGCCGGTGACATGGACGTCCTCCACTTCGAGGCCGCCCATCCAGCCTTGCTTCTGTGCCACGAGATACGGCAGCGAAAACGTCGTCACTGGCCCGGGAAAGACCATCTTGATCTTGGCGGCGTCCGCGGCAGATACGTTGACGATGAAGATTACCGCGGCAATGCAGAGGCTCCCGCCTATTGCGCGCAGTCGACGACAAACATCAGCCATAACAACTCTCCACGCGATCGAGCCGCGACACCGTTTGCAAAATGAGCCTTTCGCGCAGGCCATGCAAACGGTTTCTCGGCTGCGGCCAGTTGGAAGCCGCGGCAAATTTTCTCGTGCGCATTGCGTGTGCGGGGTCCGCCGCCACCGCCGGCCCGGACCTCTATCGCGCGCGCCTCGAAGCAACGCGATGTGCGCCTCGGATATTTTGGAATGAGTTCCCGATCCCGCCGCCGTCTCGAAACGGGACGGAATAAAGTCGACCAGTAGCTTTGACTCGGACGGGCTTATCGGCCGTGACGCTCGAACCACTTCGGCCCCGGGCCGCGCATGTAATGCAGCTCCGGTCGATAGCGGCGGTGCGTGAAGACGGCTCTGATGGCCCGCAGAACGGCCACGAGATACATCCCCGATTCCCCCACGCTATTTTCCCCACCCATGCTGTGGCAGGAAGTTCCGGCTAACACATGGACGTTGTTGGGCAATAATGTGAAATGCGCGGACGGGCGCGCGCGGCGCCGAACCGGGAAAGGCGGCTGCTACGGTCACCGGGTTTGTCATGCCCGGGCTTGACCCGGGCATCCATCGTCTTTGCAGAAAGTCTTTGCGAAGGGGATGGATTGCCGGGTCAAGCCCGGCAATGACGGGGGATCAGCGCCGACGCCCTCGGATCACACCGCGGCGATCGCTTCGATCTCCAAGAGGAAATTGGGATTGGCGAGCCCGCGCAGAACGCACAGCGTGCTGGCGGGCGCGGCGCCCGCGAAATAAGTCTGCAGGATGCCGCGCGCCTTCGGCACGTCGTGCGGGTTGCAGATGTAGATCGTGATCTTGGTGACGTCGGCGATCTTGGCGCCCCCGGCGGCGAGCGCCTTCGCCAGGTTCGCCATCACCATCTTGGCCTGAGCCTCGAAATCATCGGGTGGCAGCACTTTTCCGTCCACGTCCGCCCCGACTTGGCCCGCGCAGAACACGAGCTTCTGCGCGCCCTCGGCCGTCACCACATG
>Ga0126376_10000092_pt1 | contig 37024 bp, 31 predicted proteins | sample PanSoiMetPlot_15_FD_92760 | JGI IMG/M metagenome (GOLD analysis project Ga0126376, IMG submission 92760) | Tropical forest soil microbial communities from Panama - MetaG Plot_15 | ecosystem: Environmental > Terrestrial > Soil > Tropical forest > Bulk soil | place: Panama | collected 2016-02-17 | reverse complement strand
CGACGGCTGCAATGTTTTAATACCGCCCAACGGTACGCCCGGCGGTTGCCGCGTGGGCGCCCACACGGGCATTGACCCGGGCACGAACGAGCCGCCGCCAGGAAGAATCTTCGATGACAGCACAGCCTCGCCCACCGTCGCGCCCGACGGCAGTGTCCTCTTCGGCGTCCTCACCGTCTATAACTATTTGCAGGGCCATCTCTTCAAATTCAGCTCGACAGGGGAGTTTCAGGGTGCCTACCCCTTCGGCTGGGACGTGACGCCTGCTATCTACTCGCACGGCGGAACCTACTCGATTGTCATCAAAGACAACCACTACTCGGTCGGGTCGTACTGCGGCGTCGAACAATTCTGCCCGTCCGACCGCACAGCCACCACGCCAAACGACCCGGAGGCTTTCTTCATCACCCAGCTCAACCACAACATGAACGTTGAGTGGAAATTCCAGAACACGAACACGCTCAGTTGCACGCGCCAGCCGAATGGGTCGGTGACGTGCGTTGATGATCACCCGAACGGCTTCGAGTGGTGCGTCAACGCTTTCGGCATCGATAGTAACGGGGTGGTTTACGCGAACAGCGAGGACGGCAACATCTTCGCCATCAATCAGGGCGGCACGCTCAAGCAGAAAAAGTTTCTCCAACTTGCGCTGGGCGCTTCTTATACACCGCTGACCATCGGGCCCGACGGAAAGATATACACGCAGAACGACGGACACCTGTTCGTGGTGGGCAATTAACTCAGCACAGCGTCGAGCGGTTCTTCCTATCAACGAGCCGCGAAGCGCCGACAGACTGGAGCCCCGGGGTGAGCGCGCACAGCGAGCGTAACCCCGGGGCTCACGTCTCCGAAATCGAATCGTCTGCCCTGTAATAATTGATCCCGCTTGGTGCCCCCGCAGGGATTCGAACCCCGAACCAACAGATTATGAGTCTGCTGCTCTAACCGTTGAGCTACAGGGGCACAGCTGTGACTAAGTGCTGTGAGTGTATCACGCGGGCGTTTGGATGCGGCAAATCAGGCCGGGATTGATTTGGCCCACGTTTATGTCGCTATAAAACTTTTCACTTTGACTTGTCGACTGCTGCCCTCCAACATGGCTTTCTTTAAGAAACATCCGTGTAATCTGTGGCTTGTATGGTGGGGTCTTAAGGAGAATTCAGGTGTCGAAATTTGTTGTACCTACCCAGACCACTCGGGAACTCTTGCGAATCGTGCGCGCAGCGCAACCCATTCCGCGCGTCGCAGTGGCGCGACGACTCGGCGTACATCGTCGCCGCATCACGGTTCTTGTAAAGCCCCTGCTCGACTCGGGCGTTTTGCGCGAAGGCACACCGGAGCCGAACATTCGTCGCGTGGGTCGTCCGCCGATTGGCTTGTCATTGAAATCGGAGAAACATTTCTTGATTGGCGTCAATATCGGCGTCAGCCAGACTCAACTCGGCGGCGCCACCGTGGACGGCAAGTTAATCTTTGAAGAAAACTTTGCGACACCTGCTAATCCGCAGACCGCAGTTGCAGAAATCAAGTCGGTGATTCGACGTTATCAACGACAGTTGCCGGACCGCGAACTCGTGGTCGTCGGTATCAGTGTGGCTGGTCCAACAGACGTCGAAGAAGGTCGACTCCTGTACGCGCCGCACCAGGGATGGAAGGACGTTTCGATTGCGCAGATGCTCGGGCTGAAAGTGCCGGTGCTCGTCGAGAATAATGCGACTGCGGCTGCGATCTATGAAGCACAGCGTCGTCGCGGACGCAGTGCAACGCGAACCGCCGGCGACTTTGTTTTGGTGCGGGCGGGCACGGGCATCGGTGTCGGGTTGGTTGTAGACGGCGAAGTTTTTCGGGGCGCGACTGACACCGCGGGCGAGTTTGGCCACATGACGATCGTTGCCGGCGGCAAGTCGTGTCCGTGCGGCAATCTCGGCTGCTGGGAACGATACGCATCGGCGGCGAGTGCGGTCGAACTCTACCGCGGTGAGACTAATCGAAGCAGGCTCGACGCTGCGCTGCGGTTCACTGATCTGGTCGCGCGCGCGAATGCCGGTGAAAGACGAGCGCAGACTACGCTCGAGCGCGCCGGCACTCACCTGGGAATCGGAATCGGAAACGTAATCTGCGGTCTCGGCGTGCCGCACGTCGTATTGAGCGGCGAACTGGTCCACGGTTGGAAGTTCATCGAAGCACCAGCCCGCGCCGCAATTGCGAGATCACTCTGCGGTCGCCTGTCTGACTGGTCCCTCACGGCCGGCGAGACCCACGGCTCCGAACTCGGCGGCGCCCTGGAAGTCGCGATCGAACACTACCTACTCACAATCGTCGGCAGCAGCAAAGTCGCCGCTTAACAAGCGTTCACCATAGGTCCTATAAGTCCTGTAGGACCTATTCTTATTTAGTGACAAACGAGCGCCGCAGCGGTAGGCTATGCGGCATCTTTGAGCAGGTCGGCTAACAAAACCGCCGCGTTCACTCATATCAGATGTAGGACGACCTGTTGTCCAAAAGCTAGCTTTACTTACCGCAAAGGAGATCCTCATATGCATCTGACTGTCGCCTACCAGGAGCCAACCGGGTACAAATACGTCGAGACCTCGCCGGAACTGAAAGAGGCCGCGGCCGCATTGCCGTGCTTCGAGGCGTTGCACTGGCCAGACTACGCCACGAAGGTATTTGACGACACGATCGACGGCAAACCCGTAGTAATTCAGTTGTGGAAAGGCTGGTGCGAGCAGTTTCTGAGCTCGCCGGATTTTCCCGGCGGAATCGGCGGCGAAGTCGGTATCTACGAACGAGTGACCGGCAAGGGCTTTCCCGCCGAACGGCCTGACTGGTGTCCGCAAGCGCTGTGGCTTTTCCTGCAACAGAAGAGCAAGCTCGCGAACAGTGATTTCTGGTGGCCGGTCGCCGATTTCCCGGAAGTGGAGTGGGATTTCATCAACCCCGTTAACAACACGGTCGCCTTTCATGCCGATCTGCAAAAGACTTACTGGCGCAACAAGTGGATGGATAACGAAAGTTACGATCAGTACAAGAAGAGCCAGGGAAAGCGATGGTCGTGGCTGCCATCGTGGTTTCCGGGAAATGCGCAAACGCCGGCACTCGCGGTCCACTACAAGCTTCAGTACAAGATCAACGGTAAGACCTATCCGGTTTGGTGAGTCCTGCCTTAAGCGATGCCATATCTCGTCGTCCCCAACGAGGTTTTTGCGAATGACGCGATAATCTGGGTCGCGGCCATCAACGAAAACTTCAATGCCGCTACCGCGGTGCTGGAGTATGGTCCAAACCAGGCGGCTTTGAACGCCGGATGGTCCAACTTCAACACTGCCGATGGCGCCTTCAGCATTCGCTATCAGCGCGTGTTCCTGCACAACCTGACGCAGCAAACAACTTACCCGTTGACGTGGCGAGCGGACGGTGAGTGGAAGACTGAAGCAAGCATCAAGACTATTCCCTGGCGTTTACCTGGTCGAGCAGATTCGCCTTTCATCGTGCTGCTCGGCTCGTGTTTCTTCGCGCGCGAAGATGCGGAAGGCGCGGTAGGTCGAACCTACATGAACATGCCGGCCGAGGCGCGTCCAGACATCAAGGTTCTGTGTGGCGATCAGGTTTACCTAGATAATCCACCGCAGGACTTCCTGAATCCCTTTCGCAGCCGCGACTGGCTCGAACATCGATCGTTCCAAACTTACCTCGATGCCTGGACCCAACAAACTCCCGAAAACGGTGGTTTTGGTCAACTGCTCAAGCACGGCGCAAACTTCTTCAGCTCAGACGATCACGAATTCTGGAACAACGCTCCTGACATCGGCTTGAACGTGCCGTTCTTTACACTCACTCAAAAAGGACGCAATGAGTGGCTGGACATTGCCAGGAATCTCTACAAGATCTTTCAAACAGTTCCGGGCGGGCCGGTCAGGTTCAATATCGATCCGCTTTCGTTTTGCATTTGCGATACGCGCTTCGATCGCGGACACGGCGGTGACGACAACGCTGACTTCATGTCCCCGGCAAACCTTCAGGCTGTTGGGCAATGGACCAGCGGTTTGACTGGACCCGGAATTCTCGTCGTGGGCCAACCGGTCTTAGCCGAGACTGGCAGCATAAAAGATTACGGGCTGCCCGACTTCCATTGTCAGTACGAAGAGCTAAAAGGTTACTTGCGACAATCGCAACACTCGATCGTGATCCTCACGGGAGATGTTCACTTTGCGCGCGTCGCTGTCTGTAAGCTGCGTCCGGAGTTGGGCACCGAACTTTGGGAAGTGATCTCGTCGCCGATGCAGCTCGTTCCACACGGCGGCGGACCATACGCAAACGCGCCGCAGGTGTTTGGTCAAGTCTCATCGAGACCAGACTTCTCGCACGGTCTCAATCACTTTCTGACACTCGAGTTCAACGCACTGAGCGCGCAAAGCGTCTCGATGGTCCCGCGCTTCTGGCCCATCGCAAAAGCCGGCATGCCGATTCAATCGCAATACATTCTCGATAAGCCGATCGAGCTCTTTTAAGGAGTAAACATCGTGATTCCAATTCGCCAATCAAACGCCGACAAGGCGAACAGCAAACTACTCGAAGTCAAAGCCGAACCAAACGAAACCAACAGCGCGTGGCTGACGCGCGTTGGCGCGAAGGATGGTGTGTTGTTATTCGGCGGCGCTTCGATTGCGCACTTCCGCATCCGCGTAGCGCAGTCGCATGCGCGCGCAGATTTGAAACCGAGTAGCTGGTCACTCGCCGGCATTTTATTGAACGAATCGAGTTTTCTCTCCGTCCCGCTCGAGCTCAGTGGCGACTCGTCAGACATCGCGCAGGGCAACGGCATTCAAACGTGCAGCATTGCCGACTACGATGATCCGGCTCGTTTTCCAAACATCGCGGTGCTGCGCTTCACGCGCGACACGGAAAAGATACTCGCTAACTCGCAACTGTTAGGCGGAAATAAGGAAGCGAAAAGACCGGCGCAACGAAACATCATCGATCTTCCAACGCTGATGATCCCCTGGCTCAGTTTTATCTGGATCTGCGGCAAGGCCAGTAACCCTCTGACTGACGGACTCGGACTTCCGAGCGCTGCTTTCGTTGAAACTGTTTACGGTATCGCGGGAATTGAACTGACGCCCGGACTCGCCTCCGCGACGAGTTGTCCCGAGGCGATCTGGCAGGCCGCTAAGTACTGGCACCAGTTCTACAAAGAGGCAGCGAAGACGGGTAGTCGACGCAACGCCACGCAGCAGATTCCAACGGGTCAATACGCAGTGCGACAGAAAGCAGCCGCGGCTGATTGGCCGAAAGACGTGTGAGGACGAGATGCAAAGATTAGTGAATGCCAAAAATGCGCTAACTACACCACCAGGTCCCGAAGAGTGCTTCCAGAGTATCGTTCCCAACTACGCACTGCTTTTTTTCGATCATCTTTATAGTGAATACCTGGCGCTGAAACCCAGGATCACAGAGCCACAGGTGATCGCGCTTTTGGATTCGATGCATCAGAGGCGCGTCGAGTGTCAACTGACCTGGAGCGATATCTACACTTTCGATCTGGCTCTGATTGATGAGCGACCACTCGAAAACTTGATTCGCAAAGCCTTCGACGCGCGCTCGAAGTATCGCAGTATCGCGGGACAAAAGGAGTACGATGAATATCTCGCGTCAAAGCCGCCGGATCTGACTGCGATTCTAATCAAGCCAAGCGCGCTGAAGTCAGATCAGGAAGAGATCGTCACTTCACCGCCCGATATTCCATCGTCGCCCCCCGAGACGCCCGCGGAGCCTCAGTTCCCGGGCCCGGCTGAGCTCGAGATCGTCCAGCGTATCCTGCGCGCTGATATCAGATATTTGTTGAGCAAGTTCTATCTGTACTATGCGATGTTGCCGATGCGTGAAGGTCTGCGCGAACAGCTTACGAATCGAGCTGTGAAGATGACGCTGATCATTCTCATAACGATCACGATTCTGGCCATCATCAGTCTCGGTGGACTGAATTATTTCCTCTCCGGCGGCAATTTCGATGCAGTTTTTGGACTGACCGGAGTTTTCGGCATCACAGTCGGCTCCGTAGCGCTTGCCGGAATCGTCGGCGGCTGTGTGAGCATGTTGCAGCGTATTCAAAGCGCGCCCACCGAAGGCGATGCGCTGTTTAATCTGGCGGCTCTTACGAATGGCTGGCGTGGCGTTTCACTGTCTCCGTTGTATGGAGCAATCTTCGCTTCGCTGTTGTTTGTTTTGTTTGCCGCGGGAATCCTGGAGGGATCTGTTTTTCCAAAAATAGAAACTGTTGGCTCAGCAAAAACTCAGCCTGCCGCGACGACAACTCCGCCTGCGACTGCCGCGCCTGGAGCAACTCCAACTCCCAACGAGACTCAACGAACCGGTGTTCTCCAGGTGAAAGACTTCCTCAAGGAGACTGGTCCGAAGGATGGTGTCTCGTTCGCACTTCTCATGATCTGGTCCTTCATCGCCGGCTTCGCCGAACGCCTCGTACCCGACACGCTCAATCGACTCGTTGCGAAGACCGAGGCGATCCAGGGAACAAAGACTTAGCCACAGATTTTCGCGGATGGAACACGGATCTAATCCGCCTTCGGCGGTTACTTAAGTATCGCCGCTTGCGCGCTGAGAGCGAGTTGGTGCCAGCGTTGAAAGGTATTGATTGTCTCGCTGGGCATGACGCGTACGAACGCGGTTTGGAAGTAGAGTGATTCGGGTCTGCGCCAGTCGAGTCTCACGATCGGATTGAACGACGGCGGCACTCCAGGTGTTGTATTCGCAGCTTTCTTTGTGGACGTCTTCTGTTCGAAAGCAACTGATGCCTCGATCAATTGATCGCGCAACGGTATGCGCGCCTGCGTCGGAGTTTTACCTCCAGCATCATAAATTGCGATGTCGGTGTCGAACGCAGTCGCAATCTTCGACGCATCCGGAGACCATACCGGCAACGCGTCCGTCAAAGCATCATCGAGCAAACGCTCGCTGCCATCCGGCGCAATCAAACGCGGGCGGCCGGCCGGCAATTTATACTGATGCTCGCGCACGTTCCATTCATCTTCCTTGCACGCGAGCGCCGCAAGCGCGTGCGTGTCGGGCGCCCAGACAAAGTAGAAATAGATCAATCCTTCACGCCCAGTGAGCGGCTTGAGATCGTAGCCGTCACGATTGCAGATGTAGATCTGTTCTGTATTAAAACTCGCGACCGGAGCAAACATCGGACCGACTGATGGCTTGGGCACGGCAGGCGTTGCCGAAGCCTCGGGTTCGAATTCGGGAGTGGGCGTCGGGCTCGGCATCACGCGCCTGCGCGCGATGAAGTTAATGAAGTTTCCGTCAGGCGACCAGGCCACGGTGTCCGGAAACACGCACGCGATATCGGGCGGGATCAGATTACGCAGGAACTGCCCGTCGGAGTTGTAAAGATCGATTCGGAACGTCGAACTGGTTTCATCGGCAGCGCCGTAAAGCGCGAGCACTCGTCGTTTGTCAGGTGAAACGACGGTGCGCAAGAGAGCCTCATCTTTTCGCTTGGTGGAAAAGTCGGTTGCGACAAGACCGAACTTTTCCAGTGGATCGTCGTTGTCCACCTGCGGCGCCGTAACATCCGGCGACAAACTGTAGGCAAGATTTCGCGCGGGCACGTCGCGCAAAACTTTCGGCCTGACGTCCTGATGATCGATGACGGTTTTGACGGATTTGCAGCCGGTCGCAAAGAACAACGTAAGGAGAATTGTCAGGGCGGAGGAGGTTGTCGACATTTGTGCTGTGCCTCTTATGGCAACTTACGCTCTTCGCGATCGTTGATCAATTCGCGCACGAGCACCGGATTCAACGCGAGCAGCGCGCGAATCGTGCCACGCGGCGAGAGATGATCTTCGTCGCCTTCATCAAGCTCGACGCAATTGTGCTGGATCGATCGAGCGATACGCCTGGCAATTGACTCGTAGCCGGGAGTGCTCGTGATGTAAGCGCGCACCGCCATCGCGCCGATCAGGTCGCACGTAACTTCCTCGCTTCGCTGTCCGTGAATTTCAAGGCCGGTGAGATCCGACGCCCTGTTCCCGACTGCGGAAACGAGTGGACGCAAACTGTCGTTGTCGCCGTCAGCGATGTGCATCAGCTCGTGGGCGAGCACGCTGATCATTCCTTCGTCCGATCGTAAACCGGCAAGGAAGATGGTGCCGAACGTGATCACGTGCGGCCGGCTCAGGTACACGGAGGCGTTGTCGCGCGAGTCCATGTCGGGCCTGACGCGTTGGACTGAATTGACGCGCGCGATCGCCTGTTTGATACGCAGTCGAAACTTGGGAGACTTCTGAAAGCCGTACTCGGTTGCGAGCTGCTGGAGCGAAGCAATCATCAGGGCTTTCGTCACCGGGAGGAGGCGTTGTGCGCGTTCGGCGCCGGCGCGGGCTTCAGGACTTTGCAGCGGGAGTGATGGACGCGCCTGCATCTCGTCGATAGCGATACTGCTCTTCGGGTCAAGCTTGGCTTGCGTGCAGACGACGCCGATGGCTTCGTCGAGAAGCGTCTTCGCTTCCGCGGACATCGAAGCGCGAGGATGTGACGAGTGCGTACCGGATTTAACCTGCGCAAGAGAATTCGCTGAGATCAGCAAGACGAGGAGAAGGCACTTCACACAAAGGCGCCGAGGAATATAGGTCCTATAGGACCTATATTGAGTTGTGCCTTTGCGTGAAATACTCATCGATGCCGCCAAACAGCCTTCCGCTTTTCCAGAAACGCCTTCACACCCTCATTCGCGTCTTCAGTCTTCATCAACTCCTGCAAGTAAATATTCTCCTGCTCGCTCAACGCGTCGTCGATCGACCTGCCGCGCGCGAGGTCGAGCGACTGTCTCGCAAACGCCAGCGACGTTCCCGAAAGCTCTCTCAACTTCGCCAGCACTTCCAGCAGTTTCGGTTCAAGATGACTCCCGGGCACCACGTGGTTGCACAAACCCAGCCGCCCAGCCTCCCCCGAATCGATGATTTCGCCCGTCAAAATCAACTCGCGCGCGCGTTTTTCGCCAATCGCGCGGGGCAAAAGCACTGCCGCTACCGGCGGAAAAACGCCCAGCTTTATCTCCGGCTGCCCGAAACGCGAGCGATCGGACGCAATCACGATATCGCAGGCCGCCACCAGTTCGCATCCGCCGCCGAGTGCCGCACCGTCAACCAGCGCGATCGCGGGCTTGGCCAACTGTTCCAGCAAACGGAAAATCGAGTGAAACGCGTCGAGCATCTGGAAGATTGTGTCCTGCACGTGATCTTCGACGGCGACTCCGGCGCTGAACGCGCGACAATTCTTGTCAGCGTCAAACACGATCGCCACCAGCTCACGTTGCGCGCACTCGCCCAGCGCGCTCCCGATCTCGCGCATCATTTCGATATTGAAAACATTCAACGGCGGCCGCGCGAACGTGATCCTCCCGACGCGATCCTCGATACGAAAGTCGATGTTTTGATAAGCACTCATGTAGTTCGCAGCCAGTCGCGGTAGATCTTCTTCTGCACTTCGGTCTGGCTGGTTAGCGGCACGATCCGAAAAGTTCCCTCGCGACCTGGGCCAAGTTTGATTAGCAGCGTGCTCAGGTCGTCGAAACGAAAGATCGTCAGGTTGATCAAATCGCCCGGCTTCTTTTCCGCGAGCCGCTCATTGAAGAAGTCTCTGGTGACACGCAGGTTGTCGAGCGCAACGATCTGATCGCCGAAATTCAGCCCCTGCTCGTACGCCGGCGAACCGGCATAGACGCGCTCGACCATCAGTCGATCGCCTGCCTGCGTGAGATCGGCACCAAAGAAGATCCGATCGCTCGCTCGAACGGAAGTGTTCGGAGCAATTTTCTCGAGTCGAAGTCCCGCGGCGTTGAGCGCGGCGTTGTAATCGAGCTCCTGTTTCCCGTGCACAAATCGGCTGAAGAACTCTTCCAGACCCCCACCCGCCATCAACTCACACGCCTTTTGAAAATCCACTGGTCCATAGTTGCGATTCTTCTTGAAGTACTCCGTGTAAAGATAGCGCATCACGTCGTCCAGCGACTTCGCGCCGGCGCTGCGCTTGCGAATCTCAAGATCGAGCAGCAACCCAAGCAACGCGCCCTTCTCATAGTACGAGATTTGTGAGTTTACGGAGTTCTCATCCTGCCGGTAATACTTGATCCACGAGTCGAAGCTCGACTCTTCCGCACTCTGCACCAACCGTCCGGGCGTGTTCTGCAACGTCTGCATCGCGCGGGCCTGTGCGCTTAGATAGTCACTCTCACTAATCAATCCGGCGCGCCGCAACGCGATGTCGGCGTAGTAATCAGTGATGCCTTCAGCAACCCACAGCATCCTCGTGTAATTTTCCTGCGTGTAATCAAAAGGTCCGAGCGCGTCGGGGCGAATTCGCTTGACGTTCCAAAGGTGAAAGAACTCGTGCGACACGAGCGAGAGAAAGCCGCGATAGTCGCGTTCCGGAGCGTCAGTCGTGTTTGGCGCCGCGGAAGTGGCGCGGTCGCCTTCGCTGATCCGGAACCCAAAACGCGGGTAGCCGAGCGCACACGAATTCAAATGCTCTAGCCCGCCACCGCCGCGCAGATGAAGTATGAACGTGTAGTCGTGATAAGGCACTTCGCCGCCCATCAACTCAACTTCCGTCTCGACGATCTTCTGCACGTCGCGGCGCATGCGTTCCGGATCGTAGTTTCCTTCACCGTCGATCACGATCCGGTGTGCGACACCTTTGACGTTGAACATCAACGTCTTGAAGTTGCTGACTTCAAACGGCGAGTCGTAGAGAATGTCGAAGTTCGCGGCGCGAAAAGTGTTCTTCTGGCCCAACACCGCGGGCAGGCCGGTGGCGACTTTCCAAACATCCGGCGCGAGCACGCGCACGGTCGAAGGACTTTGCAGAAATCCGTCGAGATACATCAGGATGTTCGCGTTGTTCCAGAAGGCGTGACCGGAGTTTAACTCGCTGGTGCGCACCGAAAGCTCGTTTGCATAGACTCGATAACGCGCATGCCACGACGCGGTGCCGTTGGTCGTGATGCGCCAGGTGTCTTTGTTGGTCTTCTCCCACTTCAACGGCTGGCCCGCAGCATCAGTCGCGGCGAAGTCCTGCACGTGACGCGCAAACTCGCGGACCAGGTAAGACCCTGGCGTCCAGACGGGCATCACCAGTTGCTCTTCCTGTGGGCCATTGACGGTGCGTTTAATGGCAACGTCGACTTCGAGCAAGTGCGTGTGCGGGCGCGGCATGGCGACCGTAAACGATATATCGACCGGTGGGGTTTGCGCCTTGATCAGCAGCGGCAGGACAATCAACAACGCGGCGGCGCACACTACTCGGCGTTTGTGCATTTCGTAAAGCGTCTTTCGAGAAGTTGATGACAAGTGCGGTTGAATGTTACTACACTCTGCGGCCCTCTGCGTATCTCTGCGATCTCTGCGTTCATGGGCGCCTTTAGCGCAGAGACCGCAGAGGGCCGCAGAGAGCTATACTCCGACTCCGAGTGAGGAATACGAAAATACAAGGGACAATGAAGCGCTCGCCCCTCATCATCATCTTTACAACTGTTTTCATCGATCTCGTCGGCTTCGGAATCGTGATTCCGGTGTTGCCGTTCTACGCCGAAGGCACGGCCTTCAACGCCACGCCACGCATGGTCGGGTTGCTCTTCGCTTCCTACTCGATCATGCAGTTGATCTTCTCGCCGGTGCTGGGACGTTTGTCGGATAAATACGGACGCCGTCCGGTGTTGCTCCTTTCAATCATCGGCACGGGCATTGGATTTCTCATCCTCGGACTCGCCACGACCGTCCTCATGCTCTTCGTGGGACGCATACTCGACGGCATCACCGGCGGAAACATCTCAACAGCTCAAGCGTACATCGCCGACATCACGACCAAAGAGAATCGCGCCAAAGGTATGGGACTGATCGGCGCCGCGTTTGGTCTCGGATTTATTTTTGGACCAGCGATCGGCGGCATCTTGAGCCAGTGGGGCATTCACGTGCCTTTCTTCTTCGCCGCCTCACTCTGCTTCGCAAACGCAGTGTTGCTGTACTTCAGGCTGCCGGAAACAGTCACGTCCGATCATCCGGCGAGAAACTCAGCCGCCGGTGGTCGCAGTTGGCGCCAGGTGTTCCTTTCACTGAAACAACCGCGACTCGCGTCTGTGCTGGTCATCTATTTTCTGTTTATCGTCGCGTTCTCGATCATGACCACGTCGTTTTCGCTCTACACGATGTTTCGCTTTGGATACGACGCGCAACACACCGGTTATCTCTTTGCCTACGTCGGACTGATCGCCGTGATCATTCAGGGTGGACTGATCGGCCGTCTCGTCAAACGTTTTGGTGAACTGCCGCTCGTGATCTTTGGCGCGTTCTGTTTCGCGATCAGTCTGTTTGCGGTGCCGTTTGTTGGGCCGGCAGCGGGAGGACTGGCCGGATTGCTGATTGGTGGTGGCGTGTTTTCGATGGGCAACTCACTCGCTACGCCAGCGTTGACGAGTCTCGCGTCGAAAAGCGTCGGTCCGGAACAGCAGGGTGTTGTGCTGGGTGTGACTCAATCGACAGCGAGTCTCGCGCGGGCAGTCGGTCCATCAATCGCGGCGCTCTTGATCAGCAGCTCGATCGCGCATCTCGGCGCCGACGGCCTGCCTCACTTCATGAGCGACTACTCGCTCCGCGTCACCTTCTGGACGGCCGCCGCGATCATGCTGTTCGCGTTCTTTCTCGCTTTATTTCGCAAACTGCGCAACGGGGCCTTCGGGGTTGATGAGGTCCTTGAGAGCTGAGTACGGCACGAGCACAAACTGCGGCCCAGCGGCGTATGGTCCAACCTGGTACGAGTCGAAGTTGATCCCGAGGCCGCGTTTCGTGATGGTCCAGCTTTTATAGTTATTCGCTGACGCAGCCGCGCCCTTCTCGATATCTTCGTCGAGTAGACCTTTGTCTTTCCCCTGCTTCTTGAGATCCGCGATGCAGTAGGTTGCGATAGCCTGTAGATACTTCGCGCCTGGTTTGAAGAGATCGCTCAGCTTCAACTGCTTTCCGTTTTTCAGATCGTAATTGAGCACTTCCGAGTAAGAGTTCGGGTGCGCCGCGCCCTGGTAATAGCTGCCGACGTTAAACTCGATACTCAACAGATCGTCCTGGGCCAACGCGACGTCGTAACCGACGCTCAGGTCGCTGCCCATCGACCCTTCGGGCCGCGGTTCTTCCTCGCCTTCCTGCGGCTTCATATCCTTCCGGAAGTCCGCGACAGTTTTGGTCACTGACGCGCGCGCCACCTGGTTGAACTTCTCGAAGTTGGGATTGCTTCCGCCGCCGATTTGCGGATACTGCGCCGCAATCTCGTACATCAGCTTCTTGTTGCTCTCCTTGATCTGCTTCGCGACGATTTCGACCTCGCTGCTGAAACTAATCGGCTCCTCGTGAACCGAAAACGCCGTCAACTTGTCGCTGCCTTTTTCGCCTGGCGGCTTGGACCAGTTGCCGGCGAGCGTAACCAGGCCGTCCGATTTGTCGACGGTCCAGACTCCTTTGAAGAGCCCGGTTTGCTTGCCTGCCGGATCAAACTCCTGGAGCGTGAGATTGCCGTCTTTATCGACGTTGCCGCGCAGGTTAATGCGCGTGCCGACCTTCTGGTAGAAATAACTTCCCGCAAGCTGGTCGGCAGTGCGCACCAGTTTCATTTGCAAGTCGAGCGAGCTGCCGATCGAGCCTTTGAAGTACATGGCTTGCGGCGCCGGCGTTTCACCGCCTTGCGAATGGCTCAACTCGGGAGCGGGAGTCGATGGCGGGGGTGGCGCTGTTGGTGGCGGAGTTGCCGTCTTGCGACAGCCGAGTGAAAGAAGCAAACAGGCAACGACCAGGCAGGTGCGGATGCTCATCGCGGCTCATTTTAGCAGACCACGGGTGGCGATCTCCGTATGTATTTCAGAAAAAGTCAGTTCGCAGAGGCGCCCACCGGTGAACAACTCCTCGTTGGTCACGTCGACGAGCGCGAACGGCGGCTTCGGAAACTGGTCCAGGTCTTCGTCAGTGTCAAAACTGACTTCCGCGAGCACGAGGCCAAACAGATCTCCGAGAAACATATCAACCGAGAACTTGCGGCCCTCGAACTCGAAAGGATAACGATTCTTGCGAATCTCGTTGCTGTTGAAAATGGTGGAGAGAACTTCGGCTTCGAGCGCGTTGAGGTAAGTGTTAGTGATGATCGTGCGCGACAAGTCTTCGGGATTCGGCGCGAACTTCTGTGTGAACTTAACGGTCCACTTGTTCGTGCGCGGCTCGCGCACCTTGCGCAAACGCAGGCGCGACCCAGTCATGTAGTTGTCGGTGATCTGTAGATGCGGATCCGCGCGCGTGATCCCCTCAGGCAAGTCGCGCAGGAGGTAACGCCGTTCGCGTTCCACCTGTGCGTACTTGCTTTCGGGAACAATAGTATTTTGATCCGTAAGCTTAGCGACACCCACTGGCCTTAGATCTTTCCGGCCTTCATGTCCGCAAGTCGCTTTTCAAAATTCGACGTGTCGACCTTGTCGGTCTTGCCGCGCTGGACGGCTTGTTCGCCAAGTGCAACTGCTTCTTGTTTCTTGCCGGCCTTGTACAACGCGTTCGCCTTCGCAGAGAGATTCTGGAAAGTCTCCTTCACCTTGATCGACTGGTCCAACCACTCCATTCCCTGCTGATCGTCAGCCGGGCTCTGATTGTTGAGCAGGTAGTTTCCCGCCTGGTACGGCGTGCGCCAGTCATCGGCCTTGGCGCCGGCAACGGCCGCCTTGAGTTTGGTCAACGTGGTCGTCGCAACGTCAACTTTAATCGTGAAAGGAACGTTAACTTTTTCCCAGCGAATGTTTACCTGCGCCGAATCATCGGTCACAGGATCAAAAGTGTATTCGAGCCATTCCTGATTTTCTTTGACCCACTGTGGCTTCACTTTGACGCGCAACGTGTCCTTGGCTGGATCGTAATCAAAACTACCCCACTGATTCGCGGTACCGTTGAAGATGATGGTCCATTCATCCTTGTCGGGAATTGAATGCAGACTGTAATTACCGGCAGCAAGTTTTTGCCCATTGATTAGAACGTCGTCAGTGACGACGAACGTCGTTGCTTCATTGGCGCCGGTGCGCCAGACGTGTTTCCAGGGAGCGAGCGGCGCGCCCTTGGGTCGCGTGTTTTGATTGTCGAGCGTGGCTTCACCTTGCGCGGTTTGCCCGGGCAGCGGATCGCCCCAGACCTGCCGTCCTTTTACACCCGGACGGCTGTAGGTGATCGTGACGTCGGTGACTCCGATTCTCTGCATAACGCTCGCCTTTTGGCTTGGTCGCGGCAAGGTAACTTGCGCGACTGCCGCAACGGCGCAGCTTAAGAAAAACATGACAGCGAAGAAGGAAACAGAACTACGCTTAAGGGAACTCATGATCTTTCTCCTCATGATGGTGGTTGGGATGAATCATACACCGAATCGCGCCATCAATATAGGACCTATAAGACCTATTTGACTATAATGCTCTTGCTTCAGCTATCCTTTGCAACCCGCAATTTCCGGAGGTCTCATCGCATGTCTCGCCGCACATGTATTTCGCTTGCCCTGTTCTTCAGTTTTTTGGTTTTCTCCCCAAAAATCGGCGCACAGGACGGTCACGGAAGTCAAACTCGACTGCTGCGCACACCGACAGTCAGTTCAATTCAGATCGCTTTCGCCTACGCCAATAACATCTGGGTTGTGCCGCGCGCAGGCGGCAGTGCACGACGCCTGACGAGTTTTCAGGGACAAACAGCGAACCCGCATTTCTCTCCCGACGGAAGATGGATCGCGTTCAGCGGCGAATACGCCGGTAACTTCGACGTCTATATCGTGCCCGCCGATGGTGGCGAGCCGAAGCGATTGACCTGGCATCCCGGCGCCGACATGGTCGAAGGCTGGACTCCCGACGGTAAATCAGTTCTCTTTTCTTCCACTCGCGCCACCTGGACGCCGAGCGGCGCGCCACGCTTCTGGACAGTGCCGGTTGACGGCGGCGTCGAAGAGCCGATGATTCTGCCGCGCGCGTACCAGGGCAAGATCTCGCCCGACGGCACGCACGTCGCCTATCGCATGAACAACTCGTGGGACGAGGAACGTCGCAACTATCGCGGCGGCCAAAATCGTCCGATCTGGATCGTCGATCTCAAGACTTACGATCTCGTTTCGCCGCCGTGGACCAATTCAAAGGACGTCGATCCGGTTTGGGTCGACGATTCAGTCTTCTTCATCTCAGATCGCGACGGCGTGGCGAACGTCTGGGAGTATCAAACCAAAACGAAGAAGCTCGCGCAGATCACGAAATTCACTGACTTCGACGTGAAGTCGATGGACTCGGGCGCGGGCACAGTCGTGTTCGAACAAGCGGGTTACGTACACGAGCTCGATCCGAAGAGCGGCAAGACGCGGATCATCAACATCGTCGCGACCGGCGACTTTCCGTGGATGATGGCGAATTGGGAAGACGTTTCGAATCGCCTCACCAACATGGCTCTCTCGCCGACCGGCAAGCGCGTCGCAGTCGAAGCGCGCGGCGAGATCTTCACGATTCCGGTCGACAAAGGCGACGTTCGCAACCTCACAAATTCCAGCGGCTCAGCCGAACGCGATCCGGCATGGTCGCCGGACGGCAAGTTTGTCTCTTACTTCAGCGACAAGTCAGGCGAATACAAGCTCGTCATCGAAGCGCAGGACGGTCTGACGCCGCCGCGCGAGATCGCGCTCACGAAGCCGACGCATTACTACACACCTTCATGGTCGCCTGATTCGAAAAAGCTTCTCTTTACGGATACGAATCTGAAAGTTTGGGTTCTCGACGTCGGCACCGGACAGGCGAAGATCGTCGGTGAAGATCCGTGGATGGTACCGGCGCGCACGTTGAATCCGGTATGGAGTCCTGATTCGAAGTGGGTCGCGTACTCGAGTCGTCTGCGTTCGCTGTATCACGCGATCTTCGTGAGCAACGTTGAGACACGCGAGACGAAGCAGGTCACCGATGGTCTCGCGGACGCTGTTTGGCCGGCGTGGGACGCAAGCGGCAAGTATCTCTGGTTTCTCGCATCCACTGACTTTGGCTTGCGTTCGCAATGGCTCGACATGACCTCGTACGATCACACACCGACCTTCGGACTCTACTTTGCCGTGCTGCGAAAAACCGACGCGAGCCCGCTGCTGCCGGAGAGTGATGAAGATCGCGGTGTCGGCACTGGCACGCGCCGCCTGCAGCCCGGTGCATGCCCGGGCGACGCTCCGGGCGGTGAAGGCGGTGGCGGTGGCGGTGAAGCCAGTGCTCAACGTGGACCACGTGGTCCAGTCACGGTCCAGGTCGATTTTGACGGACTGCAACAGCGAATCATCTCCGTTCCGGGTGTACCCGAGCGGCCGTACTCCGATCTACAGGCCGGCGTCGATGGTCAGGTGTTCTTCCTCGAAGCACGAGCGGGAGCCGGTGGCGGTGGCGGCGGACAAGGCGGAGGCGGTGGCAGTGAGCTGTGGCGCTATCGTCTCTGCGATCGGCGTGTAAACACATTTGTAAGCAATGTCACCGCGTACGAGATCAGCGCCGATCATCGCAAGCTGGTTTATCGCGCCGCGACTGGCGGCGGCGGTCAGGGCGGTGGTCCATTCGGAGGCGGCGCGAATGCTCCTGCTCCGCAGTTGTTCCTCGTCGATGCCGATCGAACGCCGCCACAACCTGGTTCAGGACGTTTGAACTACGCGTTGCGGATGTATCTCGATCCGCGCGAAGAGTTCAAACAGATCTTTAACGAAGGTTGGCGCAACCAGCGTGACTATCTCTACGTGCCAAACATGCACGGTGCCGACTGGCCCAAAATGCGAGAGATGTACGGCCAGTTGCTGCCTTACGTGATGCATCGCGCCGATCTCAACTACCTGCTGGACATGATGGGCGCCGAGATTGCCATCGGGCACTCTTACGTCCGTGGCGGCGACATGCCGAGCGTGCCGCAGTCAGTCGGCGGCCTCCTGGGCGCGGATTTCGCCATCGAAAACGGTCGCTACAAAGTGACGCGGATTTACGATAACGAGAGTTGGAATCCGGATCTGCGTTCACCGCTCGCAACACCTGGCGCGAACGTCAACACCGGCGACTACATTCTCGCTATCAACGGTGTCGAGTTGAGAGCGCCCGATAACATCTACCGGCTGCTCGACGGCACTGCAAATCGACAAACAACGCTGACTGTAAACAGCACGCCAACGATGGAAGGCGCGCGCACAGTCACGGTCTTGCCGGTTGCAAGCGAACAGGCGTTGCGCACGCGCGCGTGGGTCGAGTCGAACCGGCGTTTGGTTGAAAAACTCTCCGATGGCCAGCTAGCCTACGTTTATCTCCCCAACACCGGACAGCCGGGTTACAGCAGTTTCAATCGTTACTACTTTTCGCAACAGGACAAGAAAGGCGTGGTCGTCGACGAGCGCTTTAACGGCGGCGGCTCCGCGGCGGATTACATCATCGAAGTGCTGGAGCGCGACTTCGATGGTTACTTCAACAACGTCGCCGGAGATCGGTACCCGTTCACGAGTCCATCGGCTGGTATCTGGGGACCGAAGGTGATGATCATCAACGAGATGGCTGGTTCGGGCGGCGATCTGATGCCGTACATGTTCAAGCGCCGCAAGATTGGAACGCTCGTTGGCAAACGTACGTGGGGCGGCCTGGTCCATACCGCCGACACACCGCCGTTTATCGACGGCGGATCGATGATCGCGCCGCGCGGTGGTTTCTTCGCGCGTGACGGTCGATGGGCCGTCGAGAACGAGGGCGTCGCTCCCGATATCGACGTCGAGAACTGGCCCAAGGACGTCATCGGTGGTAAGGATCCGCAACTCGAACGTGCCACCCAGGAAGCGATGCGATTATTGAAGGAGCATCCGGTTGAGCGCTTGCCGAAAGAGCCACGACCGCCGGTGTGGGGCAAGCGACCGTCGAGTGAATAGGTCCTATAAGTCCTATTGGACCTATGTTGCCATCGTGAGAACTAACATGAAGCTGTTCTTAATCCTGCTGCTCGTCGCGATTTGCCCGTTCGCGAGTGCACAGGAAAGCGAAGTTGTTCGCACCAACGTCGAGCTGGTCCAGACCGCCATCACTGTGCTCGATCAAAAAGGCAACTTCGTTGACGGCCTGCAACGCGAGCAGTTTGAGTTGGTGGTCGACGGCAGAGCTCGTCCGGTAGCGTTCTTTGAACGCATCGCTGCCGGCAGTGCACGAGAACGAGAACTGGCGTCGCTCAGTAACCCGGCCGCTACAAACCCGCCCGCGCCTGCGCGAGTTCTTGGTCGCACGATCGTTTTCTTTATCGACGATTTACATCTCTCGCCTGACAGCATGAATCGCACGCGAATGATGCTTCAGCGTTTTCTCGATCGTGAGATGACGTCGAAGGACAACGTGGCGATCACTACCGCGAGCGGGCAAGTCGGATTTCTCGAGCAGTTCACCAACAATCGGGCCGTGCTCGACGAGGCCATGACTCGTCTCCTCCCACGTCCTTACAGTGCCGACGGGTACAGCGCCGGTGGCAGTGCCAGGATGACGGAATACATGGCTTACCAACTCAACACCGGCAAGTCAGACACAAAGCTGCTCAACGCCTACGTTGATGAATGTATGAAAGGAGCGAACACCTTCAAAAAAGCGAGAGACGTGCTGGCTCTGATTCGTCAGGCTTGCGAAACAGAAGTTAAGAATAGTTCGCGCGCCATCCTGATTCAGGCCGGACAGATCACTCAGAACACTTATCACTCATTCGAATCGGTGATGCGTTCCTTGTCGCGCGCGCCGGGACGAAAGCTCGCTTTCTTCATCTCTGATGGTTTTCTCCTCGACGCTGGTCCAAACGCACCCAACGTGCGCGACAAAATCGATAACGTAATCGACGCGGCTCAACGCGCCGGCGTGGTCGTTTATACGATTCACGCCAAGGGATTGGTGAATAGCGGTTTCATGGATCCTGCAGTCAAGAGGCCCGTCGATGAGCGAATCGACATGGCTTCGATTGGTGAACTCGAAGCCAATCAGGATGCGCTCAACGCAATCGCCTACGACACCGGCGGGCGCGCTCTGCGCGGCACAAATTTCTTCAATCGCTGGGTGAGTGCAGTGCTTGACGAGACTTCGAATTACTACGTTGTTGCGTGGCGTCCGGAAAAGGAAGAGGAGAAGACACCGAAGTTTCGCAACGTGAAGATCACGGTCGTGGGTCATCCGGACCTGACGGTACGAGCGCCGCGCGGCTATGTTGATGGTCCAAAACTGCCATCGGCTAGCGCCGCGAATGACAAAGCACCGAAAACTCCGGAAGGTGAGCTGCGCGATGCGTTGAGTGACTTCTACCCGATCGGTGGTTTGCCGACGCTGCTTTCACTTACGTATCTCAACACGCCCGCAAATGGTCTGGTCGTGACTTCGTCGATTGAGATCTCAGGCACGGGTGCCAGTTACGGCGACAACGGTAAACAACCGGCGACGATCAAGCTCGCGGGCGTCGTGCTCAACGACAAGGGCAAGATCGCGTCGAGTTTCAAGAACCAGTTGAACATCGATCCGCCGAAGTCCGGCGGCTCCGATGCGATCTTTTACAACCATCACACGCCGTTGGCGCCGGGCATTTATCAGTTTCGTGTCGCTGCGCGCGATGAACGCTCGGGTCGCGTTGGTAGTGCGATTCAGTGGATCGTGATTCCGGATCTGACGAAGAGCCGGTTAACGCTCAGCAGTGTGTTGCTCGGTGGCCAGGTGCTCGAAGACAAGAGTAAAGAGGGCACGCCGCACGTTCAGTTGAGTGTGGACCATAGTTTTCCGCGCACGTCGCAACTCGGGTACTGGGTGTTTGTTTACAACGCGAAACGCGATGCGGGTGGTAAACCGCAGTTGGTCGTGCAAACGCAGGTGCTGCGCGATGGGCAAACTGTCTTGAGCTCGCCGCAGCGCAGAGTGAACAGCGCGGGAAAGGATGCTGAGCGAATCCCGTTTGGTGAGGAGTTAGCGTTGAAGACACTTGCGCCCGGCAAGTACGACTTGAAAGTGATAGTGACCGATGGTGTGGCTGAAACGAGCGCCACACAACTCGCAGACTTCGTGGTGCGATAAAAAAATAGGTCCGATAAGACCTATGGGACCTATAACCGCTGCGGCTAAAGATTATTCAGAATATTCAAAGCAGTGCCGGAGAAGATCTGTTGTTTCTCAGCTTCAGGTATCTCCAGCGCTTCAATCGAGCTTACCGCGCGATCGATCGAACCGAGCAGGTGTGGATAGTCGCTGCCCATCACCATGTGGTCCGCGCCAACCATCTCGCGAACCATCTTCAACGTGTGCGGACTGAACGACACCGTGTCGTAATAAAGTCGCTTCAGATAAACACTCGGTAGTTGATCGATCTTCGCACGACAGTCCGCAAAGTCGCGAAAACCGTTGTCCATCCGCTCCATCAAATAAGGCACCGCCCCGCCGAGGTGTCCGATGATCCAGCGAATATCCGGTAACTCCGCAAACATTCCGTCGTAGCACATCCTTGCGACTGCGAGCGTCGTGTCAAACGGAAAGCCGACGATTGGACCAAGCACGTACTCGCGAAACGCGTCCGAGTTCGTCGGGATCATCGGATGAAGAAAAATACACAGCTTCATCCGGTTTGCTTCTTCAAAGAACGGCCGATACACGGGCGACGTCAACGCACGTCCGCCGATGTTGCTGAGCAGGATCACACCGTTCAATTTCAGCTCATCGATCGCTCGATGCAGTTCGCGGAGCGCCGCGTCGGGGGCGTCCATCGGAATCGAAGCAAAGCCCTTGAATCGCGTCGGATGTTGGGCGATCAGTTCGGCGTACGAGTCGTTGATCATGCGCGCCACGGCCGGCTGATGCTCAGCGTCAGTGAAGAAGACGTTCGGCGTCGACAGCGAAACTACTTCGACGTCGATGCCGACACGATCCATGTCTTCGAGTCGTTTCGAGACGTCGGTCATCGCAGGTGTGACGCCAAAGAAACGCGCGCCGCGATAGGTGATGATCGTTTGTCCGGTCGAACTACTACCGAAAGAAAACTCCGATGGCAGATCTCGAATTGTTTGAAAGAATGCTTCGGTGTAGAAGTGTGTGTGTAGATCGAATTTCATTTTTCAACGAGATACTGATTGAGGCTCTCAGCTGTCGCAAATTCGCCGCGGAACGTGTAGATGTCATCGAGTTTCCACATCCGGTCTTCGAGAACGTAGATGAAAGACGTGGTGCGTTCGTCGCCGGGATAGTTCGTCTTCGGACCCCACTTGTAAAACACGTCAACGATGGCGCGTTTGCCGTAACGCCTCGACGCGACGATGGAATATGTAGTCGGATAATCCCAGGAGCCGATGAACGTGCCGTTGCCGGGAAAGTCCGGATCGTCCGAAGCTTTCGCAAAACTGGCGATCTTTTGCTGAAACGCCTTGCGAAGATTCTCACTCAGATACAACTTCTGCGCGCGTTCGTCTTTGACAATGTTCGACTTGCTCTTTTGCAGGTAACCAAAGAACTCGCGAAAAGCGAGCAAACACTCTTGCGGCGCAGCCGCAGCAACAGTGCTGCTCTTCACTTCTGCGATCGTCTGCTTTGTTTGCCGCTGCGCCATAATCAGCGACGCGCTCGTCATCATCAATCCCACGGCGATAATCAGTTTCATCTTTTTAATCCTGTCTCTAGAATCGATTCGTCTCCGAACGGCAATCTAATCGTAACATTTCCGGCCCGCAGCGAAGTGCTATATTGTGATTCGTAAGGAACTTCTCTTCTTCAGCAGCGGCGGCGGCATCCCGGCGGCTTCCCACCCACCCCAATTTTAATCATCGGGCAAAGAACAGAAAGGGCGCACCAGTGACTACTCCAGCAGTTTCGAGCAGAGACGAACGCGGCCAGCCTACACTCGTTAATGGCAATCGATCCAACACGAATAAAGACAACTGGCTCGGTTTCGTGGGCGACGTCGTGAATTTTACGGGCGAAGTTTGCTTCAAGTCGATGCTCCGAATCGATGGCCACTTCTCCGGCAACGTCACCTCACCAGACGGGACGCTGATTATCAGCACGGGAGCGCAAGTGACAAAAGCTGTCATCAAGGTCGCGGTCGCGAAGATCAATGGAACGGTTGAAGGCGATATTCGCGCCAGCAAGGAACTGGTGCTCGGGCGCACTGCGAACGTCATAGGCCATGTGGCCGCGCCGGCACTGATTGTCGAAGAGGGCGCACAGTTCAACGGCAGTTGCAGGCGGATCTAAAAGAGTTTCACGCAAAGGCACAAAGATATAGGTCCTATAGGACATATAGGACCTATATTTTTGCGCCTTGTAGTAAACTGGGCCATGCCCCAGGTAAGCGTCGTCATCACCACCTACAACCGTGCTGCACTGCTGCCGAGCGCAATTGAAAGCGCAAAGAACGCCGCTTCAGATCCCGAGGTCCTCGTCATTGACGATTGTTCCACTGACAACACGCGCGAAGTTTGTGCAAAGATCGAAGACATTCGCTACGTACGATTGAGCGCCAACGGCGGACTCCCTCACGCACGGAACATCGGCATTGCTGAAAGCTCGTCCGAATTCATCGCCTTTCTCGACGACGACGACTTGCGTCTGCCCGGTTCACTCGACAAACAGTTGCGCGCCATTACGGTAGACGACAGTCTCGCGCTCTGTTACGGTCAGGCGCTAATCGGTGACGCGCGCCGTCAACTTCCAACCGGCGAGATCTATCCGCTGCACTGCCCGCAGGGCGACATCTTTTGGGAGTTGATCGAGGACAACTTTATCCCCATGCCTTCCGTGCTCCTGCGTAAGTCGAGTTTGCTCGAGACAGGTGGATTCAACACCGATTTGAACCTGATCGCAGACTGGGATATGTGGCTGCGACTTGCAGAGCACTCTCCAGTGGCTGCGATTGCAGAGCCGGTGGCAATTTACCGAAAGGCGAGTGTGGGATCGGATCAGATGTGTTCGAACTCACCCGCGCTCCTCAAGCAGGCGTTAAAGGTTCAGCAGTCTGCTCTGAATCGTCCGCGCGCGCGGGCCGCGACCGGTAAGCAACGACGTGGCGTGCAACGAAAGTTTCGCAACCGCGTTTACGACATCTTGATGACAGAAGCGACAAACTCACTCCACGAAGGCAACACCAGGTCGGCGCGAGCAAACGTGTTCGACGCTCTTCGTTATCGCCCTTTTAGAACGGTTGCGACCGGGCGTTTATTGTGGTTGTTGATGGGTCGCTGATTATCGATCGACATGAAGATTGCTCTTTGTAAGAGTCACTTCTATGGACCAGTAAGTGGGGCTGATGAGATTCTCGTCAGCTACGCAATCAGTTTGCACCAGGCAGGACACGACGTTGACGTCGTCTTGTTATACAAGCCGTCGGAGAATGATCGTTTTGCGCGACGGCTGCGACAGGCCGGCGTGCCCGTGGTCCAAGTCATCGACCGCTCGATCGCGTTCACGATCTTGCGCAGCGTACGCGGATTGCTTTCGAGTTTCCTGCTTTTGTTCCTTCTGATTCCTCGCTCTGAAGCAGGACTGCGTCGCATCTGGCAAGTGCTGATCGATCTGATCTCACGGGCACACTATAAGAACTTACGCGCTTACCTCGCGCGTTCTCACTACGATTTGCTGCACGTGTTTACACCCGATACGGGCGCGATGCTGATGATTCGTGCGGGCAAAGAAGCAGGGATTCCGGTGCTCTATCACGAGATGGGAACGCCTCATTACCTGCCGGCTCTCGATCCGCACTACAAACGACTCGCGAAAGTTCTACCGCTGTGTTCCGAGTTCGCGGCGCTGTCGCCGATCCTTGCGAGACAATGGTCCGAGCGTTTCCCGTTTCTGTCGTCGGTCTCAGTGCTGCCGCTGCTCACTCATGATTCAGAAACGCTCAGGCTGCCGGCCAGGCTCAACGGTAAGAACGAAACAATTTTTGGATACGCCGCGCGAATCGAGGCCGGTAAAGGACCATTCGTGTTGGCGGAGGCTCTGGCGCAGTTGCAACAGAGCCGCGGCGACGTGCTCGTCCGTTTAGCAGGTATTGGTCCGGCAATGCATGAAGTGAAAGCTCGCGTGCGCGAATTAGAACTCCACGGATCGTGGGAGTTCGTCGGTTCTTACGACGGCGCCGTTGGTTGCAGTGCTTTCATGCGCACGCTCGACGTGTTTGTGTTGCCGTCGTTTGCCGAAGGAACTTCGAAGAGCGTGATCGAAGCGATGGCCCATGGACTGCCAATCATCACGACAAACGTTGGTGGTTCACCCGATCTGCTGACTCCTGACACTGGGATTCTTATTCCACCCGGCGACAGCGCTGCACTCGCCGATGCGATGCACAGCCTCGCCTCCGACCCCGCGCTCCGTAAACGAATGGGCCAGGCTGCGCGCGATCGTTATCTCAAACTATTCGCGCCCGACGCTGTGCTCTCGATGCTCGTACATACTTACTCTCGCGTCGCCGGTCGTAACGGCCACAACTCGGGAAATGGCCAACACCCATGGGCATCTCACCTAAGCTGAGGATTGCATTTGTCACACCTGAATACGTAACTGAAGACTACTTCGATGGTGGTCTGGCCAACTACCTCAATCGAGTCTCGAAACTGCTGGCTGAACGCGGCCACGATGTTCACGTCGTAACTCTCTCGCGAAAAGACGAAAGCGAATTCAGCCACGAAGGCGTGATGGTCCATCGCGTGATGATCAAGCCCTCATGGCATCTGTTGCACCGCCTGACACGTTATTCTTTAAACACGACATTGCACTGGCTTAACTTCAGCACGCAGTCGTTTCGCAAACTCAAACAACTGCACCGCCAACAGCCGTTTCAACTAATTCAGTATCCGAATTACTCAGCGTGCGGGTTGCTTTCGATTCCGTTGCTGCGCGCTGCTCACGTCGTGCGGGCTTCGTCCGATCAGTCGGCAGTGAATGACGCCGGCGGCGTCACGCGAAACTTCGACGTGGCGGTGTCGGAGCGTCTTGAGTCACTGCAATGCAAGTTGACGCGAAATGTTTTTGCTCCGAGTTTGGGGATGCAGAGAGTGCTGGCTGATAAGTTGCGCGTGCGGGATGCGCGACTGATTCGCACGCCGTTCTACATGGAGAGTCGAGAGTGGGACACTGCGGTGTACGACCAGTTTCTTCACGGCCGGAAATATGCGCTCTACTTCGGTCGCTTTCAACTGCACAAAGGTTTTCACATCCTCGTGCAGTCGTTACCGCGTTTTCTGGAGCAATGTCCTGATGCTTACGTTGCGCTTGTTGGCAGGGACATGGAGACAAGTGTGGCGTCGTCGATGGCCGCGTATGCGCGAGCGCAGTGCGGCAGTTCCGCGGCGCGCTTGATCATTCTCGAAAACCTGCCGCACCGTCAGTTGTACCCGGTGATCGACGGCGCACATCTGGTCGTCCTGCCTTCATTGATTGACAACTTGCCGAATGCAGGTCTAGAAGCGATGGGCCTCGGCAAGGTCGTGATCGGTACGACCGGGACCAGTTTCGAAGAATTGATAAGCGACGGCGTGAACGGCTTCCTCGTCCCGCCGAACAACCCCGCAGCCCTCGCGGAAAAACTCATCTCCGCCTGGACCACTCCAGACTTAGCAAACCTCTCAGCCGCCGCGACTCAACGAATGCAAGAGTTCACCCCCGAAAAAACCCTCGCGCCACTCTTGAGCTATTACGCGGAAGTATGTAATCGAAGGGTCTGAATACGCCGAAGGCGTTGGCTAAATTCCAACTCAGGGTTGGAGCGCACGCGACAACCCTGGGGACCATTAGAAATAAAAATGAATAACCCTGAAAGGGTTCCTCACGGGCGAACCCTTTCAGGGTTGAAAAAATTCCTGTTTTGATTGCGACCCCAGGGTTGGAGCGCACGCGACAACCCTGGGGACCATTAGAAATAAAAATGAATAACCCTGAAAGGGTTCCTCACGGGCGAACCCTTTCAGGGTTGAAAAAATTCCTGTTTGATTGCGACCCCAGGGTTGTCGCTGCGCTCCAACCCTGGGCTGGAATTAGCCAACGCCTTCGGCGTTATCTCGAGAAGCGGCGCACGACCAGCGCGATCGGCAGTCCGATACAAAACATGATCGTCAGCAGGCCGATGGTGGTGCCGAGGGCGGTGATGGGTCGTCGGGCCACGAGGGAAAGCGGTAAGACGACGAAGTTCATGAACGTGTAGACGGCGATGCCGTACAGCAGGCCAAACATTACCGGACGTTCAATGAGGAAAAGCCACTTACGACTGGCAAGGTAAAAAACGATGGTCCATATCGTGGCGATCAGAAAGTGAAGCGCCAGACCAAGGACTGCGGTTTTCGCGCCGCCCTGAGCCGCCGCTGGCCCGAGTAAGCCACTGGCGACAAACTGCAAAAGGCGAACCGGACCAATTCCCGCTCGCAACCATGCGGTCATGAATGCTGCGCAGATGTCGAGAGTTCCGGCGATCAGCCCGCCCCAAAAGATTGGTTGCAAGTTCATGGCTTAATTTTCCTTCCGCAGAATTACTCTCAGGTTCCCCCATCACGTTGAATCAACTCTACGATCTCGATAATTGCGTGTCTCGCCTCAGGCATTGGTCCAAGCATCCAGTCATGGACCATTCCGTCGTATTCACGATAATCGATCCTAACGCCTTCGTCCTCAGCCTGCTCTCTGAGCTTGCGACAATCGGGAAACAGAATGTCGCGCGTACCGATGAACAGTGAAATCGGCGCGAGACCTCTGACGCTTCCATAAACGGGACTCACGAGATAACTCTTCGGATCCACGTCGCGCGCATAAGCCGCACCACCATACTGCAAACCTTCGACTCCGAGAAAGGGATCCATCTTATCAAACTCAGCAATCTCCGGATTCGAAAGCGTCGCGTCAAGCCACGGCGACAGCAAAATGACGCGACCGGGCTGGTCCAGACCATCTTCCCGGAGTCGTTGCGCGAGTGCCAAACTGATCCCGCCTCCCGACGAATCGCCCATGATCGTTATATTCGAACTGCCCGCGTCTGCAGCAAGCTCGTTGTACAGCGGAAGCATCAACGCAAACACGTCGTGGACGTGATGCTCCGGCGCGTGCGGGTAGTTCGGGGCAGTGACCGTGCAATTTAACGCCTGGACCAGCTTCGACATCAACTCCCAGTGTTGCGAAGCGAAGCTGTTAACGTACGCGCCGCCGTGCAGGTAGATAACATGCTTGCCGCTGGGATTCTCTCGCGGCGCGATGGTCCAAACGAGATGGCCGTTGATTTCTCGTTTCGAGATCTGGTGTTGGCGATGATGGCGCGGTGAAGGTTCGGTGTAGGTTCGGTCGCCGCTCTCAACTCGCTGGCGCATGCGATTGACGGTTCGCTTCATGCGCGTCAGATGAAGCAGAACGTTGACCGCCTTGCTTTGAATGCTGGGCATGACCAGTCACCTGTACCATGATGCGATCGAATAGCGTTCGCCGTGCGTCACCGGCGTCACTTCGTGAGTCGTTTCTGAACGAAAAGCTACGAGCATGCCGGGTTCGGAAGGTATGCTGACCTGGTCAGTCAGACTGCTGAAAACCAGCGAGCCGCCGCAATACGCTTCTGTTTCCGCTTGCTCCGATTGACGACTGAGAAAGATCACCGTCGAGATCAGACGTTGCTCAGCATCCAGGTTAAGCATGCCGGTGTTTCCGTCCTGATGGGCCACGAAAAAATCGCCTTCGCGGTAACGGAGAAACTGCGGCTCTTCACACTCCTTAAGAGTCACCGCAAAATATTTCTCAACCGCGTCTTTGCAGTCCCAGAGCCGTGCCTTCACGAGCTTGACGGTTTCTTCCGAAGGATCGAGACGTACCGTCTTCCGCGCGCGTTCGTCGATGAATCCCGTGCTGGTGCGCCCGTAAATCGTCGCGGCGCTACCTTCAATCACTTTTAGTTCAGCGACGATTGCCGCACATATGTCTGGCTCGAAGAACTGTCTGACTACAAAGCGATCGGGCCAGTCTGTCATCTGTGGTGACGGAACAAACGATAAACGACAGTGTCTAATCAATCATGATTACGAACTGCGCAGGAACTCCCGGTCTCTACGACTTGGACGAACCCGTTTTCATCATTGATGTTCTCGTCCTTATGCTCCTCATCGCTCCTGCAACCGTTGGTTACACGTTATGGAGAATGTTTGTAAGTAATAGAACGGGTCTCGGTGTCAGTTCTATTTTGCGACTCGATGAGAACGCAGAAACCGATTCAGAATCACGTGATCGCAGAGTCTCCTGGCAAACACTATTTCTTTATGGCCTCACCTTTGGAGTGTTCGCCTTCGAAGCCTTCGAGTACATTCAAGACTTGCTTACTTAATTCACAGCTGAGCCGAATCGTTCTGCCGAACGGGCGCGCGCTTTGGCTGCCTCAACTTCACGATCGCGCGGTGGTGCAGTGGTAACGAGTGAATCGAGCAGTTCAGTTGCTGCCTTCGCCACCTCATCGACAGCCCGGTTGAATGCCGCTTCGTTAGCCTTCGACGGCTTGGTGAAGCCGCTCAGTTTGCGCACAAATTGCACTGACGACGCGCGAATCTCTTCCTCGGTTGCCGGAGGTTTGAAGTTATGAAGTGTTTTGATATTTCGACACATGCTGTTTTGTTGCCGCCTTAACTTAAAACGTTGCGAATCAACTCTGATTTTTACGGTCCTTGTGCCACGCCTCTTCCACACCCTCGAGGGCGAGGATAATGATAGCTAAGATAGTCCCGATTATCGCCAGGCCGACTGCACCAATCCCGGCCGACACGCCAATCACCGCAGTCATAAAAAGACCGGCCGCGGTTGTCAGTCCCTTGATCTCGCGCTCATGGCTTAATTTCAATATCGATCCGGCTCCGACGAAACCAATCCCGGTGACGATGCCTTGAATCACTCGCGACAAACCATCGGTCGTCATGCCAATTCCCGAACCCGCCAACACAACCAGGGCTGTCCCGACACAAACAAGCATGTGCGTACGCAGTCCGGCAGGCTTGTGGGCGCGTTCGCGTTGCAGACCCACAATCGCGCCAAGTAAGGTTGCCGCGAGCAAGCGGATGACGATCACCGCCAGCCGATGACGATCGGGCAAACCACCAGTCAACTCCTGAAACAGAAGCTCCATTATCGCGTCTCAAAACCAAAGAAGCCTGGATCCATCAGGAACCAATTGATCAACCCCGCGACGATTCCAATCGCAAACACCGCAAGCACGATCACCTTTTGCTTCGTCGTCTTTGGCTTGCCACCCATTGTCGGGAAGAGCAACAGAAAAACGCCACCAACAATTCCGACCGGCGCAAACGCCGCCATCTTCATGTAGTAAACACCTTCTGTGCGCACCAGGTACCAGCCGTAATAGACCATGGCCGCACATAAGACTATCAGCAACAGGGCAAAAAGACGTTGTTTGATATACACGGGGAGCCTCCTAAAAAACAAACGGTATGATGCGCCACTTTACCTTCTTCATGTAGTCACTGTAACCCTCGAGTTCATGCTTGAGCATCGCTTCCTCGCCGAGACTGCGAACCGCAATCGTGACGATTAACAACAACCCGATTAGGAGACCGTAAACAGAGCCGAGCAACAGTGGTGCGGAAATGAATAGTAGTACGGCGCCGGCGTACATCGGATGCCGGATGACTCCGTACATTCCGGTTGAGATCACTTTCTGTCCGCGTTCCTTCTGCATCTTCACCACTGGCGCGGCGAAGGTGTTTTCTCTGAGCGATTCAAACAGCATCACCATGGCCAGCACCAACAGCAGCGGGCCTGCGATTCTGGTCCATAAAGGAAACACCGGGCTCCAACCAAAGCGTCGAGCGTCGAGCGGCATGATCGCAAACCAAACGAAAAACTCAATAAAGAACAGGATCAGGACCACCTTGTCCCACGGCTTTTGTTCTTCCTGAACCGGCGAGCCGAAGCGCTCTTTAAGTAACGCCGGATCTTTGAAGTGCAGGTAAAGCAGGTTTCCAGCACTCATCACGTAGAAGATGATTGAGAACAACCAGCCTTCGGTCCAACGCCAATCGCCGGCAAGCGCCAGGAGTATGACCGGAAAAGCCAACAGATAAAAGAATGCGCCGATGAGTTTGGAGAGCGGGACCGATTCGTTCGTGTTCATGATAAAAGCAGAGCGAAAACAACTCGACGGCCTTTCATGATCAAGAGCGTTATTGTAGGGGCGGCACTCCGTGGCCGCCCCTCTCGGGCGTGATTTGTACGATGGGGGCGGCCACCGAGTGCCGCCCCTACAATCCAGCGTTCATCGCCTAAAACCCGGATCGTCTTCCTTCGTTTATGTTGGGAAGCGGTGCGCCTTTGGGAACGGCACTGCCGCTCGACACGGTCAAAGCGACAAACCCTAAAATGGCTGCGACTTTCGACATATTTGCGGGCACTAACTATCTGACCAGAGGTCTAAAAGCCCGAAGATTCTACTCAGGGGAAGGTCCAATTGCCAGAAAAACCCTGATTCCGCAGCCTGAAGATTTCTTGTAACTTTTGCTGAACCCAGGTGTTTTAGGAGACGTAGCGCAGCTTATGGCGAGCGAAGATGACGAGTTCACCATGCTGTTTCAGGATTTCTACCCTAGCCTATGCCGCTTTCTGGAGTGTTTATTGGGAGGCCGCGCCCCGCTGGCGCAGGATCTGGCACAGGAAAGTTTCCTGCAACTACATCGGACGGCATGGGGAACTCTGCCGGTAGGTGAAGCGCGCTTCTGGCTCTACCGCGTCGCGCGCAACATGGCAATCAATGAGTTTCGCAAGTCAAACACGCGCTACCGGTTGTTTGATCGAGTGGTGGAAGTCATGAGGCCGCGAGCACGCAATCCGGAACAGGAATACGAGGTCCAGGAGCGCAACGCCATGGTGCTCGAGATGCTGCAGACGTTACCGGAAGACCAACGCGCCGCGCTGCTGCTGCGAGAGCAGGAACAATTGAGTTATCGCGAGATTGGACAGGTGCTGAACATCTCGGAGAGCAAAGTAAAGGTCGACATCTTTCGCGCGCGTGCATCGCTGCGCGAGCGCTGGAGCAAGCTGTCGGGAATTTCAAGAGTTGCGCGAATGGGAAATTGAAATGAACTGTAGTTTTATCGAAAAAATCTCTTCGCTAATCGACGGCGAACTTTCACCAACGGAAGCACGCGAAGTCGAACGTCACCTGCTGACTTGCAGCGAGTGTGAACAACTGCGCGCCGACTTTCTAAACCTGCGCAGCCAGATCACGAGCTTTGAAACGTCGCTGCAACCGGAAGTTCAGAATCGTGCTTTGAAGAAGATCCTGGCAGGACCACGTCGCGCACCTGCTCGCGGATTGCAGTGGGGCTTCGGAACGCAGGCGCTCGCCTTCGCTGTGCTGTTGATCGTCGTGGGCGTAATCGGTTTCGTTGCATATCAAAAGTCGAATCAACGCGATCGACAGGACATGGCCAAGGTTCAAAATCCGGCCCCGATGCCCGCGGCCTCGGTTGAGCCGTCCAAGTCGCCCGAAGCTAAAGAGTCGCCGGAACCGCAACCGTCACCAAACAAAGGTAGCGAAGAGAAGTCACCACGCCAGGCGCCAAACAAGCGACCAATCGTGCGTGAGCCAAAACCGGGCGAACAGTTTGCCGCGATTCCCGAGCACGTACGTTCCGCGGATGCGGAAACGATGACGGCGATGCACTTCGAGACTTCGGAAAGATTGTTGCTGGCATTCAAGAACGTTCGTCTCGACGAGCCGTCAGCGGCTGAAGAAGTTGGTTACGAACGAAAGCGCGCCAAGCAACTCGTCTATCAAAACATGTTGCTCAAGCGTGAGGCTGACGCGGCCGGCGACGTTCAGATCTCGTCGTTGCTGGAAAACCTGGAACCCATATTGATCGACATCGCGAATCTTCCGGATCGCCCGGATGAAAACACTGTCCGCGCCATTCGCGAACGCGTTGAACGCAAAAACATCGTCGGGCTCCTGCGAGTGAACTCAACGGCACTCGCTCGCGCGCTCGATTGAGATTTTCACCTCAGAGGCACAGGGAATGGAGAGGCCACGTGCGTTTCGATCACCGCTCGATCTACCTGCGCTTGCTCTCGGTTCTCTGTGCCTGTGCGGTGAACTGAAATAGTTGAAAAGTAATTCCATCGATTAAGGACCGAAACGAAAATCATGAAGCACTTAGTTACTTATCGCCCCCAAATCAGAGCCGGCCTCGCGCTGTTGGTTGTCGCCGCAGTCGTCGCCATTTTCACGATCTGCGTGCAACGTACCTACAGCCACGATCAGGACATCGCCAAGCTGAACCGCTTTATGCAGAGCAAAGGCAACACGGCGTCGATGCAGATCTTCCGCGAAGGCCGCGACTTTATCGAAGCGCAGAACTGGCAAAAAGCAGCCGAAAAATTTAGTGACTTCATAAAAGGTTATCCCAAAGACAAAGATCTCGACGCCGCACTTTACTGGTATGGCTACGCGCTACAGAAGCAGAACCGCACCGACGATGCCGCCGTTCCACTGTTGCGGCTAATCAACAAGTTTCCGAACTCGAGCTGGCGAAACGATGCTCAGGCCCTGCTGGTCGTGATGGGTCGCAAGTCGGAAGTCGAACAGGCACTGCAACGCGATAACTGCGAGATCAAGATGCTCGCGTTGCAGAGTCTCTTCCAGGCTGACCAGGACCGCGCCATCGCGATCGCCACCGAAGCGCTTCGAGCCAATCCGACTCAGTGCCCTGGATTCTCGGCAGCAGCCGTATCGATGCTCGGCTCACAGGGCGGCGCGCGCGCAGTTCCACTCCTGCTCGACATTGCGCGCAGCAATCCCGACGTGAAACTTCGTCTCACCGCGATCAAACGTCTCGGCGAACAACACAGCGATCAAATTACCGACGAATTCATCAAGCTCTACGACGCCGATCGCAACAAGGACATTCGAATCCAGATCCTGCGCGCCCTGGTTGAGAGCCGCACGCAGCGTGGCGCTGCAAAAGTGCTCGAGATCGCGCGCTCAGGTGATGACATCGCGGTCAGGCAATACGCCATTCGTTGGGTTGGTGAACTCAAAGACGCCGCCTCGCTCGACGAGTTGATCCGCATCTACGACGCAGACAAGACGAAAGAGATTCGTTATCAGATCCTGCGCGCACTCGCCGAGCGCGACGACGCCAAGGCGCATGCAAAACTGTTCGAGATCGCGAAGCAGGGTGACACCCCTGAGCTGCGCGTCGAAGCGATTCGACGTCTCGGCGATCACGGACACATCGCGCTCGACGATCTGCTTCAGCTCTACACCAGCGAAACAAACGTGCAAATCAAACAGGGCCTGCTGCGCGCTTTCGGAGAGAACAACGATCCGCGCGCACGCGCCAAGTTACTTGAAATTGCTCGCGGCAGCGATCCGATCGAGTTGCGCTTTTATGCGATTCGACAGTTGGGGCAAAAGAACGACGAGCAAGCGGTCGATCAACTCGTCGCGATGTACGACTCGGAAAAGAACCAGCAACTCAGAGTTTTCCTGATTCGCGCGTTTGGCGATTCGAACCAGAAGAGCGCCGTGCGTAAGTTGATGAGCATCGCGAAGAACGACCCGTCAATTGAATTACGAAAGTTAGCCGTCAGGTATTTGGGCGAAAGCAAAGATCCTGAAGCACTGAAGTTTCTCGAAGAACTCTTGAAGTAACACAGAGCTCCATGCGTTGCGTGGCGTGGCGGTGAGACCTCCAAAACTCATCACGTGCTGACTGTCGCGTCGCGCACGCTGGGGAAAAGAAATATCGGTCCTATAGGACTTATTGGACCTATTAACTCGGAGGAATCATGCGTCATTCGTTGCTCCTCATTCTAGCGCTGATCGGAATCGCATGCGCCAGTGGAACCCCCACGACGGTCGCTGCTGCCGACGACGACCTGCAAACTCAATCCCCAACCACTACCGTTCAGAGTTTCACGGCCGTCGAGGGCGCGGATCTCATGGCTCGGCTCGAAGCCGCGCAAGCACGCGCGCGCTCGCGTCAAACGCCGTACTGGTCCGCGTACAGTTTTGATGTGCGCCCCGGAGTCGCAGTCGATCCTGCCATTCGTGAGTTCAATGGCTCGATGAACACGATGGGCGACACCACTGTCTTCATCGGTACGACTCCGAACGGCGTGACGGTGGAAACACGCAACCTCGCGATCTTCCTGCTGCGGGATCCGGCGAGCAATCAGATCACGCGCATGGAGATTTACAGCCTCGAGCGCAAACGCGAGTACAGCGGTTATCCCGTTTACTGGCTTGGCCGCGCAAACAACGAAGAGAGCCTTAACTACCTGCGCGCCATCGCCGCTGCGGCGCCACTCGACATGTTGAGCGAACGCGCCGTGCTCGGCATTGCCTTGCACGACGATTCGAGAGTCGGCGGCATGCTCAAAAACTTCGTCAGCACTTCTCCGAACCAACGCATTCGCTCCAGTTCGGTTTACTGGTTGGGCCAGGTTGGCGGCGAGCAAACATTTCTCGCTTCACTCGTGCGAAACGAAACAGAAGACGTGAAGCTGCGACGCTCCGCCGCGTACGCGATCGGGCAGAGCCGCGAGCGCGGCGCGATCTCCACGCTCCAGGATCTTTATGGGAGCGTGAAGGAAGTTGAGGTTCGTCGTAGCGTTATCTCGGCAGCCGGCAACAGCATCGACGAGCAGCCGGCGTTTACGTTTCTTCTCGGTGTCGCGAAGAACGATGCCGACTGGGAATCGCGTCGCACGGCCGTGCGACAGCTCGGACATTTTCACCGTGAAGACGCTGTGGAAGAGTTGATGAAGATCTACACGAACGACGCGAACACCGAGGTGAAGCGCGCGGCGTTGCGTTCACTTGCGGAAATGAAGAGTGCGCGAGCGCAGGCTCGTTTGCTCGAGGTTGCGCGTACCGATACGAATCCTGAGCTGCGCAAGACGGCGATTCGAGCGCTGGGAGAACGCGGCGAAGCAGTGGTTGACGATCTGCTCAAGCTGTTTGACTCGGAAACTGCGCCGGACGTGAAGCGCTCGGTGCTGCAATCGTTGTCGGAGATTAAAAGCACGCGCGTCGAAGACAAGTTGTTCGAAGTAGCGCGTGGCAACGACTCGATCGAAGTGCGCCGCCAGGCGATTCGATTGCTCGGTGAGCGCGTTGGTAAGCGCAGCTTCGAATTTCTGAGCCAGACGGCGCAAAGCACTGATGGGAATGCGGAAGTGCAGGTGCAGGCGGTACGAGCGATCGGTGAACGACACGCGGAAGAATCAGTGCCGCTGCTAATCAAGATCGCGAAGACGCATCCGAATTATATGGTGCGCAAGCAGGCGATTCGCTCGCTCGGTGAATCGGGCGATCCGCGGGCGATTGAATTCTTCAGAGAGGTGTTGTCGAAGGAAGAATAGGTCTTAAAGAAAATAGGTCCTATAGGACATATAGGACCTATTTGGTTCCGCCTATATAGCGGCGAGCAGCTTCTTCCAGCGGGCCCACGCGTCGTCGCGGGCCTTTTTGTTTGCCTTCCAGGCCGTCAGGTTTTTCTCATAATCTGCGGCAGTTTTATCAGTTGGTTCCGGCGCCTCACCCGCACGCATGAAGCCGTGCCCCGCTCCTTCGTACGTCACCGGATCAAACGGCTTCTTCAACTCGTTCATGGCCTCAGTCGTCTTCGGCAACGTCGCGTCGATGCGCGCGTCGTTTCCGGCGTAGAAACCGTAAACCGGCGCCGTGATCTTAGCGAGTGCGGCCTTGTCCGGCGTGCCGTCAGCCGAGGCTGGCGCTGAGCCATAGAACACAAACGCCGCTTTGATCTTCGGATTGTTGGTCGCGTAGCGGAACGACTGGCTGCCGCCCCAGCAATATCCCGTCACCACTACTTTTCCATTCGCAGCCGGCAACTTCGAAACATAGTCAGCCACCGCATTCAAATCCGCCGTGATCTGATCCGGCGGCAGATCGCGAATCGCCTGGCCCACTCCGTTACGATCGAGAGAGCT
>Ga0126376_10000091_pt1 | contig 37173 bp, 18 predicted proteins | sample PanSoiMetPlot_15_FD_92760 | JGI IMG/M metagenome (GOLD analysis project Ga0126376, IMG submission 92760) | Tropical forest soil microbial communities from Panama - MetaG Plot_15 | ecosystem: Environmental > Terrestrial > Soil > Tropical forest > Bulk soil | place: Panama | collected 2016-02-17 | reverse complement strand
GATTGGTGTCGTCGAAACGCAGATTGGATTTGCCGCCAAACTCCGCCGCCAATCCGAAATCGAGGCAGATGGCTTTGGCGTGGCCGATATGCAGGTAGCCGTTTGGTTCTGGAGGAAATCGGGTTTGTACCCGTCCTTCATATTTACCGCTCTTGATATCCTCGATAATGATGTCTCTAATAAAATTTGAGGGACCTTCAGTGCTCATAAACTCATAATAGTTGATAACGGTTTTACCGACAAAAAGCACCCAGGAGAGAGTGTCAGTGACATGTGAAAACAGCTCCTGGAAATACAATCCGTACGCCGAGCGGAATTCGGCTAACATTCCGGTCAACTTATTGTCATTTAACTTCAAATCGACGATGGCAAACAACCAGAGATCTTGGACTGGGCTTTGCACAAAAGTCGGAGATGCCACGGGCTTGTCCCGTGGAATCTCACGTTTGCTGCTAAATCAACCCCAAAACCCAAAGGCTATAGATGCCACGGGCTTGCCCCGTGGAGTTTCACGTTTGTTGCTATTTAGCGCGGAACGTGAAACCTCCACGGCTCAAGGCCGTGGCATCCGACTTGGTGTTTTGATTGAGGCGATGTAGCGAACAGCGTGACACTCCACGGGACAAGCCCGTGGCATCTCCGACTTTTGTGCAACTCACGGACATTTTGTGCAGGCGTCATTTTGCCTTGAATTCAACGGGCGGCGAGGGGGGGGATTTTGCAGGGGAGTGGCTGCGGTACTAGTGGCGCCTGTGAGTGCTTCTTCTGTTTCTTCTCTTTCCCTGCCGCCGAAGTAAACCCAAGAGCCGAGCCAATAAGCGTAGTCAGTGAAGGCAACACCGTTTGAATAAACACCTCGCTATACTTGCCATACCAGATCAAAATAAAGGTTCCAGCGATTGTCCCTGCAAGTATGGATAGCAGGAAGTACATGACATAAGCACGGGTTTTCTCCCGTTTTTTTGGATATAGCCAATGCTCCCCGCCCCTGTGGCTCTGTCGTTATTTGTGCTCATGTAAGTTACTCCGGTGCGTGGTGAGAATACTTCTGCGTTTCGCTCGTGACCTTTTCGGGCAGCTTAAAGCACTTTCCGGGCAGAGTCTAACTCTTACCTTTTGAAACAGCGAAGGCGCTAAAGACACCCACCTGTCCTAGCGCCCTCTTTCAAAGCGTCACCCGAGCCTGTTGGCCCACTCGCGCAGGAATGCCCAGTCTTTCGGCGCAATGTCATTTTCGCCGAGCGAGAAACTCACTTGCGTGCCTGGCGCCTGCGCTCACATAATTAGCCAACGCAAGTTTCCGGTAGTCATTCGAAAGATCATCTGAAATGTACCGTTGGAACGGCAGCACATTTTCATTCATCATCCGCGCGGCATTGTTGTTGGTGTCATTGATGTGGGCCGATGCAGTTGTCTTAGGCCAGAGTGCGCAAATGTACAGCGCTACTGGCCGCGTGATTGATGCTGTCACAGCGCAGCCGATCGCGGGGGCACATTTCGTTTACGGCCGGCCCGCGAACAGTATAGATAACGGCGGTTTCGTGAGCTTTAAGATGGGACAGACCAACACTGCCGGTGAATTCAGATTGCAAAACCTTAAGCCCGGTCATTACGCGCTGTACGTCTCGTCGAGCCTGGATCGCCGCGATCTATATAGCGATGTACTCAGTTTTGACGTCGTCGATGCGGACTTAGCGAACCTTGAAGTTCAGGCTCGTCATGGCTCAACACTAAGTGGCTTTGTGGTTCCGGCGAATGTCACCAGCGCGACGACTTTGACTGGATTGTCTTCTGTGAAGGTCGTGGCCGCAGTGCCCAGCATAGGAAATCTGCGAGTGGGAATTGCAAACGTGACCGCCATTTCGCCGGACGGAAGTTTTCAATTTACCGGATTGCGGCCGGGTATGACCTTCATCAATTTGAAGGCTGACAATGAAACCTTAAACGGCTTGTCGATTCTGCGGATTGAGCGAAACGGCGGGGAATTGAAGCAAGGAATCGAGATCAAACCTGGTGAGGATATTCTCGATTTGCGCATCATGATCGCGGACGGAACTGGTGTTATTCGGGGACAGGTTAATGTTGAGGGTGGTACTCTGCCGGTGGGCGCACGAATGGTCGCATCGATAAGCAACCGGCTTCGCTTCGCGAACGGCTATGCAAAGGTCGACGAAGACGGCCGGTTCGTAATTTCGGGATTGGCAGCGGGAACGTATGAGCTCACGTTGAATACTTACAACCCGCCTCCGCGGCAGGCCGTGCGACTTCTACCAACCATGAAACAGACTGTGAACGTCACCGACGCGAACGAGTCTGCGGTGGTCTTCACGCTCATTCTCCCTAACCGATGACTAAGTTGTCATCATCCGGACAAACTATTCCAGAAGGAATGGTGAATGATAGGAGCAGGCCGCTACGACACAAGCACGGGCGCGATCGCCTCATGAATCGCGCGCACTTCATGGACCAACTGATCGTATTGCTCCAGCGTCAACGCCTGGGGGCCATCTGAAAGAGCATTCTCTGGCTCATCGTGGACCTCTATCATCAGGCCATCCGACCCAACGGCAACACCTGCACGCGCCAGTGGCGTCACCATAGCGGTTTTGCCGGTACCGTGCGAGGGATCGACGATGATCGGCAGGTGAGAGATGGCGCGCACGGCGGGAACAACAGCTAGATCCAGCGTGTTGCGCGTGTGTTGCGCAAACGTACGAATGCCGCGCTCGCACAAGACCACCTGATAATTGCCCTCGGCCATAATGTACTCAGCCGCTAACAGCCATTCCTCCAATGTGGCTGAAAGCCCGCGCTTCAGCAGGACTGGCAGGGACGAGCGGCCCACTCGGCGCAGCAACGAGAAGTTCTGCATGTTGCGCGCGCCGACTTGAATCATATCGCCATAACGCTCGACCAGATCCACTCCCGCAACGTCGAGTGCTTCGGTGACAATTTTCAATCCGTAGGTATCGCGCACCTCAGCCAGAATCTTCAGACCCTCTTCGCCTAAACCCTGAAAAGAATAAGGCGAGGTGCGCGGCTTGAAGGCGCCGCCTCTAAAGAAACGCGCGCCGCTGCGATGTACGGCCTTGGCAATGGTAAGAGCCTGGGTCCGGCTCTCAATAGCGCACGGCCCTGCAATAATCCCCAACTCTTCACCACCAATGGTGGCATCACCAACACGCACGACCGTCTTTTCCGGACGCAGGTCGAGTGTGATCAGTTTGTATGGCTTAGTAACTCGAATCGTTTCGGCTACACCGGGGAGATTTTCAAAGTGCGTGGCATCCACGGCACCTTGATTACCCGTGATGCTGATGGCCGTACGAGTCGCGCCGGCCATCGGATGAGCTCTGTAGCCCAGCTCATGAATGATGCTTACTACTCGATCGATATCGTTTTTAGTTGCGTCGGCTTTCATTACTACAAGCATGACTATCTCCAATCGTTATAATCAGGCGAGGTCAATCGCACACTACTTTTGCTTCCGGGAAGCGCTGATTCGGTCAGTTTCCATGTCCGACCGGGCCCGGCCCCAGCTTGGCATGCCGTCTTCCCATTTGTTGTGGGTGAGACGGAACATCTTCAGGTCCGATAACCGGATGGCATAAATCTCTCCGTACATCTGCGGCTGGAAGCCTAACTCCTGAATGAGAGGTTCTTCGTCATTGATGCCGCCCTGCTCGGAGGAGAATGCTATCCACTTTCCGTCAGGTGAATAACGCGGGTGAGAATCCTGTCCAGGGCTATTCGTAAGGCGCCGTAACTCGCCAGGTGAACCATCCGGGTTGAGATTTAAGGTATAGAGCTCAAACGTCTTCATGCCGGTCTTTCCATCCGGCACGCCGTCGCGATTCGAGGCAAACGCAATCTGATTGTTGAGAGGCGAAAAAGTCGGAAAGCTATCGTATGCCGGATTGCTGACGATACTGCGGACATTGCTGCCATCGGCGTTCATCAGATAAATGTCGAAGTTTCCGGTGCGCCCGCTACGGAACACAATGGTCTTTCCGTCACCGGAAAAATCCGCGAACCCGTCACTGCCCGGCGTATTCGGAGTCAGATCGACGGCCCCACTTCCATCTGGCTTTATTTTCCAGACATCGTTCTCCTCTTTCGGACCCCCAAATGGGAGCCCAGACATCCAGGCGATCCAGGCGCCGTCCTTGGACCAAACCGGAACGTAAATCGGGGGCACCACTTTCCGATCTTTCCGCTCGTGAATGATCTGCTCGTGGCTTCCATCAAGATCGGTTACGGCGAGATAGTGGGACGAATAAAAGGAGTCTGTCAGGGCAAGTTTCTGTCCGGTCGGATCGACCGCCACGCCAAACTTCCGTTCCGGATAAAGGGCGACTGTTCGATCCGGCAAGTTCACATACTCTGGAGCGTTGGGAGTGAGCAGCGGTCCCTCGGACAAAAGTGACTCAGCGGCTTCACGTGGAATGTCGTCCTTCTTAAATGGCCCCGGCCCGTGACATACCATAGCTCCAGTTTTGGCATTGAAATCCGGTATCCAATAGCTGTTTGATTTATCGCTTTCCAGGCGTTGATCGGAGCCATCGAGCGCTACCGAAACAATCTTCCAGTCAGTGCTATCGGCTGCACCTATCTTGGCCGCGAAAGCTATCCGGCCGTCAGGAGTTACAGTAGGAGAAAGCGCCGACGTTACTTCTTTCGGTGAGATGGGTCTTTGATTGGCCCCATCTGCGTCCATTGCCCAAATGCGGAATTTTCCATCGCGTTTGGCGTAGAAATAGATTGTCCGACCGTCCGGAGACCACTTTGGCGAACCATCCCAGCCGGGGGAATGGGTGAGCCGCAAAACATTTTTGCCATCCGCATCCATGGTATAGATCTCACCCTGCCGGCTGCGTTCTGCCGGAGGCCCAGTGGGGGCTGCATCCCAATCCGCCGAGAATGCGATCTTCTTGCCATCGGGAGAGAAGGCGGGACGAAATTCTCCGCCGTCATGATTAGTGAGACGTACCGCCTTACTTAGAGGCACCGTTTTTTTGGGAGTGAAAGGGATCTTGAAAATGTCTGCGGTGCCATCTCGATCGGATACAAAAGCCAAAGTCTTGCCATCGGGTGAAAAGGCTGCCTGATCCTCCATAAAATCGCTCTCAATGAGCAATCTGGGCGGCCCTTCATGTTTCAGATCCAGAACGTAGAGATCGGGATTGCCACGCCGCTCGGAACAGAAGACAACCCAGCGTCCGTCAGGCGATAGGACGGCATCATAGTCGAGCCCGGGATCATCTGTCAGTCGTTTGGGTTGACTGCCGCGGCTGGCGAAGTAGAAGACATCCCAATTACCAGGACGGAAGGTTGCATAAACGATCGTCTCTGGATCCGAGGCGTGGGATTTTTTCCGCTTCTCTGATAACGAAACGGATGGTGGGCTCTTGGTTTGTGCTGCGGTATCGACTCCCTCGAACACCAAAGTCACCGCCGCAATAACTGTTATCAAGAATCCAACCACAATCGTATGGCGTCGGCCGATCATCTCCCTTACCCTCCTTACTGATGCCGTTGATTACTGAATGACTGGACCAACACCAAGGTGCTGGTCCGAGCCGTTACCGCTTTTGATAGTTGATCACCACGAGCCTGACGCTCGTTAGGTGGCCCACTTGGAAGTTGTTTTAGTTGATTGGGGAGGAATGAAAACTACATGACCCTAACTGGCTCTAACTGACGATGGAACGGGTCCGCCATACCGACAACGATCTTTCGGGGCCCTAAGAATGGTTCTCTGGCGTGCGCCACCAGCATGTTATCCAGCATCAATATGTCACCACGTTGCCACTGGAACATGGTGGTCTCTTGCAGGTACGCGTCACGAAGTTGAGCTAAGACCAGCGGTTCGATTGGAGAGCCATCGCCGTAGTAAGTGTGGTTAGGAAGCTCCTCTTCCTTATACTGCGCCAGAAGAGCCTGCTGCACGGCCGGCTCCAGTGTCGAAACATGAAAGAAGGTTGCATGATTGAACCAAACTTTTTCACCTGTTGTAGGATGTGTGGCAATTACTGGACGAACCTGTGAGGTTCTCAAGCGACCTTCATTCCATTCCGTCCCGATGCCGGCATTCTGACAGTATCGCTCCACTTCTGCTTCATTCGTCGTTTGAAAAGTGGTCTGCCATGAGAGGCCCATGTCGTCCCCAAAGTTGCGGACCAGCTTCCATCCTCCCTTTCCCTTGAAGCGTTGCTGTATTGCTGGGTCGATACGACGAAGAACTCCACGGCAATCGGCGATGGGCGTTTCGCCTCCGCTTTCGGGCGGTGTGACACAGAAGAAGAAAATTTTCAGCGGAAAGATGTGCTGGTAAGAATTCTCGTTGTGCAGGAAGATCCTTTGCCCGGCGGGGTAATCAGTTGAAGTGTATATGTTGCCGCTGATCCGGCTACGCGGCGATGACCGCTCCTGATAACTCAACAACTCGTGTGACGTGGCCTGCACGAATCGCTCAAAGTCAGCCACTTCCTTCACGTCGAAGTTGCGGAAGAGTAGCCCTCCGTATTTGCACAACTGGGCTTCAATGAACTGTCGATTGTTCTGGGACCACTGAATCAGATTTACGCCTTCTATGGCGGGCTTGATCAGCAAAGGCAGCGATTGCCCCTCGGCCACATGCTCGATCTTGATTAGATTTTCCGGCGCGCCACTCACAGGCCGGCGACTGTAGGACCGGAAATCGATACTGTTTTGATTCTTCATTTCAGTAATTGGATTTCTCTGCGACTCTCTGCGCATCTCTGCGGCCTCTGCGTTGAATGCGTTGAAATTAGCCACTTAAACGCAGAGAACGCGGAGATACCGCAGAGAGCCGCAGAGGATGTTAGGTAGAGATTATGAGTTTGACTATTGCTCTCTGAGTGCGCCCATCGGCTCCAGCTTTGCGGCTTTCCATGCCGGGATCAAGATGGCAACGAAGAAGACAATCATCAGAGACAGAATCACCAGGATAAAAGTACCCGGATCGTTGGCCTTGATCCGATAGAGCAGGCTCGCCATGATGCGAGTCAGGCCAAAAGCCGCTATGAGACCGAGTGCTATTCCTATCAGAATGAGAATGAGGCCCTGCCTCAGGAAGAGTTTCAGGATGTCGCTTCGTTTCGCGCCGAGAGCCATGCGAATGCCGATTTCATGCGTTCGCTGACTAGTTGAAGAAGCCACCACTCCATACACGCCGATGATCGCCAGGATGAGTGCCAGAGCGGCAAAGATCGTCAGTAACAGCATGTTGAAGTTCTGCTTGGCTGACGAGTCTCGGATGACTTGATTCATACTCTTGACGTCATATACCGGTTGGTCGTGATCGACTGCCAGGATTTCTTTACGGACACTGGAGGCCAAACTCAAGGGATCGGATTTCGTCCGCATCGCCAGGTAAATGAGCTCGAAAGATTTTTGTGCGTATGGGATATAGATCGCGGGTTTAGGGTCAGCGCTAAGTGACTCGCTACGAACATCACCGACAATGCCGACAATTTCACGCTGGATCTTACCTCCCTCGAGCGTCATCGTCAGACGCGCGCCCAATGGATCCTCGTTGGGCCAGAAATTCTTCGCCATGGTCTGGTTAATGATGGCGACTTGGGTAACATTATCAGTATCCTGCTTGGCAAAAGCGCGTCCGCTCAGGAGTGGAACCTCCATCGCTTTAAAAAACTCCGGACTCGCCACGGTTATGTTGCCCACGGGTTTGTTCTGAGAAGCGAGAGGCGGACGCCCTGCGATTTCAAATGACGTCTTGGTATCTGATCCGCTCATCGGGATACTGGTGGTGACTGCCGCAGAATCAATACCCGGCAGCGCAGAGAGGCGCTGGAGTAGTTGATCGATTAATACGGCTCGCTGGGCTGGCTCCGGATACTTGTAAGACGGCAGCGCCATTTGCATGGTAAGCATCTGGTTGGGATTGAAGCCGAGTTTAACCTGCTGTAGTAACCAGAAACTACGGATCAACAATCCCGATCCAATCAAGAGGACCAGAGTCAGTCCGACTTGCGAAACAGTTAAAAGATTGCGTATCCGGCGGCTGCTACGGCCAAAGGTCCCGCCTCTGACTTCTTCCTTGAGCACCGAATTCAAATCTGTTATCGAAGCCTGAAGCGCTGGTATGAGTCCAGTCAGCACACCAGTCAGCAATGAAATGATGAAAGCAAAGCCGAGCACCCAGCCGTTGAGACCTACTTCATTTACTCTTGGGATGTCCGGACTCAGCGCCAGAAGAACGGTTGTGCCCACCTTAGCCAGAAGCACTCCCACGGCCCCACCCACGAGAGCGAGAATGATACTTTCGGTAAGCATCTGCCAAATAAGATGAGTGCGTGAGGCGCCGAGGGCAGTGCGAACAGCGAACTCTTTCTGTCGTGCCAGGAACCAGACCAGCAACAGGTTGGCGATATTCGAGCAGGCAATTACAAGGACAAAGGCCGCCGTTCCCAATAACACCAGTAGTGCCAGCCGATAATCGCCGACCACCTGCTCGCGTAATTCCATCACGGTCGCACCAAAACCAGCGCTCTTTTTATATTGCTGATCGATATTAGCTGCGATTGCGCTCATATCAGCCTGCGCCTGCGGCAAGGTGACACCCGGTTTTAGTCGGGCAATGACAGGGTATCCCAGACTACGCCGGTCCTTAGCGGTGGCTTCGTCGAAGACGAGTGGAACCCAGAGTTCAGTTTGGGTAGTAAAGCCTAAATCCGGCACCGAAGCATTCTGTGGAAAGTCAAAGCCGGGAGGCATGATTCCGATCACAGTATATTTTTCACCGGTGAGCGTGAGAGACCTGCCAAGTACGCTAGGATCAGCCGCGAAGCGGCGTCGCCAAAGACTATCACTAATCACTGCGACATGATTGTTGCCTGCCGTGTCTTCTCCGGGAGCAAAAACGCGACCCCGCGCCGCTGGTGTGCCCAGCACAGAAAAAAAGCTGGCTGAACACGTTACGGCGTCTATTTTTTCCGGTATGTCTCCATCTGTGAGACTGAAGGAAAAAGTTGTAAAGGTAGACATGTCCTGGAAGGATTTATTTTGCTCGCGCCAGTCAATAAAATCCGCAGCCGAGGCTGGCAGCTTTTCTATCCCAAGTTTGAGGCGCGGATTGTTTTCCCAGACCATCACGATCGCATCCGGATCGCTAAACGGCAGGGAACGAAACAAAATGGCATGGGCCACGCTGAAGATCGCAGTGTTGACGCCGATCCCCAGGGCGAGTGTAAGGATGGCGAAGAGCGTAAAGCTCGGCGCCTTGATCAGGTTTCGCACTCCATTACGAACATTTGAGGTGAAGAAATTCATTGTTTATGCTCCTGCCCATGATTCGGATATTTTAGAAGGCCGCTCCTGCACGCTTCTGACTTGTCAATGCATTTTCTCACTTCTCACTTCCTTTTAACACTCAAGCTCCTGCAGCAGCTCGATCGGGGAGCGCATCCGGAACCTCGACCTCAATATTAAAAAGACGAGGATGCAAGTATGCTCTAAACGTCGTCATAATGGTACCGATGCCCAGCACAATGAGTAGTAAACCAATGCCACGCCCTGGGCCTACACCAATGACTTTACCCAAGCTCCCCGCGAGGGATCCGTTTTCATAGAGCAAGGGCCTGAAGACCTTATCCGTGAGCGGGCCCGCTATTAAATAGGCCAGAGGAATCGCGCACCATGAAACCATTCGAATGGTGGCAAAGACGCGGCCCTGTATTTCAGGAAGAGTCTTGGTTTGCAAGATGGGAATGATGCAGGCATTGGCGACGGGCGCGATGAAGCCACCAATGAGCAGCCCGATTCCGATGAGCCACGCCTGAGGACGCAAGCCTTCAAGGACCTGGCTTATTCCCAGCAGAAAGCCATAGCCGAAGACGCCATAAATTCGGCGTCTTGGTCCCCCCCAAATACTCATCAATACGCTGCCGGCTATAAGCCCTACTCCCATGACAGAGATCAGCGTGCCGTAAATCGACGCATCGGCAAAATCAAGGACCAAGGGCGTAATTAACAGGTTGCTCATGGTGACCGTGAAGTTGGTAGCGCCGAGAAAGAGAAGCAACCCGAAGAGGCCGGGCCGTTGGATCAGATAGGTCCAACCAAATGCTGCCTCTTGCAACAAGGACTGATTGCGATCCTTATCTCGCGGGTGAGCGGCCGGCCTGGGTATTCTCACAACTAACAAGGTCGTGATGGCGATGGCATAGGTAATGACGTCTATCAGCAGGACGCCATAAATCTTTATCGTTAGTACTAAAAAGCCACCAAGCAGCGGCGCAACGATCAGCGAGGCGGCCTCGCCAAACTGCATCATTCCGCTCGCGCGTCCGAGATGTCGTTTTGGGACCAGCAGCGAGATCGAAGCAGTGAAAGCCGGTGAAATGACTGCACTCGACGTGGAAAAAGCCGCAGCAAGAAAGCAGATGTGCCAGATCCGTTGTTTGTCGAAAAAGAATAGTGCCGCCACCCCTAGAGTGGCGAGGGTCGCCCAGAAGTTGGCGGCAATCATCAGCCAACGTCTATCCCACCTATCAATGAGCGTCCCGACCAGGGGTGTGATGACAAGTCCCGGCACCGTTGTAAAGAGAACTACGATTGAGAATTTCGTGACTGAGCCGGTCTGCTGGTAAACCCAAACGCTCATTGCAAAGCCCGTGAGGTTAGAGCCTATGATCGAGAGGACTTGCCCAATCCAGATCAGGATGAATGATGTGCCTTTAGGTTGCGTAACGTTAGTCATGATCGATCGAATGCGACGTAATCTGTGCGACGGAGAAATAGGATAGGGGGCACAGCTGGATCAACCGGCGGCACTAAGGACCAATTCCGCCTCTCGCTCGATACGCTCGCGCAACATCTCGGCCATGAGGCGTGCATTCTCGCCTCTGGCAATCTTATGATGATGCCCCGAGATCTTATAGAGTTCTAACGAGCCGGCGAGTTTTCCAAATCCTCGCGTCGGATCAGCGGGAGATTCAGAGTCCGCCACCGGATCGTCCGCAGAGAAGAAGATGGTGCGACCGGAATGGGATCGTGGACTATATTGATTGATGACCCTGACTCGCGACTTAAAAATTTCCAACTGGCGTTTGAGATATGCCCGCGAATCGTCAAAGATGAGATGTATCTTTTCCATTTGTTCGGCAACATAAAGCAATTGTGCTTCTGGTTTTAGAAGGCGCAATTCTTCATCGGACACCGTTAAGCCCATTTCGTGCGCCAGAATACTCAACAGCGACGCATCGTCTTCCTCGCGAGAGTTATTGATAAACGCAGGCGTCGCCGTATCCAGGAGAATGAGCAAAGGCACTTCCTCGCCCTGTTCGGTCAACTGCAAAGCCATTTCGTAGGCCACCAATCCGCCAAAGGACCAACCGCCAAGAATGTATGGGCCATTAGGTTGAACGGCACGCATCGAGTCTATGTAGTAGCGAGCCATCTCGGGGATCGGAACGTCACTCACCGCGCCTGTTTCGTAGGAGTTGTTGTCCTGCAGGCCATAGAAAGGTTGGTCCGTTCCGAGATAACCCGCAAGTTCGAGATAACAGAGAACCTGGCCGCTGCCAACATGGACGAAGAACAAAGGTCGTTTTGTGCCAAGCGGTTGGATCGGGACCAGGGGCGAATGCGGCAGCGACTCAAATTGCCGGCGCAAGACTTCGGATAGTTGTTCGACGGTTCTCTTCTCAAAGAGGATGGCGAGTGGCAGGTAACGCCCGAACTGTTTCTGAATCTCACTCATCAACCGGACAGCCAGAATCGAATGACCACCCAGTTCAAAGAAGTCGTCTTTTATTCCGATCGACTTGCGACCCAAAACCTCTTCCCAAATTCGCACGAGCAGTACTTCAACAAAATCGCGCGGCACGACGAAATTATTCTCCGCTCCACCAAGTTCCGCTTCAGGCAATGGCAGTGCGCGGCGATCTATCTTCCCATTAGGTGTCACCGGGATCTCAGGAACGGGCACGATGGTGGCGGGGACCATGTATGAAGGCAGCTTCTCCTGCAGATAACCGCGTAGTTCACCGCTGTTTAACTCCGCGCCTCGCCGGCCCACTATATAGGCTATTAATACCTTTTCTCCTTGCTGCGGCTCGTGGGCCACAACTACCGCCTGCTCCACGTGAGGATGTTCTGTAAGCGCCACTTCGATTTCGCCCAGTTCGATCCGAAAACCTCGTACCTTCACTTGCTGATCGATTCGCCCAAGAAACTCAATGTTGCCGTCCGGAAGGTAACGCGCCAAGTCGCCGGTTCGGTACAGCCGACTTCCAACTTCAGTGCTGAACGGGTCCGGCACAAACTTCTCGGCAGTCTGCGCCGGCCGGTTTAGATAACAGCGGGCCAGTTTGTTGCCTCCCAGATAAAGCTCACCTGCAACGCCAATCGGCGCCGGATTTCCCACCAGATCAAGAATATAAGCTGTTCTGCCTGCGAGCGGTCGACCGATGGGCACACGCTCAACTTCGGACCAGGCTGCCGACTCAGTTGGAACATTAAAAGCTGTTGTCGTAATGACTGCTTCGGTTGGTCCGTATTCATTCACCAATTGGAGGTCGGTTAATCCTGATTGGCGCACGCGACGAACGGCTTCTGGCGCCATCGTGTCTCCACCACAGGAAAGCACGCGCAAGGTTTCTGGAAATATCTGCTCGCTTTCCTCTTCGCCAATCAATTGCAGCAAATAGGACGGAGTCACGTCTGCAATTGTCAAACGCGAGCGTTGCGCAACTCGCTGAAACTCCGTTCTACCCCACAGCCGGTTGTCTCTAAGGACAACCGTCGCTCCAGCGAAAAGCGCTGCAAAGAGTTGTTCAAGCGATGCATCAAAGCTCATCGATGCGAATTGAAGAACGCGATCATTCTTCGTATAACCAAATATGTGTTGGTAGGCTGCGAAATGCGACGCAGCCACACCGTGAGACACTGCGACGCCCTTCGGCGTACCCGTCGAACCCGACGTATAAATCACGTATGCGAGGTTAAGAGGCGTCGCTTCAGATGTGAGTTGGTCTTTACTCTCTTGTGCAATGAGAGGCCAATCAGCATCCAGTTCCACTACCGTCGCAACCTGCGCGGGCAGCTTCGTTAATAAGCTCGCCTGCGTCAACAGCACTTCAACCTGAGCATCTTCAAGTAATAATGCCAGCCGTTTTTGCGGATAAGCCGGATCGAGCGGAACGTATACTCCACCTGCTTTTAGGATTCCCAACAGGCCGACTATCATCTCGATAGATCGCTCGACACACAGTCCTACTGATCTTTCCGGACCGACTCCCAGTTTCTTCAAGTAGCGAGCGACCTGGTTCGCTTTCCGATTTAGTTCCGCATAGCTCAGCGTCTCTTCGTCAAAAACCAATGCAATTGCTTCCGGCGTCCGTTCTACCGGCTTTGCAAATAACTCATGAATGCACTTATCGATTGGGAAGTCTGCGCTTGTACTGTTCCACTCGAGCAAGATCTGTTTCAGTTCACTCTCTTGCAGCAGCGGCAACTCCTGCAACTGGCAATTCGGCTCAAGAGTCATGCCCTCAAGCAGCGTTCTTAGATGGGCCAGCAACCGGCCTATGCTCTCTCGATCGAACCGGCGGCAGTCGTACTCCAACATCAGTCGCAGCTTTCTGCCGGGAGTCGCGGTAACCGTCAGTGGATAGTGTGTACGATCAAAGCCTCCCGCCTCTCTTATCTGTATACTGCTCTCCACACCGCGAAGCCGCGCACCCATCGGATGATTCTGAAAAACAAGCAGACTCTCAAACAGCGCCAGGCCCGGGGCCGTTTCGCTCCAACGCTGCACCTCGCTCAGCGGACTGTATTCAAACTCCTGCGCTTTCCACTGCCGCCGTTGCACATCCTTTAGATAAGTTTCTAAGGACTCTTTTGGTTTGACTTGAATACGCACCGGCAAGGTGTTGATAAATAATCCGACCATCGATTCGATCCCCTGTGGACCAACCGACCTACCTGACGAAGTGTTTCCAAAGACAACATCCTGCGTATTGCTGTACCGGCTCAATAGCACGCCCCATGCTCCCAGCACAACATTGTTCAGCGTAATCCTGAACGTACGCGCCAGGGATTCAAGGCCACTGGTTAGTTCCTCAGACAACCACGCCGTCTGTTCCTCAAATTTTTCGTCCTCTGAAATCGCTCCCCTTGTACCTCGATCTATACCCAGGGTGGTTGGCTCGGTGAATCCCTTCAACTCGTGACGCCAGAACGCCTCCGCTTTGCCCAGGTCCTGGCGTAGTAGCCAGGCAATATAGTCTCGATAGCTAAGCGGCACTGGTAATCGGAATTCTTTATTCTGGCGGTAAGCCTCGTAGAGACTAAACACCTCGTTCATTACAAACTGGTTGGACCATCCGTCCAGCAGAATGTGGTGTGTGCCCCAGGCAAAGAGATAGCTTTCTGTTCCGGTTCGCATCAACGCTAATCGCGTTAGCGGCGTCTTCGAAAGATCGAATCCACGCTCGCAGTCACGTCGTAAAAAGTTTTCCCAGTTTGCCGACTGTTCCTCTGGGCTCAGTTCCCGCCAGTCCTCAACCGCCCATTCCGGATTGACTCTTTCGTGGACTGCCTGGAGCGGTTTCGATAATTCTTCCCACAAGAAAGAGGTGCGCAGTATTGCGTGGCGATCAATTACCGTTTGCCAGGCTCGCTGAAACGCTTTCACATCCAAGCGTCCCGCCAGGCGACAACTCGCTTGTAAGAAGTAAGCTTTCGAGTCACGCGCATAGAGCCAGTGGAACAGCAAGCCTTCCTGCATTGGCGAAAGAGGATAGAGGTCTACAATCTGTTCGTTTGGCCCAAGGAGTTGAGCCGGCGTCTGGGGATCGAGATTTGCCAACGGAAACTCTGAAGGAGTCTGGCCACTCACTAAATCTTGTTTAACCCAAATCGCTGTTTCTTTAGTAGCAACCTCCGCCAGAGACGCTACGGTCGGATGCTCAAACAAATTTTTGGGAACCAGTTGCAGACCTGCTTCACGTGCTTGTACGCACACTTGAATACTCAGGATCGAGTCTCCGCCTAACTCAAAGAAATTGTCGTTGACGCCGACACGTTCGACTCGCAACAGCTTTGCCCATATGCCACTCAAGATCTCTTCTACCGGAGTTCTTGGGCCAACGTAATCGCTCTCATGCAGATGAAACTCTGGCGCCGGCAGGGCGCGCCGGTCCACTTTACCGCTGGCTGTCCGAGGTAAGGTCTCCATCTGCACGAAGGCGCTCGGAATCATGTAGGGCGGCAATCGGTCCAGCAAATAACGGCTGAGTTCGGCGGTCGTCAATGTTGCCCCACGCTGGGATACCACATAAGCAACCAATCGCTTCTGGCCCGGCGCGTGTTCGCGCGCCAATGCCACTGCCTGCATCACTTGTTCGTGTTCTAACAGTGCCGCTTCGACTTCGCCCAGTTCCAGGCGAAAGCCGCGAATCTTCACCTGGCCGTCGTTGCGACCAAGGAACTCAATATTTCCGTCGGGCAGAAACCGTCCGATGTCACCAGTCAGGTACAGACGCGCGCCTGGTTCAGTGGAAAACGGATGAGGAACAAACTTTTCACTCGTCGCACCTGCGTGATTGAGATATCCGCGCGCCAGACCGCTCCCGGCGATGCAGATCTGGCCTGCGACTCCCACCGGAACAGGTTGAAGTTGAGAATCCAAAAGATAAATCTGCTTGTTGTCGATGGGCCGGCCAATCGGGATGACCTGCCGACCATCTTTTCGCTCGCAGGTCCAGCAGGCGGCATCTACGGCGGTTTCCGTGGGACCGTAAACGTTGTGCAATTCGGCATTGAATTTGCCAAAGAATTGCTCCTGAAGCTCAGCCCGCATCGCTTCGCCGCCGCAGAAGAGATGCCTCAGGCTGGTCCATCTTTCGATTCCTCTTTCGCTCAACAGTGCTTGCAACAGCGACGGAGGAAAATCTGTGATCGTGATGCCGTATCGAATCATCGACTCGATCAAGTAAGTGGTGTCGTGATGATAGTGGGGCCGCGCCAGGATTAATTGCGCGCCATTCAGGAGAGCGCCGAAGATTTGCCAGACCGACGCATCGAATGCAAACGAGAGATTTTGAAATATTCGATCGCTTTCGTTTAATGAGAATGCTTGACGTCGCCAAAGCAGCGTATTGCAAATACCCCCGTGAGGAATCATTACCCCTTTCGGTTGACCGGTTGAACCGGAGGTATAAATCACATATGCCGTATTGTCGGCGGTCACTTCCGTACGAGGGTTCAGCACCGGGTAACAAGATATTGGTTCCCAGTCTGCATCAAGATGCACCACTTGTATTCCGTGGGGCAAAATTTTCTCCGGTAAAGATTGCTGCGTGAGGAGCAACCCTATTTGCGCATCCTCCAAAATGTAACGTAAGCGTTCCGGCGGGTAACCGGGATCCATCGGCACGTAAGCAGCCCCGGCTTTGAGGATACCGAGAATGCCGACAATCATCTCAAGAGATCGTTCACAACAAATTCCGACGTGCACGTCAGGACCAACCTGTTGATCGCGCAGATAGTGCGCAAGTTGGTTCGCCCGATTATTCAACTCGCGAAAAGTTAAATGCTGGTCTTCACTGATCACGGCAGTCGCTTCCGGAGTCTGCGCTGCCTGCTCTTCAAACAACTGATGCAGACAACTGTTAACTGCCGCAGGATTCCCGGTGTGATTCCACTCGACCAGCAACTGCCGCTTCTCTGCCGAAGTCAAAATCGACAGACCGGCGAGTTGTTGGTCCGGATTCGCCGACATGCTTTCCAGCAAGGCCTCGAGATGGCCGAGCATGCGACTCACCGTATCAGAGCTAAAACGACGCGAATCATAACCAACCTGCAAATAAAGCTTCGGTCCGGGGGCCGCAACCAACCCGAGGGGATAATTGCTTCGCTCAACGGAATGAATATGGACGCTTTCCAGATGACGGCTTAACCCTTGTGCCGCGTCCTTTAATGGATAGTTTTCAAATACCAACATGCTCTTGAATAGAGGCACACCGCGAGGCACATCGCTAAAACGTTGAATCTGTGCGAGCGGATTGTAGGCGTATTCGCTTATCTCCAAGAGCCGTGTTTGTAGTGATTGCAACCAGGGAACGAGGCAGGCGTCGGAAGGGAGTTGCACTCGAACAGGCAGCGTGTTTATAAATGGCCCAATCATCGCTTCGACGCCGGTTAAAGAAGCCGGGCGTCCGGCCACTGTGATTCCGAAGACAACATCTCGTTCGTCGCTGTAGCGGCTTAATAGTATGGACCAGGCAGCCACGAGCAGCGTATTCATGGTAATGCCTAACTGTCGTGCCCAGTCTTGTAGTTTCTCCGTCGTTTCGTGACTCAGCCAGGTTTTTTGAATCTCAATGCTCTCGCCCGAATCAGACTGATCTACCGGCTCTGCTTCGCCGATCAAGGGGGTGGGCGCGGCGAATCCTTTGAGCAGGTCGCGCCAGAACAACTCTGCTGCTACCGTATCCTGATGTTGTATCCATTCAATGTAGTCTCTGTAGGGGCGGGCAGGTTCCAAATTCAATTCCCGACCCTCGCAAGCTGCATTGTAGAAAGCAAACACTTCTTTGATGAGGTTGGCTGTAGACCAGCCATCAGTCAGTAGATGATGAAGCGTGCAGAACAGCTCGTACGATTCGTCACCAAAGCGAACGACAGTCATACGAAGTATCGGCGCCTTTGAGAGATCGAAACGAAGGCAACGATCTTCTTTGAGCAGGGTTGCAAGATATTCCTGCTGTGCTTCAGCGCCGAGCCCACGGCAATCAAGTTCTCGCCACGGCAGCTTCACCTGCTTGCGCACAACCTGAAGAAGCTTTTCGTAACGATCCCAACTAAAAGCGGTGCGAAGAATCGTATGTCGCGCTATGACTTGCCGCCACGCTTGCTCGAAAGCGGACACATCGAGTTTTCCACGAATGCTGAATCTTAATTGCTGAAGGTATGTGTCAGACTCCGTGGAGTAGAGACTGTGGAACAACAAGCCTTCCTGCAAGGGTGAAAGGGTATAAATGTCTTCGATATTATTCTTGCTCATTATTATGCTTCGAGGCTTTACACGAAAATGGTTTTGAATAGCTCTTTCAGCTTTCTCTGCGGAGAAAGACTTTTTAGTACTTCTCGTGCAAAGCTATGCTTCGATTTCGCCGAGTTCTGACATGAGGTTTTCCAGTTCCACTTGACTCAAATCACCGACGAGGAAACCGGAAGGATTGGACCTGGGGGCATTCGGCAGCAAAGTTTCTTCAACGATGTCCATCAAAGAGCGAACAAACCTCTCGCCGAATCTTTCAATAGTGGAACGGCGATGTAAGTCTTCGCTGTAAGTAAAAACCATTTGTAGCTGTCCCTGCGTATCAATGCCGCCGTTGATCTCGAGCAGGTAAGGACGGATGCCTCGTGGGCTATGCGATGGCGCGGCGACCTCTCTGGCTGCTACAAAAAGTGAAGACTCTGCATAACTCTGACTGAAGCGGCCGACATAGTTGAACGAGATCTGCGCGCGCGGGAGTGCCTTGAGTTGACCTGAGATTTGCTCGTCCTCGTGCAAATAACGGAGCAGCCCGTAGCCGATGCCTCCGTTTGGGATTTGGCGCACCTGCTTTTTAATGGCTTTGAGTGCCTCACGCGGTCCGTTTGTGCCTTCCAAATTAAGCAGCAGCGGAAAGATGCAAGTGAACCATCCGACCGTGCGAGATAGATCGATATCGTCGAAAAGCTCCTCGCGGCCATGGTTTTCAAGATCGATCAGCAGCGAAGACGATCTGGTCCATCTCGAATACGCCAGCGCCAGGGCCGTCAGTAACAGATCGTTAATCATTGTCCCGGCAACTTTCGGAACTTCCTGCAAAACGTCTTTTGTGTCGGCGCGGGACAGCGAGACCGAAACCTTACGCGCTGATGCCTCAGTATTGTCACCACGTGGGAAGTCCGTTGGAATTGGGCGCACCTTTCGACGCGACTCTTGTGTCCAGAAGGCGAGTTCCCGACGCAGCTCCTGTGTCTGGGCGTAATCACTGAGTCGTTGGGCCCAGTCTTTGAACGAGCTGCTCCTGGCTGAAAGTTGAACTGTTTGCTGTGCGCTGATCTGCCGGTACGCGGTCTCGATTCCTTCCAGGAGGATGCTCCATGACACTACATCCACGGCGAGGTGATGTATGACTACGATCAATAAATTTCCTTTTCGGCCGCCAAAATCAATCAGCGCAGCGCGTAGCAAACGCCCCTCCGTTAAATTCAGACCGGCTTGCAACGAAGCTGAGATTCTCGCCACCGTCGCCGGCCGGTCCTCTTCCTGAAGAGTCGAAAGGTCATATTGATCCAGAAGCTTCTCGTCGTTGGGTTGCATGGCAAACTGTTGCCAGCCGGATTCGGCGCGTCTGAAACGAAGGCGAAGAGCATCGTGATGAGCCACCAGGTTTCGCAATACACTGTCCAGGATCTCTGCGTCGAGTCTCTCTCCGGTCTCGAGCATGATTGCCTGGTTCCAATAATGAGGGTCAGTTAAATCGTGTTCGAAGAACCACTGCTGAACGGGTGTCAAATGGATTGCTCCGGTGATGATGCCCTGGTCAGTTTTCAGAGTTTTGGTTGGTGCGAGCGCAGCGGCCAGGGCCGCGGTGGTGCGATGTCGAAAAACCTGCCTCGGAGTAAAAGTGACGCCCAGATTATTGGCGCGGTTAGCAATTTGGATACTTAAGATCGAATCTCCGCCAAGTGCGAAAAAGTCGTCGTTAATTCCGACGCGCTCAAGACCAAAAGCTTTGGCCCACAAACCCGCGATTATTTTTTCCACTTCGGTTCTGGGAGCGACATAATTTCCCAAACCAAAATTTTCGGTGTCGGGCGCAGGCATTGCGCGCCGGTCGACTTTTCCATTAGGAGTCAACGGTAACTTGTCCAGCTTTACGATTACCGCTGGTATCATGTAATCCGGCAATCGTTCTTTCAGGTAGTCCTTAAGCTGACTCGTATCGAACTCGATCTGACCGTCCACTACCACATAGCCGACCAACCGCTTTTCAGCCAATTCCTCATTGACGACGACGACTGCTTCGCTTACACACACGTGCTCAAGCAGGGCAGCCTCTATCTCGCCAAGCTCAATCCGGTAACCTCTGATTTTGACCTGTTGGTCGATGCGTCCGCAGTACTCAATATTATTGTCAGCCCGATGGCGCCCCAGGTCGCCGGTGCGATACAGGACTGAGCCCGGTTCCGTCGCAAACGGGTTGGGAATAAACCGTTCAGCAGTCAAATCGGCCTGCCTTAAGTAGCCACGAGCAACGCCTTCGCCACCAATGTAGATCTCTCCCATGACGTTGTGTGGCACCGGCTCAAATCTCTTGTCCAGGATGTATATCTGTGTATTTGCGATTGGTTTTCCGATGGGCACAGCGCCGCGCACGTCAGAGCCAGGCTCGACCTCGAAGACACAGCAGCCAACGACTGTTTCCGTTGGACCATACTCGTTGATGATTCTCGTCTGTGGCGCAGAACTCCGCCAGAATGCCAGACTCTCGGCAAAGAGATTCTCGCCTCCGATAATGAGTGCATTCGTGGCTCGCTCCACTTCATCTTTTTTCATCAACTGGTTGAGCATGTGCAAGTGCGAGGGAGTAATCTTCACGAGACTAAACTCGTTGCGCTGTCGCAAGACTTCGGCTAGAGCCTCTGGGCTCTCATCGTTTTCCAGCAGCGTGACACTCTCTCCGGCCAGGAGTGGCAGGAACAGACTCGTGACGGTTAAATCAAAGCCTGCCGAGGAGTGTACGGGCGCGCCCTTTCCTTCAGTCACGCGATAAGCAGTGCCGGCCCAGGTGAGATAATTCATCAGCCCGTTATGGGTGACCATTACTCCCTTCGGTTGTCCCGTCGAGCCGGAGGTGTAAATCACATAAGCCAGGTTCTGCCCGCTCACCGCACTTGCAACATCATCTCGAGGCTCGGCGGCAATGGTGGTCCATTCCGTATCAAGGCTAAGAACCCGCGCGCTGTGTCCCGTCAAGTTAGACCTAAACCGTTCTTGTGTGAGCAGCACCGGAGCGGCCGTCTGTTTTAAGACATACGCCAATCTTTGCTGTGGGTACGACGGATCCAATGGGACATATGCGCCCCTGGCTTTCAAGATTCCCAGGATGGCCACCATCAGTTCGAGCGATCGTTCCAGGCAAACTATGACCAGCACTTCAGGACCGACGCCGAGGCGACGCAGGTGTTGCGCCAGTTGATTGGCGCGCTGATTGAGCTCCGCATAGGACAATTGCTGATCACCGAAAACAACAGCCGTCCGTTCCGGCGTACGCGCCGCCTGTAGCGCAATTTCATGGTGCACGAGTTTGATTTGCGATTGGTCGACTTTGGTGCGGTTGAAGTCAACCAGCAAAGACTGCCGCGCAGAATCACTGAGGAATTCCAAACTGTCGAGGGGCGATTCAGGGTGATTTAGAGTATGGTTCAAGAGTCTCTCAAACTGTTCGGCCATGTATTTCACATCTGCCACGCCAAACAAATTTGAGTCGTAGTGTAGTTCGACGGTAAGGGAGTCGTTTCCAAGCCGGCACAGCATTTTGATTTTGAATCTCTCGCTGCAGCCATATTGTTTGATCAGCGAACGCGTGATTCCGTGCCCCGAGAACATGGTCGGGCGATCATCAAAATTGAAACAAACCGGAAAGAACTGCGTCTCATGGTGGTGTCCGTCGTGAGGCTCCTGGGAGAAGGAGTCCCAGTTGAAGTAGTCTTGCCATTCGGTCAGGCGATTGGAAAGTTCGTCAAGCTGAGTGAGAAGTTCGCTGAATCTGAGTTGACTCTGCAACTGACCGGCAAAAGGTAAGTACCTTTCAAATAGTCCCGGCAGACTTTCGAGCCCCGCGACGCTCCGTCCTGGAAAGGCCGTGCCAACCAGCACTGTTTCCTGCCCGGTCAGGCGCCATAGAAGTACTTGCCAACAAGCCAATAAAAAAACTGAGGCCGTGGTGCCATGTTTTCTGGCGGCGTTCTCGATCAGCGGGACCAGGTTGGGATTGATGGTCCAACTGACATTCTCAGGCGCAAACGCCACCCCAACCGCAGGCTGATTCTCAAAAGGAAGCCTGAGCTCTGGATAATCCGACATCCTGGAATTGCTCCAGTGCCTTTGCCCTGCCGCGGTCTCATCTGACTCAAGCAACTCAGCCAGGTACGCCGAGATGTCAGCATATTGAATTGATGGGCCAACGGGCGACCTGTTAGGTAAGCGATTGGCAGGTGTAAGAAGGATTTCATCGAGGATATTTGAGAGTCCGATCAGATCTGTGCATAGGGCGGGGAGCCCAAGCATTAAGACATTTTCCCGGGCCGTTAACTTAAGCAGCTTCACGTGAAGGAGTGGCCCTCTTTCGAGATCAAGAGCCACTTGTTTTAGCTCCTGAAAGAGTCGTTCGATGTCGGCCTGTTGCTCCGGCGGGCTCAGTGCGCTGAGATCGAAGCGTTCAACATGTTGCGTGCCCCGATCATTTATCACCTGCACGGGAGTGTTTAGTCCTGGCAAACGTTTGAAGGTTGTGCGGAGAATCTCATTTCTCGCGACCAAATCGTCGAGGGCGGCCTCGAGATCTTCCAAAGTTGGACCACCCTCGATTAGAACAGCGCACTGCGAGCGATAAGGAAGACGGCCATCGGCTTGTGATAACCAGCATAGACGCTGCTGTTGCGGTGAGAGTCTGTACCCTTCGACAATCTCATTTTGCATTTCAATCAGCTCACTTTCAGGTGGGGATTACGGCAGGTAGAAAGTTTTCTAGCTTCCCGCTGCTGCTGCCTTATACGAGACTGCCTTTAGATACTCGTATTGTGAGGGCAAGCTGTTGCTGAGATGATTAGCTCTCTCATGGATTGTCTGAAACGTATTGCGGACATTCCGATCATCCAGTTGGTCCAGGATGGGAAGATGACTTTGCGGCCGATAACCCAATCCCAGCAGCATCACCGAATAGGAATACGCCTCGAAGCCGTGATAATTCGTATTGATGCTGCGATTATTTGGCAGGCGAATCTTCCATAAGCGGAGCCGCTCGCTTAAGTCACCCGGAAGCACCAGATCATCAGTGGCTTTCCAGAAGGGAGTATCGGCCCTGGTGCTGGCAACATAGTGCAGGGTGAGGAATTCCCGAACACCATCGATACACCGCGCGACGGCCTTGTTATAACTGGTAAGCAATTCGTCACTGAATTCTTTGTCGGGAAAGTGGCTAACCAACTCTTCGATCCCATGTTGTATAAAAAAGATGCCGGTTGATTCCAGAGGCTCCACAAACCCGCTAGAAAGGCCGATGGCGACGCAGTTCTTGACCCATGAATTGCGATTTCGTCCGACCCTCATCTTGACGTGCAAGGCTTTTAGATTATCAGCGGCGCTGCCCAAGTATTTTCTGAATTCATCCTCGGCTTCGTCCTGGGAAATGAAGGCACTCGAATACACGTACCCGGTCCCATCTCGGCCATACAGCGGGATATTCCAGACCCATCCGGCACTGAGCGCGGTAGCAGTTGTATAAGGATTAATTCCCGTCTTCTGGACGTCCTTTGGGATTTGAAAAGCGATGGCCCGATCGCATAGCAACGATTCTGCGAAGGAGATGAACGGTTCTGTTAGAGCCTTGTTGATAAGCAGGCCGCGAAAGCCCGTGCAGTCGATGTACAAGTCTGCTTTAAGATTGCCTCGCTCTTTCAGGACGACATGATCTATGTAGCCATTCTCGCGCAACTTGACGTCGACCACATCGTCGATTACCTGCTCAACTCCGTGCTCGATCGCGTAACCTTTCAGAAAGTTGGCAAGCAGACTGGCGTTGAAATGATAGGCGTAAGGGTATTGTATCTTTAGATCCGCCAACACATTTTTCTGAAAGGCACATTCAGGCTTGAACTGCTCTTGCACTTTGTCATCAAAGACTCGTCCATCCAGAAATCTCGGAGAACGCTTTTGATCGCAGAGCGCCGGAACCACAAAGCAGGAATAATCGAAAGCATCGTTGCCGCACTTCAACCACCACTCCGCGGTATTGAATCCTTCGATGACGTCGTAACGCTGGAAAGGATGATAGAAGTGACGGCCTGCGCTGTTCCAATTGACAAACTTGATTGCCATTTTGTACGTGGCGTTGCAGCTCGGCATCCACTCATGTTCCTGGAGACCGAGAAAATCGAAGAACAATTTGATCGTGCTGAATGTCGCCTCGCCAACACCGACAGTGGAAATATTGGCCGACTCGACAAGTTTGATTTGAACACTTTTGCCAAGCGCTCTGCTGAGATAAGCAGCAGTCATCCATCCGGCGGAACCTCCGCCAATTATTGCTACGCTCTGAATATTCTTAGACACGACTTATTACCTTTCTGCATGTAAGAGGGTTGGTGGAATGAAGTATTCCTAATTCGTCCGGCCGTGGTTGGTGTCTCAAGGCTGGCGCAGTCGAATTCTTAGAGAAGACTTCAGAGGTCTTACAGTGGCGCCCAGACGGCCACCGTACGTTGAGTAAATTTGAGCGGGGGAAGAATTCGGGAGTTCTAAGGTTCTAAGAGGCTTTGCACAAAAATCGAAGATACCACGGGCTTGTCCCGTGGAGTCTCATGTGTGCAGCTATTCACAGCCCCCAAACAAGGTCTTCAGATGCCACGGGCTTGTCCCGTGGAGCTTCACGCTTCCTGCTATTTAGCTAGCAACGTGAACCTCCACGGCCCAAGGCCGTGGCATCCAGGCTGCTGCTTGAGATGGTAGGTGTAGCGACCGAGCGTAATACTCCACGGGACAAGCCCGTGGCATCTTCCCGACTTATTGTGCAAAGCCGTTCTAAGACAGTTGTTTTATCTCACGCAACACCTGAGCTAACGCTTCGGCGTCTGCCTGTTCGGCCTGCCTTTGCACGATTATTAGCGCCAGATCGGCTACGGTCGGAGAATTGAAAACGTCTCGTAAAGAAAGCGTTGTCTGGAAGATTTTATTAACCCGGGTGACCAACTGAGTGGCCCTGATCGAATCGCCTCCCAGCGCGAAAAAATTGTCGTAAATGCCGACTTCGTGATCGTTTATCACCTCACGCCAGACCTGCGAGAGCTCTTCTTCAAGTTCGTTCCTGGCAGCGACGTAGGGCGTGGGAATAAGACGTCTTGATTCTGTCTGGTCTAACTCCTCTGCTTTGTCACTCTCCTCCGCATCGGGCTTTACGGTTGACGAAGCAAAGTTCAAAGGCTGCGGCTCAATCCAGCATCGCTGCAAATCAAAAGGATAGGTTGGTAGAGAAATACGGTAACGGCGTTCCTCAGCATAAACTCTCGGCCACTCAATCGGTACACCCAGCAGCCAAAGCCGGCCCAGTGTATTAAGAATGAAAGACGTATCTGACTGCTGTTCGAATGAGTGACGTAGCGACGGCAGCGCCAGTCGTTCTGTGCCGCCCCCAATCTCGGGCTGCTGCATGGCCCACGCGCAGAGAGTTTGTCCTGGTCCAACTTCCACCAGGATTCGATCGGGTTGCTCCCAGAGTCGTTGCACTCCTTCGCCAAAGCGCACCGATTTGCAAAGGTGCTCGCCCCAGTACTTTGGATCTTGTGCTTGCTCCGCGGTAATCCAGTCCCCGGTGACATTTGAGAGATAGGGGATCTTTGGCGGGTTGAGCTTCAGACCTTCCATCGTCTCCGTAAACGACTCCAAAATCGGAGACATCATGTTTGAATGAAAGGCATGCACAACCTGCAAGCGCTGGCAGGCTAGTCCTTCCTGCGTCAGTTGTTGCTGCAACTCCATAACAGCCGGGGTTGGCCCGCCGACGACAGAAATGCCCGGTCCATTGAGGGCCGATAGAGTGAGTTGATGATTTAGTAGCGGTGCTACTTCTGACTCTGAAAGCGGGACCGCGAGCATCGCTCCGCCTGGTAAACCCTGGATCATCCGCGCTCGTCTCGCTACGAGCAATAGCGCGTCTTCAAGAGAAAAAACTTCGGCCAGGCAGGCAGCCACATACTCACCGATGCTGTAGCCAATCATCGCATCAGGATAAATTGCCCATGACATCCACAGCCGCGCCAGCGCATACTCAATGACAAAAAGTGCCGGCTGGCTGAAGAGTGACTGATTCAATTTGCCGGCCGTTTCATCTGCCTCTTCACCCCGGCGCAGCATCTTTCTAAGATCAATGCCACCGGTTGAGAGCGCCTGCGGTGTTCCATTGTCTCTCCCTCGTGGATACAAAATCTCTCTGAGGTCCAGGCCGAGATGTGGTCTGAGTAATTCACAACACTGGTCCACAGTTTTTCGAAATACCGATTCGCTTTGGTAAAGATCACGCGCCATGTTGACGTAGTGATTTCCCAGACCGGAAAACATGAAAGCGACAGACTTCCGGCCCGCTGCCGAAACACTCGTCAAAACGCGTCGTGGGTTTCTTGTTTCCAGAGCAGCGCTCGCATCTACATGGTCTCGACAAACGAGCGCACGGCGATAAGCAAAACTCTTCCTGCCGGTCTGGAGCGTATAAGCGACGTCCGGTAAATCTGCTTCGGGATGTTCTCTCAGGTAAGCCACCAGATTATCTGTGGCTCGCTCCAAGGCTCCCGCCGATTTGGCGGAGAGGACAAGCAGTTGCCAGGATCGTGAATGGCTGGAAGGCATTCTCTCAGGAGCCTCTTCAAGCACGACATGTGTATTGACTCCACCGCTGCGAAACGAACTGACGCCGGCCCGCCTGGGGACGCCGTTTGACTTCCATTCCGAGGGCCGGGCGTTGACATAAAATGGACTGCCGGCATTATGGATTTGCCATTCAGGATTCGGGCCATGGAGGCTGGGCGGTATCGTTTTGTGGTCGAATGCCAACACAGTCTTGATCAGACCCGCCACTCCCGCGGCTGCAGATAGATCTCCGATTTTGGTCTTTACCGAACCGAGCGCACAAAAATGTTCCTTCTGTGTTCGGCCACTAAATATCTCAGTGAGAGCTGTGATTTCCCTTGCCTCACAGCACGATCCGAAACTGGTTTCGACATAGGTCACCGTTTCGGGGTCCACTCCCGCGATTGCCTGGGCCATCCCAATGACTTCGATTCGTCGATCCATACCCAGCGGCGTATGCGTATTTCTCAAGGACCCATCGTGATTGATTGCTGTGCCTTTAACGATCGCATGGACACAGTCGCCATCCGAGATCGCTTCTGCCAATCGTTTCAACACCACCATCCCGGCGCCGCTGCCGGCTGTCAGAGGCAAGCTAATCGAAACGCCACCAGCAAGGGCGAGATCACACTCGTGGTTGAGCAGGCTTTGACAAGCCAAAGAGATCGCGACCAGCGAAGTTGAATCGGCAGCCTGAACATTGATACTTGGCCCGCGAAGATCCAGCCTGGACGAGATAAAGGAGACCAGGAAGTCATGATCGTTTAGAACTCGAAACTGATCTAAGTTCTCGAGCGCTGCGTCACCCTCCTGCGGCAGAATATTCCTTACGAGGTAATGGCTCTCTCCCTTGCCGCCATAAATTCCAATGAGTCCAGGGTAGGTCGCAGGATCGTAGCCTGCATCTTCAAGGGCTTCGTAGGCGCACATCATGAGCAGCCGGTGCTGGGGATCCATGAGCGAGGCTTCTCTCACGCTCATATCGAAGAACGAAGGATCAAACAGCTCGACGTCATCGAGCACTGGGTACTCCTTGACGCACGTTTCTGAGTCAAGGGTTGTGGTCTGTAATTCGCGCCAGAACTCAGCCACATTTCCGGCACCGGGAAATCGACCAGCCATGCCTATCACTGCAATGCTTCCGAGAGCCTCATCCGAGTTATGCATTTTTATTCTTTCTCTTTTCCCACCATGTCGAGTGGCGCGCGAGCGCCGCTTTTTGCTGCAGGGCTCGGTTACGTAACTGTTGAAAACCCGATTCCCGTGATGCGTCTTGATTTGCCCGGATAGCGTAGAGGTTGTACATCAGCGATCCCTCATACATCTGATCCTGTTCCACCGTCACTCGATATTCGTAATGTTTTAGTTGTGCGATGATTCGTTCTAGTCTTTCGTCGAAATCATGGACTTCGATGACAATCTGCCTGATCTTTTTCCAATCTCCTTCGTCAATGCCGAGAAGAACTTCCTCTTCGCATTTCTGTACATCAACCTTGAGGAGATCGATTCGCTCCACCTCGTGTGCGCGGATAATGCTGGAAAGGGTTTCCAGATGACACGTGAAGGATTGGCTCTTAAATCGCTCCGCCAGTAGATCGTCGGCATATTTCATCACCTCTTCCATTCCCTCGACGCCCTGCTGTAACTGGTTTTGCATAATCGCCCGAAGAACGTCTTTTTCTTCTTCCTCATCGCCGTAAAAAGAAGACATCCCGGAGCTGTTCGGGTAGAAAGTGAATGTGGCATCTCTGGCCTCGTTGGCTAGCCCGAAATTGAAGAGGTGAGCTGCAGGAGCATACCGGGAGGCGTTGGCGCGTAAGATCTCGAAGAGCGGCGGCGCCGGTTCAAAAGAGTAAACAGCCACGTCTCTAAAATTGCTCGCAACAAAGAGCGTGAAGAGCCCGATGTTGGCTCCGACATCAAAGACACAATCGCCTTCATTGAGAGTGATGCCATGTCGTAGATAAACTTGCTTCTCAAAAATGTCCTCGTAAAAATGTCCCAGTTCAACTCGGCTTTGATAAGCAATTTCCATCTTGTTGGGCAGTTCGTAACGAGGCCAGTCCGGATATTTGACTGGCCCTCGCCGAGACGCAGAATCGTACTCACGTGTCACGCTAACTTTGGACATATCACAGAGAAGTTGAATGAAGTGGCTAATTACTCGAGGATGACCTGCATGTAATCAGGCAACGGTGGAACTCGCTCCAGATCGTGCTCGAAGGTAACGAAGTTCCCATCTACGACCAGTTCCTTAAAACCCGCAAATTTATAGGTCACGTACATCATGCGATTGCGGCCAGTGGAGATAAACTCCGCCCGTAATTGCACGCCGTGATCTCTGGCAAGTTGGAGGATATAGTTGATGAAGACAGAGCCGACGCCCCTGGACATAACCCTGCAGGACATAAGCAGGAGTTTGATGGTCCAGATTTCGGACCGGCATTCAATTAATGCCAACCCGATTTTGCCATAGCTACCAAACTTATCGTCGAGGCTCGCCACCAGCAATTTGTGCTGTGGCGACTGCCGGAAGAAATCAAGCTCATCGTACGAGTATGTGTAGCCGGTGGTGTTCAGTTGATTGGTGCGCGCGGTTAATTCCTCGGCGCGTCGAAGGTCCTGCTCTTTAGCCGGAGAAAGCTTGCACACCATTTCCAGGGTGGCTAAGAACTCTTCGTGCGGCCCCGAGAATGCTTCTTCTTCTTCCTTTCGCCTGGCATCGCTGAGATACATCAGTCTTCTGACCGCCGCATCTTCGGTGATGAAACGCGGGTTCAGTTCTGACATCTCCAGCAAGTGGTCGAGGTTGGCAGCATCAATGCAGAGCACGTCCGGAAGCGTGTAGTTGACCTCCGCCCTTTCAAATGGCTGATCGTCTATGAAGGCGATTGTGTCGACTCCAATATTGATCAACCTGGCAATGTCCTTAATTGAAGACGACTTGGCATTCCAGTTTATTTGCGGATGGAGGAAATATTCAGCCAACCCCAGCTCATGCAATGTTTCGAGTGCCTTCTCGGGGTCGTTTTTGCTGGCGATTGATTGCACAATGCCACGGCTGTCCAGCGTCTTGATAATGTCTGGTACATTGCTTCGCAACGAAATCCGATCATCTTCCAGGAGCACTCCTTCCCAGAGAGTTTGATCGAGATCCCACACCACGCATTTGATGGCTTTTTGCTTAACGGGCTGCTGGTCCATCGAGCATCTCTTCCTGGCAGGTGTACCTGGCAATATTGATTTGTTGCATCTGCGTACTTCCTTCGATGATCTCCATAATCTTGGCGTCTCGCAGATATCTTTGAACTTTATATTCGCTGCTGCAGCCATTCGCCCCATGAATCTGGACGGCGTCATTGGCTGCTTTGAAAGCCGTCCGGGAAGCAAAATACTTGGCGATGGAAGTCTCAGTGATAGCACCCGGGTCACGCACATCCTTCAGGTAACCAGCTTGATAGCAAAGCAGTCTCGCGGCTTTGACGTTAGTAATCATCTCGGTCAGCATCTGCTGGACCAGCTGATGCTCTCGCAGATACGCGCCAAACTGCCGGCGAACATTTGTGTAGCGCAGACAAGCCTCCACACAGGCCTGGCCTATGCCCACACAGCCCCAGGCAACCGAGTATCTTCCATAATCCAGAGCCGTAGCGGCCACATGTGAGAAGCCGAAGTTGACCTGGCCAACGAGATTGCTCGCGGGAATGCAGCAGTCCTCCAGACGCAGTTCGGCTAACATTGAAGCCCGCACGCCGAGCATGCCACGTATCGGGTTGATTACCAGACCCGGCGTCTTTCTCTCAACCAGAAACGCGGTGGGCTTTCCCTCGCTTTGAGCGAAGATGAGGAAGACATCTGCAATTTGGCCGAAGGTAATCCATTTCTTCCGCCCGTTTAATAAATAGGAGTTGCCGGATGGCGTCGCCGTTGTTTCGACACTTTTAGCGTCACTGCCAACGTTCGCTTCAGTCAAACCAAACGCCGCGATCCTGGCGCCGGATGCGAGCTGTGGGAGCCATACCTCCTTCTGTTCCGGACTGCCCCAGCGTTGCAGCACCAGAGAGACCATGCCATGAACCGTCAGAAGACTGCGAACGGAAGAACACGCTCGTCCCACTTCCTCGTTCAGTAATCCACACGTAATCATGTCCAGGCCCATCCCGCCGCTCCGTTCCGGCAAGACAGCGCCGAGATAACCCTGGAGTGCCATTTTCTCGATCAGGTCACGGGAAATCTGCTCGGATTCATCCCACTGATCCGCGTACGGAATGATCTCCTGTTCTGCAAAGGCCCTGAAGGCCTCGCGACCTTGTTTCTGTTTTGGAGTCAACTCAATTTTCATTAAGCTTCCGCCAGTGTAGCGGCCTTTTTGTCCACGAGTTTGACGATGGCATTGACAGACCGGAAGTTCTCTATATCGAGGTCTTCATTCTCGATTGTGATCCCGAACTCCCGCTCCACAAACATTACGAGCTGCATGGCAAAGAGAGAATTGACAAAACCCAATCCAAAGATGTCAGCCTCATCACTCAGGTCATGGTTGCGTAGGTGTTTGGAAAGAAACGTTCGGATTTTAATTTTCTGTTCATCCACAGATTTAGATTCTCCTTACCTCGAGGATTCCACTGGACTTTGCACAAGAAGTCGAAGATGCCAGCGCGAAAGGCGGGATAAGCCCGAGGCAAGCGCCAGCGCCAAAGGCGCGCAATATGAAAGCCAGGGGCAAGCGCCGAACAACGTGAGGCGCGTCGTCCCTGGTAAGAGAACGTAATGACCGTAAAGCTCTGAAAGAGCGTAATAATTTGACGTTGATATTTCGCACTTTCAGTGCTCTCTTCAAAATTATTCCTCGTAACCAGGGGCGACGCGTTCCGCTGCGCTTCACGCTTGCCCCTGGCTTTCATATTCCGCACCTTTGGTGCTGGCGCTTGAATTGGCTTGATCCGCGCGCGCCTTTGGCGCTGGAATTAGCGACTTTTGTGCAAAACGATTCGGTTGGTTACTTAATAGCTGTAGAAGCCCTGCCCACTTTTGCGACCGAGCAGGCCGGCGTCGACCATCTTCTTCAGCAAGGGACACGGTCGATATTTGCTGTCGTTAAAGCTCTCGTATAAGACTTCGAGGGAGAGAAGAATAGTGTCTAATCCGATTAGATCGCCGGTCTCGAGCGGACCCATTTTGTGCTCGAAACAAGTCTTGAAAATTCTATCTACCTCTTCGGCGGAAGCGACTTGATCCTGGACCACAAAGATGGCTTCGTTAATCGTCAACATCAAGACGCGGTTGGACACAAAACCAGGCGAGTCGTTAACGACAATGCCTTCTTTTCCCATTTGTGCCAAAAGAGCTTTGGCCGTCTCGATAGTGTGTTCCGAAGTGTGATAACCGCGAATCACTTCGACCATTCTTTTCATGGGCACCGGATTCATAAAGTGCATGCCCAGAACTTGCGGAGCGCGTCGTGTCAACGAAGCGAGCTTTGTAATTGAGATGGCGGAGGTGTTCGCAGCAAAGATACAGCGCGCCGAGCAGATCCTATCAAGCTCAGCATACACGTCTCTCTTAATCTCCCATTTTTCAGTGACGTTCTCGATCACAAAGTCTGCACTCTCCAACGAGTGGTAATCCGTGGTGAACTCGATCCGGCTCAAAACCTCATCAGGGTTTTCTGCGCGCTGGCCCTTGTCGAAGAGTCCGCCGAATCGCACACGGTTTCTGATCTCCAGCTTTGCCTGGTTGAGGATTTTTTCCGACACATCAACCAACATCACGCGATGTCTGGTTTGGGCGAGATTCTGCGCCAGACCGCTCCCCATCACGCCGGCTCCAATCACTCCAACATTCTTTAGCTCCATCAGATCATCTCCCTTCGGTTCAAATTCGCGTCAAGTCTTTGGAGTTGGTGCGCGATAGTCTGCAACAAGAGGGGCTGAGACGTGTGCAGGAAGAAATGGTCACCGGGAAACATCTGCAACGAAAAGGCTGCAGAAGTTTGCTCGCACCAGGCTTTGAGTTCCGAGCGTTTTGCCTCCGGATCCTGCAAGCCACCGAAAGCAGTAATCGGGCAATCCAAAGGAGCTGTCCGCGTGTAGGTGTAGGTTTCCGAGACCTCAAAATCGGCTTTGAGAACGGGTTTCATCAACTGCATGAGTTCCGGATTTTGAAGTATTTCCTCGGGCGTCCCGTTCAGGCGACGAATCTCTTCCAAAAACCTCGCGTCAGGCAAGTTGTGAATGGGCGGTTTGGTCCGCTCTATCTGGGGCGCTCGACAGCCTGAGACGAATAGATGTGCGGGCTGGATTTGATATCTGCTCCGCAACAGTAAAGCGATTTCAAAACTAATAAATGCCCCCATGCTATGACCAAAGAAAGCAAAGGGTTTTTCGAGATATCGAAGTAACTCCGGAACGACCGCCTCGACGACTTCGGGGAGACTGGTCAAAGGTGTTTCGCGCACCAGAGTCTCACGCCCGGGCAATTGCACGAGATACAGCTCGACGCAACTAGGAAGTGCCTTCCACCAATGGCGGAAGGGCAAAGTTCCGCCGCCCGCATAAGGAAAGCAGAACATCCGCAGCGTCGACTCCGGGTTTGAGGCCGGGCGGTTGAGCCATCGAGTTTGCAAGGATGGTCCGTTCCTGGGATTGTGATATACCGAGTGCTGCATTTTTACTAACCGCATACGACTTGCCGCTTGATGCTGCTCAGTTTTTCCACTTGGGTCTTCTTGAGCTCTTGCAACTCAATATCCTGCCGTTGTTGCTCGGCAGCTCGAAGTAACGCTCGCACTCCATTAAGGCGGATGGTTGGTTGTGCAGCAATAAGGCGCAGGATGGTTTCATAGTGCTCCATCCACTGTCGTGTGGTCTGACGAGCAAACAAGTCTGTGTTGTATTCACAATCCAGCAACAGCCCTGTTTCCGTTTCAGTCACATCAAAGGTGAGATCAAACTTGGAACCATGGTTGTGATTAGCTGCCACTTCAACCTTCAGTCCATAGAAATCCGGATTTGGACCGGAACGATCCAAATTGAATACCGTCTCCACTAACGGAGACCGGCCTGGTGCGTGCGAGAGATTCAACATCTTGAGCAGCTTGCTGTACGGATAACTCTGATGGTCGTAGGCGTTAGCCATTGTGTCTTTCAAGGAGGCCAGATACTCGGTAAAAGTCATGTCGCCTGCCAGTCGACTGCGTATGGGTAAGAGATTTACACAATAGCCAATCAAGTAGCCTGCATCAGTTGAGGTTTGTCCTGCCGAAGGTATGCCGACAACGAGATCATTTTGTCCGGTCAGGTGGTACAACAAGAGTTTGAAAGCACCGAACAGGACCATAAACAAAGTACAGTTCTGGCTGGCGCTCAGTTGCTTGAGGTCGCCTTTTAGCGAGGCTTGCATAATCAGGCGCTGTTGCGCTCCACTGAACGTCTGTAGCGGCGGGCGCGGGTGGTTTGTTGGTAGTTCGAGCACCGGAACTGAACCTGCAAACTGGGCCAGCCAGTAAACTTCGGACCGATCCATCTCCGGGCCTTGATCTTCTCCTGCCTTGACCCGCGCATATTCACTGAATCGTCTGGGTTGGCGTAACTGGCTCGGTACGCCCTTGCATTCTGCTTCATAGAGTTCCTTCAATTCTCCCAGCAGCGCGCCGAAGGACCAGCCGTCGTTGATAATGTGATGAGTGGTGATGACGAGGATGTGCTCCTCCTCTTCCAGCTTCAGCATGAATGCTTTGAGCAATGGTCCATGCACAAAATCAAAAGTCTGTTGAGCCTCTTCAGACAACCATTCGTTTACCTGCCTTTGACGCTCCTCCAGGTCGAGGTGGAAAAACTCAATCAAGGGAACCTTGATCGCCAGTGCGGGGATAATCTGCTGATAGTCTCCATCAGGGCTGAAAGTCGTTCGTAAAATCTCGTGTCGATCCACTATCTGCTGAAAGGCAGAGCGCATCGCAGACAGATTCAAAGGCCCGTGCAGGTGTAAAGTCGCGGACTGGTTATAAGCGCGCGCACCTTCATCGCTCAGATGGGAAAGAGCCCACAGTTGCTTCTGAGATTCGGTCAGCGGCACGCGTGAGTCCGAAGATCGTCCCGCAGCTCCGTTGTTCGTGGCAGTGCCCGCAATGACTGTTGGAGTTACTCCCGAAAGGAATCCCCCCGCACGCACCTCTTCCACACTCTCTTTAACAATGCGGATGATTTGTTCCAGATCCTGGTCCGTATGAGCTGTCGACAAAAAACAGTTCCGCGTCTCGGACAAATAAATTCCCTTTTCGAGCAGGTGATAGTAGAAAAGGTCCATGTATTTCAAATCGCCTGGATAAAGAAACCGGAACAGTGAACCTAAACGCGCCATGCGCATGGGTGTCTGCGTTTTCTCCAGGTAGGCGGCGAGTTCATCAACGACATAACTTGTCCTGGCGTCGAGCTCTTGCTGTAACTGCAAACCACGCTCTTTGATGTGATTGAGTGAGGACCACAGGGCCGGCATCATCATCGGGTGCTTAAAATAAGTTCCGGTAAAATAGGTGACGGCGGCGGCAGGATAAGACGCGTCGCCATAATTCCACGCGCCGCCGTCGACGGCATCGAGATACTCCGCTCGACCGGCAATCGCTGCGATCGGTAGACCGCCGGCCATGGCTTTACCGTACGTGACCAAATCGGCCTTTACGTCAAACATGGCCTGAGCGCCGCCCGGATGAAAGCGGAAGCCCGTAACCACTTCATCGAAGATCAATGCCGCTCCGGCCTCACGTGTAAGCTTTCTTAGCTCATGCAGAAATGCCATCGGCTGCACATCCGGCCGGCGACTGCGCGGTGGCTCAATCAAAACAGCGGCCAGTTCGTGAGCCTGAGATTTGAGGATCTCCAAAGATTCCGGGCTGTCGTATTTCAGCAGCAGAATATTTTCAATCATGTGCTGTGGCACGCCGGGAGCCAGCGGAACTGCGCGTAAGTGACCGTTCGACGTATCGCCTCGCACCAATACGCCATCAAAAGTTCCATGGTAGCAACCTTCGAAAAGGGCCACTTTAGTGCGACCGGTGACGGCGCGAGCCAAACGCAAAGCCGTCATGACGGCCTCGGTTCCGGAGTTGCAGAAGGCGACACGTTCGACGCCCGTCAACTCACAGATTAATTGGGCGACCTTGCCTGCCATCGCCGCTTGCGGACCGAGTTGAATGCCGTTTTCGAGTTGTTGTTTGAGCGGATCGATAATGAATGAAGGAGAATGCCCAAACAGGAGAGCACCAAACCCCATGTTCAGATCGATGTACTCGTTACCATCCACATCCCAGATGTGCGAGCCTTGTCCACGTTCAATCGTGAGCAGGTAGACCATTTCTTTCCAGGGCATTCGAAAACCCGTCACTGTTCTACTGTCGGCCAGAAATGGGCGATACGCTTGTGCCAACCGCTTTGACTCTTTCGTGCGCTGGGTGAAGCGAGCAATTAATGCTTCGAGATGTTTGCTTTGGCGTTCGTTTAGAGTTGTCGTTGCACTTTTCTTGAAGGGGTGAAAAGGGACGAACGTATCCGGCTCAAAAGCTTGCGACTGGGCGGTTGCACTTACAGACTTAGCTGCGGCTGCTTCTTCTTCAATCGGCGCCTGCGCCTGAGTTGGCACTGCATAAGTGAGGTTCTCTGTAACCTGAGCAGCATACCCATCGGGTCCGGCCCAGTTGCGCAGCAACTCCAACTGCTGAGTCATGATCTCGAGCTGGCCGGCATTGATTTGAAGTTGTTGAGTGATGATCCTCTGGAGCATGTTGTCAGACTCTACGTCGATCAGTTCGCTCGATGCAGGCGTCTCCTGAGGCACGACCACCTTTGGGATCGTCTCGCGTTGATTGTCGCTGGCGAGCGGCTGGGCTGGCGTCTCAACACCGGCCGGGAGTTGCTGAGACAAATGCGCAGCCAGAGCGTCGACCGTTGAAAGGTCCTCGAGCAACAGGCGAAACGGCACTTTGACGCCAAACTCTTTCTGAATGGATTGGCTGGCTTGTAGTAGAAAAAGCGAATCAGCGCCCAGGTTCACGAGTGGTGTGTAAATATCTATTTCCGTAGCCTCTCTGCTAAACAATCGGCCGAGTACGTCTTGCAGCTTAGAGATAATCCAACCTTCAGACATGATGTGTCATTGCTCCTTATTAATTCGACCTGCGTGTTGATCTGTCACCGCTGATAAAGTGGGATCTGGGGGGCGTGCGAAAGCACTCAGAGGAGTATCAGCTATAGCTTTTCAAAGATGCCACAGGCTTGTCCCGTGGAGGCTCACGCTGGTCGCTACATAGATGGTGTTAAGCAAAGAAACTGGATGCCACGGCCTTGCGCCGTGGAGGTTCACGTTCTCAGCTCTTAAGTAACAAAAAAGGAGGGGCATTGAAAACAAAGGACTTACCGAGTTGTTACTTGTCTGCAATGACCTGCCCCGCAGGTGCCCACGCTAAATAGCAGCAAACGTGAAACTCCACGGGGCAAGCCCGTGGCATCTGG
>Ga0126376_10000090_pt1 | contig 37200 bp, 33 predicted proteins | sample PanSoiMetPlot_15_FD_92760 | JGI IMG/M metagenome (GOLD analysis project Ga0126376, IMG submission 92760) | Tropical forest soil microbial communities from Panama - MetaG Plot_15 | ecosystem: Environmental > Terrestrial > Soil > Tropical forest > Bulk soil | place: Panama | collected 2016-02-17 | reverse complement strand
GTATCCAACCTTTGTTGTTCAAATTGATCGGGATCAAGTCTTCGTTCCTTTCTCAATCTAATGATTTCACGATACCCGGAATACTCCTCGCGCAGCAGGGGAGCAACGTATGGTGTGTGAGCTTCGGCCATCACCACGATTGCGAGCTTGCCGGGATTTGCGGCCAGGTACCACTGGGCAACTTCTATTGACTTGAGTAACACAGAACAACCCTGGGACTGCATACTGACTGTGCGCAGGGACCTTGAGAGTAGTCCATGCGTCTTACCCATGATCTCGGAGGCCAGGCACGGCAACATCTGGTCAGGAGTATTAGTTGCCGCGACAAGCAGACCAATGCGGTTAGGATCACCTCCCCATTCGTGAATGCAGCGCCTGGTAGCAGCCACGCCGAGTTCGGTAGTCGAACTGGTGGCCATCTTCGGCTTGCCGCACAGAAAGTCCGGATAATTTTCGAGAGTTGAAAATCGCTGATGAACGCCGAGAGTGCTGATGGTGTTGATCAGTTCGGGTGAGAGTTTGTGCATTAGACTTCCTACCAGTTCGGTAGTCTTGAATGCATTCTGAGGCACAGAGGTAGCTGCTGCTAACAGGTTAATCATCGTCGTTATTTTCTGCTCCAAAAGAGAAGGGGTTTTTGCCGCATCGGACCTGTCTACCCGACCGTTCCGACGCTTCTCTCTTTTACAAGTGTTGTGCCGCAGTTGTGAGATGGACCAACGAAGGATAAAGGTGCGGATTTATTAGGGATTTAGTGAGATTCGACTGCGAGCTTCAATCGGCTTCGGCACCCTGCTTTTGTATACCCGCTACCCACCGAACAAAAACCCAGCTTTTCCTACGGGAATTCACTGAGATCGCAAAACACCTTGTGGTACAAAGATATACAGTGCGTAGTCAGTAGCCATGGCATTGCGGTGTCAACTTTGTCTCAAAAGTGATGCGATGTTTAGCTATCGTAGGGAGAAACGCCCCAAAGTGTCTTCGCCAATGCTGCCGAAGTAGAGCTTGCCGTTGTGTTCGACGGCGTTGGCGATTCCGGCGAAGCAGTCCTTGGTGCCGTTTTGGAGGTTCTCGACGACGCGGCCGCTCTGGTCCAGGCCCAGGACGAATGAGTAGCGCTGGGGTGCGGGTTGAAGGAATTTGGGGAGACGTGCGACTACTTTCCGCAAGAACGGATGCGGAAGCAGCGTGCGGTCGAAGAGGGCTTGACGCGGTGTTACGAGCGAGAGCCAGAAACGGTCGCGGCCGTTAGAGGAGATGCCGTCAGGGAAACCCGGCAGGTTGTCGATGAAGATGTCATCATAGCCGAGCTTCGGTTCTTTCAACCAAACACGCCGGACGCGATACATACCAGTCTCAACCACCAGTACGAACGATTGATCTGGACTAACCGCAACGCCGTTCGCGAAATAAAGATTGCTCAATAGCGTGCGCGGCTTTTGAGCCTGTGGATCCAACGCCAGCAACCGACCGTTGGGCTGATGCTCGAGCAGGTCGTTCGTAAACTGCGACATCGGAAACTTGTTCGACGCCTCAGTGAAATAGATCGTGCCGTCTGCGCCAACATCGAGATCGTTTAGACATCCAAATCGAACGCCCTCAGCCTCCACTGCCAGAACTTTCACGTTGCCGGACTTGTTCACCGACAACAACCCTTTGATCGCGTCAGCAACGATCAAATTACCAGCCGGATCAAACGCCAAACCAAGCGGGCGTCCGCCGGTGTTCGCGAAGACGCGCGGCTGCGTGCCGTCGGGTTGAAGGACCATGATGCGCCCATCTTCGAAGCCGCCATAAATCCTTCCGTCCGCATCAAGCGCGACGTCCTCCGGCTTGTGTCCGTCGCCAAGAGGTAGTTTCTGCACGGACGCGAGTCGCGTGTTCTGTTGATACTGACCCGTTAAAGTTGGCACGACGGGAGGAGTCCAGGCGCCGGGAGTGATTGGCACGGGCGCGAGCAGAAGATAAGCGAGTGCGACAGCAACGAGAACTGCAACACAAAGTGCGACGCGTTTGAGAGTCATTAAAAGTTAACGTTCGCCTCGTGATTTCTCGACTGCCGTTTCCAAAGCCACAACCAGTTTCCGTATGCCAGCCTGGTCCATCGGTTCGATCAAACGCAGCGCTTCATCGAGAATGCGGCGCTGATGTTCGGGAAAATCCGGTAAGCCACTGACCGTACCAGGCTCGCCGTCATAAAGCGCGACTCGCGGCGGACGCACTGATTCAACAACGTCCTTCACCACAGCGAGCGTCATCGTCGGCACGCCTTCGAGCTCGAGCGCCCGCGCCACGAGACCAACAGATTGATGACACAACACTGAAGCAGGCACCAGCAACGCCGCCTGCACTTCATAACGCCGAACCCTGTCAATTAACTTCGGCACAAGCTCCTCGACCAGTTTCGCCGCGTCAGGAATGAATCCCGAAAAACTCCAGTACACCGGATTCAACTGTCCGATGATTCCGTTCTGCTCAAACTCGAGCAGACGCGCGATAGGCAGTTGCGAGTTCGTGTCTTTCTGGACCGCCGCTGGATCGTAGCCACGCGCGGCGAATCGCAAATCCGATTGCTCTACCTCGATGGGAATCTCTCGAAACGTCAAATCACCACTCGCAGAACTGGTGTCGAACGCGGGTGTGCCGTCGATGTACGCGCCGGCTGAAGAAATTAACGCAAGGTTCAGCATCGGCAGTGCGCGCCGCGCGGGCTTGAACGGCGCGCGCCGGTTTTTCACAAAAGGATAATCCGAAAGACTATCGCCGGTGCCCGGCCTCCAACCCGCAAATCGTCTCGGCCAACCTTCAATATCTTCAATAATGTCCACAAGCGTTTTCCATCCTGAGAATCAATTGCGCAAGTTGCGGCCCATCAACACCAGCGCCACGAGCGCGGCAATCATAGCAAGCCCGAGCGCATTAACCGAATAACCGTGCAGGGCGCCAAACGCAATGCGCCGCGGATCGTCCGCCGCAATCTGATCGATTGGCAGGACCATCGCCGCGCGCAAGGCTCGCATACGGGCTGCGATTACCCAATGGCCCACCGCCGTCGTTAGTGCAATCACGACCAGACAGATGCACTCGATGATAAAACTCACGCGACCGGCCGAGTTACGTCGCAGTATTAAAGTGAGCAACAGGAGCAGCGCGATCAAAAACCCGGCGATATTAATGACCGAAAGCGAACGCGTCACGATCGATCCGGCAATCTCGTTTGCGTTTGGCAGCCCAAAAGATCTCAAGACTCCAAAAGCAGCCGGTGCAACCACGGCGCCGAAGAACAGTGCGGCGCCAAACCAACAGGCCAGCAGAATCAAGCGCGTGAAGCTCATCTTTAATCGAAGTCGTCGATCGTCGCCAGCAGTTTGATCTTCGGCGCACTAATCGGAGGTGGCGTCAACTCACGCGGGTCGGCGACAGTCAACAACCACGACAGCGCGGCATCGAGTTGAGACTGATACTCGTCCAAGTCCAGCGACATAAACACGCGCACACCCAAACGCGCGAATTTCTCCTTCGCGCGAAGATACATCTGACGCGCGGCTCCGGGACGGCCGATGTCGAGATGATGAAACGCCACCGCGGACTGGATCATGGCCTGTAGAAAGAGTTTCTCCTGTGGTCCAACTTCGCCCATCCAGCGTTCTTCCCACGCGTCGTGCGCCGCGTGGAATTCGCCCGCATTGTAGAGATCGATGCCGGCGATATATTCGATCGGATACGCGGCGACGTGAGCGTCGAGATAAGCGGTTTCAAATTCGGTCATCGGCCTGCACTCAATCGAGCGGCAATCACTTTCGCAGCGGTCGCGCCGGCGCCGGCGGCGCTGCTGATCGTCGGCGCGAGCGGATTTGAGACGTCGCCGGCGGCAAAAACCATCGGAACGCTCGTTTCCTGCGTGCTGCTCACCTTAATGAAACCTTTCTCGTCCGTTTCGAGTTGCTCTCTGAAAAACTGCGAATTCGGCTCGACACCGATGCGGATGAGAACGCCCCGCACCGCGAGCTGAAACGGCTTTATCCCTGCCTTGCGCTGGATCTCAACTGCCTGCACGGTTTCGTCGCCAATAATACGCGTCAGAACGGATTCCGTGAAAACCGTGATGCAGTGGACTGCCTGTAAACGTTCAGTAAACTCACGCCTCGCACGCAGCTTCTTCCCACGATGGACCAGAGTCACTGTCGGACAAACCTCCGCCAGCAACAAAGCATTCTCAACCGCCGCATCGCCGCCGCCAACTACGCAAACATCGTGACCAGCGAAGAGCTGCCGGTCGCGAGCGCCTGACTCGATGACTCCCTTGCCAACAAACTCCTTCTCACCCGGCACACCCAACTCGCGCGGACTAACGCCACTCGCAATCACAATCGAGATCGACTGCAAACTCTCACCACTCGCCAACGAGACGCGTTTCGCTTTCAAGTCCACCGAGGTGATAACCGCCTGTGTCCACAGATCAAACTCCGCGGTCTCGACATCTTTTGCAAAGAGTTCCAGGAATTCCTCGCCATTGCGAGCCTTAACACCGAGATAGTTCTCAATCGGATTGTAGATGCGGTGCAGTTGGCCGCCGATTTGTTCTGCCTGCTCGAGCACTAACGTATCGAGGCCCAACTCGTCGCACCAGAAAGCTGTTGCTAGTCCCGCTGGTCCAGCGCCGATGATGATTACGTCGTGCATTCGTTTTAACCGGCGACTGCCAACCGCAACGAGCTCCGCAAAGCTTCGACCACATCGTGCGGCTCAAGGTGCGACGCCGCGAGCATCCTGTTACCGTCGAGAAACTTAACCGCGGAGGTCATCTCGCGATTGTCCATTTGCCAGCATCCATCGCGATTGCCTTCTTTACCGTTTAATAACTGCAACGCTGCGCTCAAATCACGGTGCTTTACGCGCGGGCGCACGACAGTTTCGGCCCACGAGTAGTACGGATAATCGAGTCGATAAAACCAGCCGGAGCCGGATGGAATCGCGATCAGAAACAGTTCGCCACGCGCGTACTTCGAGATCGCGGTGTAAGGCGCGGAGTGCCTGGTTGGACTGAATCCGGTACCGCTAAAAAGCCCCGGGGCCAGAGTTATCAAGGCGATCTTCGAATCCGAATACTCCGTGACCTTCGACTTCCCGCGCTCGAAGCTCTCGATCGCAGCGACGACGCGCTCCCAACCTTCACGCCACAGTGATTCGTAGTTGTTGATGTTCGTCAACAAACGCTCGATTTCAGGCAGGACCAACTCATACGCGCGTGCCTCATCGTCAACCTCTTCACCGGCGAGCAGTCGCGCCAACGGCGAGCCGTCGTCGTTGTTTGGACTGGCCTGATCCGAGCCCTGGATCGCGATGCTGACGCGCACACCGTCGTCGCTCGAGTACTCCGAAAAATCGCCGGCTTCCGCAGCGGAAATCAGCAGGTCGCGATGGGCTAACGCACGCTCGCCGTTCAGCACGGTCCAGACGGACAAAGCTCCATCAGTATCGAAGTGATTGTTGGTTACTAAGTCGATCCCGTTCGTCAAGGCCGCACGATTCGGTGAAGCAACCAGGTTGAGCGCGATCTCCGTTGACGTGTCGGCCTTCAACTCCGCCGGCGTGGTGTTTCCTTCCCAGTGGGAAAAGTGAATACTGTTATCCACTGTTCCATCTACCGACAGCTTGGGAACGTTTGCCAGGGCTTCAGTGTAGAACTCGAATCTCATGTGCGGGCCTTTCGTTTTTTGCCAAAGTGTAGTGTAACGTGTGTCCCGGCTCAAATAATCAAACGTGGGGAATAATCCGATGGAAGAAATTACTGCAACCGAGCTCAAACAGCGCCTCGACAACGGCGACGATATTCAGATCATTGACGTGCGCGAGGACAATGAAGTCGCGATTGGACGGATACCGAACTCAAAACACATTCCGTTGGCGCAGGTGCTGAGCCGCATGGACGAGATCGATCCGAACCGCGAAACAGTGGTGCACTGCAAAATGGGCGGGCGCAGCGCACGCGCGATCGACGCACTGCAACGCTCCGGATTTAGAGGCAAACTGATGAATCTGCGGGGTGGAATTATCGGTTGGTCGAATGAAGTAGATCCAAGCGTGCCGAAGTACTAAAAATACTCAGCAAAGAAATCTCGGCTTCTCAACCCGGTGCCGCGTCTAATCCTCAGCAAGGGTGGTTTAGAGGCGTCTCTCCTCCATAGTTTTCCGTCGAAGCGCCACCAAACAAATGTTTATTCCTGAAATGGAGGACTTGAGGAATGAAGAAAAGATTATTTGGCGTCTTGTTATCACTCGCCGGAACCGTTTGTTTTTCAGGCAGTGTTGTCATGGCCCAACACTGGCATATCGATCGCGGAGAACGCCGAGACCTGCGTGAAGATCGCCGCGATATCCGTTCTGACACAAAAGACATCCGATCGGATCGACGCGACTTGCGGGCAGATGCGCGCGAGCGTCACCGAGATATTCTGGAGTTCAGAAGAGACAGACACGATGGAGCTTCACGAGCGGAATTGCGCTCCGACCGGAGAGACATCAGGAGCGACACGCGTGATATCCGGCAAGACAGTCGCGATCTAAGATTTGATCGTCATGATCGTCGCGCGGATGTGCGCGACTTCTACCGCGATCGACGTCGAGCACGTCACGATTAGCCTCGCCCCGGAAAGTAGGGCAGGCAGCATTTCCGCCTGTCCTACTTGGTAATCCCTTCCAATTCGATAAACCGGCTGAGCCTGGTGATCACCATTCCTTCTTCACATTCGAGCCGGCACGACAGCGCGGGCCTGTCGTTCTGCTCGTTCTGCCCTTTCAGGTGATACCAGACCTGGCAGTTGGTACACTCACCGTTCCAGCAAAAATCGCCGTACGAGATCGTGTTGATGGATAAGTACTGAAAACAGCGCAGGAGGCGATTCTTCTCCGGAACGCTGACCTGCTTGCCGACTATCTCGACGCTTATCAGCTTCTCGTAAGGATCGAGCAGATCCGCGCTTTGTTCACTCATAGGCAGCGGCAGTATAATCGCTCCCTGCTCAAATTTGTACAACAGATCAATTGCGGGGGTAATCGAATTGTCCTTAGTCATTTACACCAAGCCCGGCTGTCCCTACTGCCAGCAGGCGCGCGAATTTTACACTTCGAAAGGAATTCCGTTTCTCGACTACGACGCTCAGAACGACAGAGCTCGACGAGCTGAAATGTTCTCTTATTCCGGCGGCGATCCGACCGTGCCATGCATTGTTCAGGACGGTAAATACGTAGGCTCAGGTTGGGGAAACCCGCCCAAAGGTTGAACGGTTCACGATTAGCCGGCCGTGTGCCGGCTGTTTACCCAAAAGTTGTCTCCCCTGATTTTGACTCGTGCTCTTACCCAGGAAGGTGCTCCATGAAAAACCACTCCGGTTTGGCTTTTCTGCTGTTGCTCTCAAGCTTGTTCGTTCTACCACTTAGCAGCGAAGTCGCAGCACAATCAAATGGAGGAGCGGGCGCGCCTCAACCACCTATGGCAGAAAAGAAAACCAAGACTACAAACATTCACGGCACGACTCTCGTCGATGACTTTTTCTGGCTGCGTGAAAAAACCAATCCCGCAGTGATGGCCCATCTCAAAGCTGAAGATGATTACGCTACCACGATGATGAAGCCCACCGCGGCGCTCCAGACGAAGCTCTACAACGAGATGCTCAGTCACATCAAACAGACTGACACCAACGTGCCTTTTCGCTGGGGAAACTACTTCTATTACTCGCGCACCGAGGAAGGTAAACAGTACCCGATTTATTGCCGCAAGAAGGGCAGCCTCGAAGCAGCGGAAGAGATCATTCTCGATCAAAATGAACTGGCTAAAGGCCAGAAGTTCATGAGTGTCGGCACGTTTGTTCCCAGTGACGATGGAAACCTGCTTGCCTTTAGCACTGACAACACGGGTTATCGCCAGTACACGCTGCAAGTCAAAGATATGCGAACCGGCGAACTCTTTCCCGAGAAGATCGAGCGTGTTAACGGTGTCGCATGGGCCACTGACAACAAAACGTTCTTCTACGTCACAGAAGACGCCGTCACTAAACGTAGCGACAAGTTTTTCCGTCACGTGCTCGGCTCAGACAAGTCGGACTTGGTCTACGATGAAAAAGACGAACTATTTGATATCGGAGTCGGTCGTTCACTCGATGCGGCAATGATCCTTGTGCATGCGTTCAGCAAGACGTCGAACGAAGCTCGCTACATTCGCGCCGACGATCCGAACGGAACGCTCAAAGTGATTCTGCCGCGGCAACCGGAACACGAGTACGACGTCGATTACCGCAACAATCTTTTCTACATCCGTACCAACAAAGGCGCGAAGAATTTCCGCGTCGTGACCGCGCCGGTAAACGATCCGTCGGAAAAAAACTGGAAAGAGTTTGTGGCCCACCGGCCGGAGGTGAAGATCGACGGGGTCAGTCTTTTTGCCAATCACGCCGTGCTGTCTGAGTGGGAGAACGGTCTGGAACAACTCGAAATCATCGACTTCAAGACCAACAAACGACATCGCATTAAGTTTCCCGAACCGGTCTATTCGGTAGGACTGACGAACAATCGCGAATACAACACTTCCGTGGTGAGATACGGCTACAACTCGCTGGTCACGCCCTACTCCGTCTTTGACTACGACATGAACACCGGCAAGTCGACTTTGCTCAAAGAGACTGAAGTGCCCGGCGGATTTAGTCGCGCCAACTACAAATCGGAGCGCGTGTTCGCTACGGCTTCAGACGGAACGAAGATTCCGATGTCGATCGTCTATCGCAACGGAGTGAAGCTCGATGGCAGCGCGCCGTTGTTACTTTACGGCTATGGCTCGTACGGGTATTCAATTTCTCCGACGTTCTCTTCAAACCGCCTCAGCCTGCTCGATCGGGGAGTTATCTACGCGATCGGACACATTCGCGGCGGCGGTGAGTTAGGCGAGGAATGGCGGCAGGCCGGCAGGATGATGAAGAAGATGAATACGTTCACCGACTTCATTGCCTGTGCCGAAGCGTTGGTCAAGATGAAGTACACTTCGAAGGATCGACTGGTGATTCAGGGCGGCAGTGCCGGCGGATTACTGATGGGCGCTGTCAGCAACATGCGGCCCGATCTCTTCAAAGCGGTCGTTTCGCAAGTGCCTTTTGTTGACGTGCTGAACACGATGCTCGATGCCAGCCTGCCACTGACGACGAGTGAGTACATCGAATGGGGCAATCCCAACGAAAAGCCAGCGTTCGATTACATGAAGACGTATTCGCCTTACGACAACGTTGCCAGGCAGAATTATCCGGCAATGCTGGTTAAGGTTTCGGTGAACGATAGTCAGGTACCGTACTGGGAAGGCACGAAACTCGTCGCCAAGTTGCGCACGATGAAGACTGACCACAATCCGTTGCTGTTGAAGGTCAACTTCGGCGCGGGTCATGGCGGCTCGTCAGGACGCTACGATGCGCTGCATGAGACGGCGTTTGATTACGCGTTCATGCTGTGGCAGATGGGCATTTCGGAATAGCGAAGTGAAGGCTGCTCTCGGTGTAAACTCAATAGGTCCTATAAGACCTATAAGTCCTATAGGACCTATTTTATTTCGATGATTGGTTCCACGCTGGGGAATTACAAGATCCTCGAGAAGCTCGGTGAGGGCGGACAGGGCACCGTCTATAAAGCCGTCGATTCCAAGCTCGGTCGCACTCTCGTCATCAAAGTGCTGCCTGCTGAACTGACCGCCCGCGAAGCAAACCTCAAACGTTTCGAACGCGAAGCGCGTCTCGCCTCTGCGTTGGACCATCCAAACATCTGTACCATCTTCGACCTCAATGAAATCAATGGCATTCACTACATCGCCATGCAGTACATCGAAGGTCGAAACGTGCGGCAACTGGTAAACGGACGTCCCTTGTCGCTCGAAAGCGCTTTGTCGATCACTCTGCAAACGGCGGACGCACTAGCCGCTGCACACGCTCGCGGCATCATTCATCGCGACATCAAAGCCGGTAACGTGATGGTCACGCCGAGCGGCCAGGTCAAAGTACTCGATTTCGGACTCGCGAAACTGCTCGACGAAGACCAGGCACGCACTTCGGGAATTCATCACACTGAAATCACGGAGCTCGGTGTTCCCTACGGCACCGCCACGTACGCAGCGCCCGAGCAGGCGCGCGGAGATCGCGTCGATTCGCGTGCGGACATTTTCTCGACGGGCGTGCTGCTTTACGAGATGCTGACCGGCACGTGGCCGTTTCAGGGTCAAACAGCGGTCGAGGTGCGTCATGCAGTGCTGAACGAAGAGCCGGCGCCGCTCTCGAAAATGAGACCGGGTCGCATGCCTGCCAAGTTGCAAGCCGTGATCGATAAAGCGCTCGCGAAAGATCCTCGCAATCGTTATCAAAGGATTTCGCACTTCGCAGACGACCTGCGTTCGATTATTCGAGAGCTCGGCACCGATTCGCTGCCGGGCCTTGACGAAAGCACGATGCCGGTCGCGCCCAAACATCTGAAACAGGAAGGCCCCGTCACACGCGCGTTACGCTGGTTGACCGGCAGCAAGAGCGGCGAGGGTTCCGCGTCTGGTCCAAGAGCCGGCCGTGATTCTCAACCGAGTCCGATGACGAGTCTCGGCGACCGCGATCGCAAGAGCGTCGCGATTCTTCCGTTCAAAAACGTCGGCAACGATCGTGAGATCGACTTCTACCAGTTTTCTCTCGCAGACGCTGTGATCACCGAACTCGCTCGTGTTCGTTCACTCGTCGTGCGGCCATCGTCGGTGATCGTCAAGTATCAAAACAGGGCTGTAGATCCCGCCGAAGCTGGACGCGAGCTCAGTGTCGACGCAATTCTCACTGCGACTTTCCTGCGCGCAGGCGATCGATTACGCGTCACAGCGCAGCTCCTCGACGTTCGCACGAGCGAGATTCTCTGGAGTGAACGGATCGACGCTGAAGCGAGCGACATCATCGGCGTACAGGACACGATCGTGCAGCGCATCGTCGAAGGTTTGCGCCTCGAGTTGAGTCCGGATGAGAAAGACGAGCTGGCGCGCAAAACAACTGCCGACGCCGCCGCTTCGGAAGAGTACCTTCGCGGTCGCGATTGTCTGGCAACGTTCATCTATCACACGATTCAACGCGAACACCTCGACTCGGCCATCGAACACTTCCGCCGCGCGATCGAGATCGATCCAAACTTCGCGCTCGCGTATTCCGCGCTTGGCAGTTGTTACGTCAATCGCGTGTTGAAAGGGTTGGGCCAGGCCGGCGATCACGAAAAGGCGAAGACCGCGTTTCGCAAAGCACTCAAGTTGGATCCGCGCCTGCTCGAAGCGCGCATGCACATGGTTTTCATCTATCTCACCGGCGGCCAGAAACAGAAAGCGCGCACGGAAGTTGACCTGCTCAGGAATGAGTATCCGAACGATCCGGGCGTGTGGTTTGTGCGCGGCGTAGTTGCGCGTCTCGACGGCGATTATGAAAAAGCGCTGCGCAGTTTCGATCGCATGGTGCGGTTGAATCCCGGCGAACGAGTACTGGCCAGTTACAATCGCGCGCGCATCTTCATGTATCAGCGCCAGTACGAAGAAGCTCAGCGTGAGCTCGCCCAAGGCGCTGAAATCGAGCCGGAACATCCACTGATCAGAGTTTTCACAGCGCGAGTGCTTTATTACAAAGGCGAGGTCGACGAAGCGATCAAGATCCTGCACCAGGTTTTGCAGCAATCTCCGCAGATCGACGGCGTCCGGCCTATCCTCGCAATCTGTCTGAGCGAGCAGGGACAACACACGAAAGCAAACGAACAACTCACGCCGAAAGTCAGGCAGGTGGCTGAAGCCGATTACGATATTTCTTATTGGCTCGCGTCTGCTTATCTTTTGCAGGGCCGTCAGGTCGAAGCGCTGCGGTGGTTGGAAACTGCCATCAGTCTTGGCAATGAAAACTACGAGTGGTTCGAGTCTGATCCAAACTGGACCGACATGCACGAGGATCCACGTTTCGTCGAATTGATGAATCGCATCAAGAGCCAACGCGAACAACCAGCCGGGGACCAGCCTGAATGAAAACATTTATCGTGGGCGACATACATGGTCGATGCGCGCAGCTCCTCAACCTGATCGACATGCTGCCGCGCGATCCGGAGAACGACACGCTCGTCTTTTTAGGCGACTTGATCGACCGTGGCGCGGATGCGCCCGGCTGCGTTTCTCACATCCTCAAACTATGCGATGAAAATCCGGAGCGAGTTATCTGCCTGCGGGGAAATCATGAACAGATGTTGATGGATTTCCTCGAGGGTTACAGCAATCTCTGGCTCACGCCTGTGGTTGGCGGTGAGCGAACGTTTGAGCAGTACACGGGCCAATCGCTGCGGGTTGATAGTGAACAAGATCTCGAAGCGGCGAGGCTGAAGTTTGAGCAATCAATTCCGCTCGAGCATCTCGCGTTCATGCAGGACCTGCCGTTCTATCACGAGGATGATTATGCGATCTACGTCCATGCCGGGTTAGATGAAGGCAAGCACCCGCGCGACAGTTCGCCGCAGGCGCTCTTGTGGATGCGCGACATGGACTTCTACAAGAACTACAAAGGCAAGCCATGTGTGTTTGGACACACACCCACGCCGCTCTTGCCTCTTCGCGGGCGTCTCGGTCGCCACGGCATCTACATCTCACACAGCGCCATCGGCCTCGACACCGGCTACAACCACCACTCGCCGCTAAGCTGTCTCGCGTTGCCGGATTTCAATCTGTACCAGACCTACGCCGACGGTCGTGAAGAGACCTACCAAATCACCTCATTCATCCCCGAGACCTTGCGCGAGATGCAACGCAAAGCCGGGCTGATCGGTTAGTTGATTCGCTCGTAATCGTAACGATCGATGATGTGTCGATGCATGTACTGGCCAATCGACTCCGAACTCATCAACCTCTCATATTCCGAAGCAGGCACCTCTTTGTATTGATAAGTGCCGCCGGTGTTAAAGACAACCTCAAGTATCTGCGATCTGGCGTCGTAACCCACTAACCTCAACATCTCTGACTGTACTGGTTTTAACCTCAATGCCTCCACCCCTGTAGGGTGTGTATTTTCGCACACTAGGGGCGCAGAAGTGACTATGGATTTCGAGAGGCTATGTTCGTGAGGCTATTTTCTATAGATTTCGCCGCCGGCGTCGACAAACTCTTTTGACTTTTCTTTCATCCCGACGAGCAACGCCTCCGCTTCGTCAACCTGCTTCTGCGCTGCATATTCACGCACGTCCTGCGTGATCTTCATCGAACAGAAGTGCGGGCCGCACATCGAACAGAAGTGCGCGAGCTTCGCGCCTTCCTGCGGAAGTGTTTCGTCGTGATATTCGCGCGCGACTTCCGGATCGAGCGAAAGGTTGAACTGGTCTTCCCAACGAAACTCGAAGCGCGCTTTTGATAACGCATTGTCGCGATATTGCGCGCCCGGATGCCCCTTCGCCAGGTCCGCCGCATGCGCCGCGAGCTTGTAGGCGATCACGCCATCCTTGACGTCCTTCTTGTTTGGCAGCCCGAGATGCTCTTTCGGCGTGACGTAACAAAGCATCGCCGTGCCAAACCAGCCAATCATCGCGGCGCCGATTGCCGACGTGATGTGATCGTACCCGGGCGCGATATCGGTCGTGAGTGGACCAAGTGTGTAGAACGGCGCTTCAGCACAAGTCTCGAGCTGCTTGTCCATGTTTTCCTTAATCAGGTGCATCGGCACGTGTCCCGGTCCCTCGATCATCACCTGGCAATCGCGCTCCCATGCAATCTGCGTCAACTCGCCAAGCGTATCCAACTCCGCAAACTGAGCCTCATCGTTTGCGTCCGCAATCGAACCCGGCCGCAGTCCATCGCCGAGCGAAAACGACACGTCGTACGCAGCCATGATCTCGCAGATCTCACGAAAGCGCGTGTAGAGAAAACTCTCTTCGTGATGGGCCAAACACCACTTCGCCATGATCGATCCGCCACGACTTACGATGCCGGTCGTCCGACGCGCCGTCAAAGGAATGTAAGGAAGTCGCACGCCGGCATGAATCGTGAAGTAATCAACGCCTTGCTCGGCCTGCTCGATCAACGTGTCGCGAAAGATCTCCCAGGTAAGCTCTTCAGCCTTGCCGCCGACTTTTTCGAGCGCCTGGTAAATCGGCACTGTGCCGATCGGTACCGGCGAGTTGCGGATGATCCATTCGCGTGTGGCGTGAATGTTTTTGCCGGTCGAGAGATCCATCACCGTGTCAGACCCGCAGCGAATGGACCAACGCATCTTGTCGACTTCCTCGTCTATCGAAGATGCGACTGCCGAGTTGCCGATGTTCGCGTTGATCTTGACGAGGAAGTTGCGGCCGATGATCATCGGTTCCGACTCAGGATGATTGATATTGGCCGGAATGATCGCTCGTCCGCGTGCGACTTCAGCGCGTACAAATTCGGGCGTGACAAACGGCGGTATCTGCGCTCCGAATGATTGTCCTTTGTGCTGATGCAACAACGAATCGCGCGGTCCATCGCCTGCTTCCCACGCCGCTTCGCGTCCGAGGTTTTCGCGAATCGCGATGAACTCCATCTCGGGTGTGATGATTCCACGTCGCGCGTAGTGAAGCTGCGTCACGCATGAGCCCGGTTTGGCTCGCAGCACTGAGCGTCGTACGGCAGGAAAATCTTCGAGCCGGCCGACGTCCTTCACGCGCGCTCGTTTCGCGGCTTCAAACGTGAGATAACCATCGTCGATCGGCTCGGCTTCACGACCTTCGTACGTCTCGACATCGCCGCGACCGACGATCCAGTCTCGCCGCAGTTGCGGCAATCCCTCGCGCACGTTGCACTGCTGCACGGGATCGCCCCATGGTCCACTGGTGTCGTAAACACGAACCGGCGGATTCACGGCTAAAGTGCCGTCAAAATTCCGCGACGAGCTCTGCGCGATCTCACGAAAAGGCACACTCACGCCCGGCAGGTTGCCCTCGACGTAAACGCGGTGAGAGTTTGGAAGTGAACTGTTTTCAGAAATTTCGCTTTGCGTTGGTTTGATTCCTGCACTCATAGAAGACATTCTCCAATTGCTACGGAGGTAGTCTATAATCTCGGGCGCTGGTAATCCAACCCGATCGATTTCCCGGAGATAAAAGATGCTAAAACGACGCGTTGTCGCCCTGTCTCTAATCTTGTCGCTGCTCTCCCTTCCAATTGCCGCGCAGAATGGCAGCGGCGATATGTTGAGCCGCATTCGCAAGGAAGCCATGGATCATTCGCAAATAATGAAGACCATGCACATGTTTACGGATCTCTACGGACCACGGCTGACCGGCTCGCCGAATCACAAAGCCGCTGCGGATTGGGCAGTGAAACAGATGACCGCGTGGGGCCTCGAGAACGCACATCTCGAACCATGGGACTTCAAGCATCCCGGCTGGTTGAACGAACGACTCACCGCGCACTTGATTTCGCCGGTCAAAGATCCGCTCGTTTGCGAAGTGCTTGCGTGGACTCCGAGTACGAAGGGAACAGTGCAAGCCAACGCGTTCCAGTTGGTGCTGCCGGAAAAAGTGTCGCAGGATCAGCTCAAGGTCTTGCTCAACAACTACAAAGCAAAAGTGCGCGGCAAGATTGTCTTGATCGGAAAACCAGCAACGATACCAGTCAATTTAAATCCGCCATCCAAACGGCTCACCGACGAACAGGCGCAGCAACGTTTTGGACCAAACCCGCGTCCGTTCCCGACGCCTTCACCGACTCCGACGCCCGATCCCAACGCGCCGCCGCCGTTAAGCAGTCGCCAGGTTAACGAACAACTTGACGCATTTCTGAAAGAGAATGGCGCGCTGGTTAGAGTCAACGATGCTGGTCGAGAGTTTCGCCAGATTCGTGCTTTCAACAACGCTACGTTCGACGTCAACAGAGTGATTCCGACAGTTGTGATGAGCAACGAAGATTTCGGCCGCATTAGTCGCATTCTCAATGACGGCACTGACGTTGTGCTCGAGTTCAATATCGTCAACCACGTCTATCCGGAGGGCTCGACTTCTTACAACACGATCGCGGAGATTCGCGGCAGTGATAAAGCTGACGAAGTGATCATGCTGGGCGGACACCTCGACTCATGGCACGCCGCCACCGGCGCCACTGACAATGCCATCGGCTGCTCGATCATGATGGAAGCTGCTCGCATACTGAAAACGCTCGGAGTCAAGCCACGCCGGACCATTCGCGTCGCGTTGTGGAGTGGCGAGGAACAGGGTCTGCTGGGCTCGCAGGCTTACGTAAAAGAACATTTTGGATCGTTCGAAGATCAAAAACCCGGCTTTGAGAAGTTTGGCGGTTATTTCAACATCGATTCGGGAACGGGCCGCGTACGTGGCGCGTCAGTGTTTGGACCACCCGAAGTGGCGAACATCCTGCGCCAGATTCTCGAACCGTTCAAAGCGGATGGCGTGGTTGGCGCTGGTCCAACGCGCAGTCGCAGAGTCGGCGGCTCTGATAACACTTCGTTCAACCATGCAGGTTTACCAGGTATCGGCATGGGCCAGGACCCGATTGAGTATGGCTCAAACACCTGGCACACGAATCTCGACACTTACGAACGAATTCTTGAAGATGATGTAAAAGACGATGCGATGGTTGTCGCGTGGGCAGTTTATCAACTGGCCATGCGCGATGATCTGCTGCCGCGTTTTGCAAAGAGCGAGATGCCGCCGAAACCTCCGGAAGAAACAAGTTCGCAACCCGCAACATCGCCGGTGCGTACAGATGCTCAAGCGAAGCCTCCGGCAAAGACAACAAGGCCGCCGGCGCACAGACGAAAACACAGAAGATGAGGGTTAGTTGGCAATAACTCGCCGCCAGTTTCTAAGGCGAAGTGCACTCGCAGTTGCAAGTGTAGGACTGTATCAACCTGCTGTCAGGGCAATCGTACTAAGCGGCCCGGCCAAAAAGGTGCTCATTCTGGGCGCCGGAATGGCCGGGCTTGTTGCTGGTTATGAACTCTCAAAACTCGGTCACGATGTAACCATTCTCGAGGCTCGCACGCGTCCGGGCGGGCGCGTTCACACGTTGCGCGAACCGTTCGCTGACGGTCTTTACGCAGAAGCGGGCGCCGCGCGCATTCCCGACAATCACGATCTGACGCTCAAGTATGTAAAAGAATTTGCGCTGCCGCTGGAACCGTTTTATCCGAGCCGGCTCAACGCGTTGAGATTTGATCGTGGGCAGCGTGAGGAAGTGCCGATCGACGGTTTCACCGATGCGATGACGCAGAATTACGGTGGCGAGTTGGGTGGGACTCCGGAACGTTGGCGAAAGATCAAGGGCGGAACGGATTTATTGCCGAAAGCGTTTGCCGAAAAACTCGCCGGAAAGATTCGATACGGTGCGGCCGTGGTGCGGATCGCACAGGAAGGGAATCAACCGCGTGTAGTTTTTATCGAGTCTGGCCGTCAACAAACGCTCCGGGCCGATGCTGTGCTTTGCACGATTCCGTTTTCAGTTTTGAAGAACATCGACCTTCCGGCTTTATCGTCGCGCAAGCGAGATGCGATCGCACGAACTCATTACGACGCAGTTTCTCGCGTTTACTTGCAAACGAAGAAACGCTTTTGGGAGGAAAAAGGATTAAACGGTTTTGCGTTTACGCAGGGGGCGATTGAGATCTGGCAACCGACGTGGAGCCAGCCTGGACCACGCGGCATTCTCATGACTTACGCGCGACCGGGCGAGGCTGAGCGAATAGCCAGCTTGAAAGAGAATGAACGGATTGCCATTACGCTGAAGCAGTTGGATGAACTGTTCTTTGGGCTGCGCGAGAACTTCGAGCGCGGCACTACCAAGTGCTGGACGGAAGACGAATGGTCACGTGGCGCGTGGGCTTTCGTTGGTTTGACGGACTTTCTTGCGGCCGTTGCTGTTGAAAACAAGATTCACTTCGCCGGCGAACACCTCTCGCCATGGTCGTCTTGGATGCAGGGGGCGCTGTCGTCGGGTTTGAGGGTGGTGAAGGAGATTGAGGAAGGGGTGAAAGTATAGGTTCTATTGGTCGGGAAAGAGATCATCAACGGCCATTGTCCAACCCGATACCGCCGGTTCAGCCTCCGCAACCTGCCCCTTGCGATAAATCGTGACTCTTTCGGGATCATTCGACCGATAAACCCGTACTACATCATCGCTCAGTAGATCAACATCCCACACGACGAGTGTGCCAGCGGCAAAATACTCAGCCCGCTTCTTCGCAATTTCTCTTTCAGCGCGTGGTCCATAATCATTTTCGCTGCGAACTTCAACCGCAAATACCGGCGCACCCTGGAAAAACTTCATCGTGATCTCGCCAACGTAAAAGCCGGCGTCAGGGCTGAATGATTTGCGATGTGGCAGATTCACGACAAAGACTGCGTTATCCGCAATGGCATAACCCGTTCGAACCGTTTTTTCATAAGCCGCTAGAGACAGTGTGATTTCCCTGGCAGCGTAGTGAGGTAAACCGCCAGTTCCGGCCATTTCTACAATTTCTCCGTTGACGAGCTCAGCCTTGCCCTCGACCTTGTAGAGATCTTCAATTGTGGCTTCGACTTTAGTGCTCATAGGTGTTGTGTGAGTGTTTTCAAACTTTGGAAGGATTGTACTCGCAACCTCTTTCACGCTCAAGAAGGAGTATGCTCCGGGAAGAGATCATCTACCGGCATCGTCCAACCCGGTACGGCTGGTTCGGCTTCCGCAACCTGACCTTTGCGATAAATCGTCGCTGTGTTCGGATCGCTGGCTCGATAAACTCGCACCACATCCTCGCACACCAGATCAACGTCCCAAACCACGAGCGTACCCGCAGCGAGGTAGTCAGCACGCTTCTTCGCCATCTCACGCTCCGCACGCGGTCCATAGTCGCCTTTGCTGCGAACCTCAACCGCAAACACTGGCGCTCCTTCTCCGAATTTCATTCCTGTGTTTGGGCCAGTATAAAACGCAGCGTCAGGACAGAATGATTTGCGATGCGGAAGGTTCACGAGAAATGCCATGTTATCGCCAACAGCAACTCCAAAACGCTGGCGTTTACTGTACTCGCGTAGTGAGGAAAATATCTCACTGGCTGCATAGCTCGGGAGAAAACCAGTTGGAGACATGAGGATTATTTCTCCGTTGACGAGCTCAGCCTTGCCCTCGACCTTGTAGAGATCTTCAATTGTGGCTTCGACTTTAGTGCTCATAGGTATTGTGTGAGTATAGTAAATCAAGTTGACGAGATTCTATGCCTTAAACATTTCACCGTCAATTAGCCGCCGATAAAGCTCATGGTGCGTGAGGGAGCGACGAAGCCGGGGTCGTTGATGAAGTGGCGGGGTTCTTTCTTCATTATCACTGAGTGAATGTATTCGACGATCTCAGCACGTGACGCGCCGCTGCGAACGACGTCGCGCAACGAGTGTTCGACCGTCGAAAACAGACACGTACGAATCTGACCATCGGCGGTCAGCCGGATCCTGGAACAAGCTCCGCAGAATGGCTCCGTCACCGGCGCGATGATTCCAATCTCACCCGGAGCGCCGTCAGCGAACCGGTATCGTGAAGACGTATCAGATCCACGCGCCACATCGACGTGCGCCAGCGGGAAGCGCTCATTGATGCGTTCCCGAATCTCTTTTCCGGAAACAACATCTTCGCGCGCCCACTCGTGTCCGGAATCCAGCGGCATGAACTCGATGAACCTCATCTTCACATCGTATTCACGCGCAAACGCCGCGAAATCCGCGACTTCATCCTCGTTGTGACCGCGCACGATCACCGCATTGATCTTTATCGGTTCGAGCTTCGCAGCCTTAGCAGCCGCGATTCCCGCCAGGACCTTGTCCAACACGTCGACGCCCGTCATCCGCTTGAAAACGTCCCGCTTCAAACTATCAAGACTGATCGTCACGCGGTCCAATCCAGCATCTTTCAAACTCTGAGCACGTTCCGGCAGATAGTAACCGTTGGTCGTGAGCGCCAGATCCTGAAGCCCGTCAGACTTCAATCGCGTGAGCTTTCGAATGATGGTCTCGATATCGCGGCGCAACATTGGCTCACCGCCGGTCAGCCGGATCTTCTCGATACCCAGACCAACAAAGATGTCGCAGACGTACTCAATCTCTTCGTACGAAAGCATCTTTTCTTTCGGTGCGATCGGTGGCTCGCCGTGCGGCAGGCAGTAAAAACAGCGGAAATTACAGCGGTCCGTCAACGACACGCGCAGATCACGAATCGGGCGATTGTAAGAATCCCGCAACGCCATCATTGAAATCATACCTTTTAAGCCACGGATTTACACGGACAGAGACGGATTGGTCATAAATACTGAGGCGGGTAGAGTTTTGGAGGTTCCGGGACGTTTCAAAAAGCGTTTGAGAACGAAATCGAAAAGCAGTGGGTTGTAATCGTAAATCTCTCGCAAGCACTCGCCTTCTGGGCTCGTGAGATAGCCGTGTTTTACGAGCGGCCGCGTTCTGATCAGGGCGTTAACTGCGGGCAGCGGATAATCACTGCCGTTCACCATCCGGTCGTGCAGATCTTCGCGTTCGAGAACCGTGTGCAACGGTTTACCGATTCGGTTGAACTGCGTCATGGCCGAGATCTCGCCAAAGACCAGTCCTTCATAACGTTTCTCGTCCATCAAACGCAGGAACAGATCGAAGTTGTCTCGCTGTTTGCGATCCTTGGTTTCGAGATCCTCGTTGGTACCGAGTCCGGCGCAATGGGCGACGATTACTTTGACACCGTGGTCCAACGCGCGTCGCAGCAGCAGAGGATTGCCGAGCTTTTGATCTTCTTCTGCCTCCACCGCTTTCTCCTCGCCGCCATGACTCAGCAGTATCAGATCAAGCTCCTTCATCTTCTGGTAAAACGGATCGCACTGCGGATCGGAAGGATCGATTCCCATCGCATTGGGCAACCACTTCACTATTCGCGCGTCGCGTTGCGCCCACTTTTCCAATTCAGAAATCGCATCGGGCCGGTAAGGATTGACTGAGATGTTGGGACCGAACAGATCCGGGTGTCTCTGGGCCAACTCAAAGACATATTCATTCGGAACATAAAACTCCGTCTTCTCGAGGTTGACCGAACCATCGCGCTGGTAATTCTTGTCAAATGCGAGCAGGCGGTGCTTTCCATGTCCGCGAATGTGGCCCACTAACCGCGCGAGACGCTCGATCATCTGCGAATCAGCCCTGCTTTCATCGTCCACACCAGCCGAACTCATATAAACCTTGAACTTGAGACGATGAAACGGATGCTTCCAGGTACGCATCTTTGAATTCACGAATGTTTTCGTGCCACCCACGCCCAGGCCCGCGATGTGAACGTGATGATCGATTAGCTTCTCGGGATCGATATCTTCGAAAGCGCGTTTGATAAGATCAGACGACTTGTCGCTGAGCTTGTGGTCCAACTCTTCGGGTTGACGCTTGAACGCGCCGCCAATGGAATGAATGAGACACATTAGCGTAGGCAGATCATCGTGCCGAGCATGGTAGCTATAAGTTCGCGCTGACCTTCCTGATTCACGCCAAACACATCAGCGCGAACGACAGTCAACGTCTTCCCAGCCTTAACAACTTCGGCGACAGCCAAAAAGGTTTTGCCCTTCGCCGGCCGCAGAAGATTCATTTTGAACTCAACACTCAAGACCTCCGACTCCGGAGGCATCAAGCTGTACGCAGCGTAGCCGCAAGCTGAGTCGGCAATCGCAGTCACGATGCCGGCGTGCAAATAACCGTGCTGCTGCGCCAGGTCGAGACGATAAGGAAGCGTGATCTCAATATGTCCGGCTTTGACGCGGCTCAATTCGGCGCCGATGAGTTTCATTAACGTCTGTTTTGCGAAGCTCTGTTTGATTTCTTCCGCGAAGGAGGGATTTCGTGGTTGATGCGGCATAGGCAAGTTTAAGAAGATTTTAGTGCACGAGCGTTGCGCTGTAAGCCGGAGAGCTTAGCACGCTTCATTGCACTGCCACGATAACGCGCCGCGTACGTTTCGGGCGTGAGTTCGAGTATGGCATCGAGATCTGCGTTGACGTTTCCTTCGCGCGGAGCGAATCGCGTTTCACTCGTCGGTTCCTCGAAACGATTCCACGGGCAAACATCCTGACAGATGTCACACCCGTACAACCACCCCGAAAGCTTGCTCTCAACCTCGTCAGGCAATTCAGGCGCGCGCAGCTCGATGGTGGCGTAGGAAATACACTTGTTTGAATCAACCACATAAGGCTCGGTGATTGCCGCTGTCGGACAAGCATCAATACAAAGCGTGCACGTGCCGCAATGATCTTCAACACGCTCGGTGTCGTGGTCCAACTCCAGGTTCAGCAGCAACTCGCCGATAAACACCCACGAACCATGCTCCGGCGTGATCACGTTCGAGTGTTTACCAAGCCAACCGAGTCCGGCGCGCACTGCCCAAGCCTTATCCATCACCGGCTGAATATCCACGCACACTTTTCCCGCCGCGTTCGGCTCCTGCTCGCGAATCCAGGCCAGCAGTGACAACAGTTTTTCTTTAACTACGTCGTGATAGTCGTCTCCCCACGCATAACGTGAGACTTTCCCGGTGCTGCAACTTTGCTGATGCTGGTGTGGTGTGAAGTAGTTGAGTGCGACGACTACGACTGAGCGCGCCGGCGGAAAGATCTCGAGCGGGTTGATGCGCTTCTCGACATCGCGCGCCATCCAGCTCATCTCGCCGTGATAGCCACGCGCCAGCCACTCTTTCAGCCGGCGCCCTTCGTCTGCAAGCGACTGGGCGCCGACGATTCCGACTTTGTTGAATCCCTCGAAAAGAGCTCTTGCCTTGATGTCGCGCGCCAGGATCACTACGGCAATTTCTGGATCGTCACGGTGATAATCGGCTCATTGCCCGCTGTACGACTGTACGACACCCAGTACCCGGCCTTCGGGTATCGCACCAGCTTTGATTGCGAGCCATCAGACTTGGCTTCAACCTCACCACCGAAGACTTGCTGCGGAGTGATCACGTCAGAGGCCCCAATCATGAAGTCAACGGAGATCGCCGTCACCTGCCGAGTTTTCGTGTCGTAATAGATCTGGGCTCTCTCTTTCTCGTTGTTGAAGAGGTAGTAATCCTGCTCGTCGCTCTTGGCTGCCGGATTTCCAAGTTTCTTTCGAACGTCATCCGCGAGCCATCCAAGCTTTACTCCCCGGTACTCGTGAAAGACCGGTTCCTCCTCAGGCCCCGCTGGTCTGCGAGTCGTTTGTGCTGATACTACTCCTGCCGCCATTGTAAGACCGATCACTGCAAGCAAAGCTCGGTTTGGTAACCAGAAGTTTGAGGATCTCAAAAGGCGAGTCATGGTTACTCCTTTCCACAAAGGAACGTTTTCACGAACAAACAGGTAGGAAAAATAACCGCCGGAACGGTACGAATTATCGCGCTGGACGTCCCGGTTTTGCTTTTATGTGGGAAAAATAATCCCAAGAAAACGGGATGTCAATATCTGGAGAGCGAATCCAAAAAGTTGACGGGCACGGGAGTTTAGCGTAAGAAGCAGGGTGCTTTTTGAGTCGGCCCGACCCCTCGTAAAAAGGAGTTTAGATTTAAATGAAGAGAAGTGTGCTCGCTTTGTTTGTAACTGCTGTGGCCATGGTTCTGATGGGATGCCAGCCTGCTGTCGACACTAATCGAAATCAGGCGCTGGCGAAGGCAAGCCCGCAGAAAGAGGCCTTTGACCCCGCTGCGATCGAGGCAGAAGTAACTAAGCTCGAACGGGAATGGGCTGATTCGAATAAGACACACAATTCAGAGGCGGTTCGTCGCCTCTTGGCTGACGACGCAGTGATTGTTTATCCGGACGGAACGCTGGCGACGAAAGCCGATGAAGTGCGCACGATTGAATCCGGCGTGATTACGGCGGACGCGTTCGAGATGGTTGATCCAAAAGTGACTGTGGTAAATGCCGACTCGGCCTTCATCACCGGACGTAGCATCATCCGCAACGGCAAGGTCAAAGACGCGACCACGAAAAAGACGATTGATATAAGCGGGGAGTATCGTTTTCTCGACGTTTACAGTCGACGCGACGGCAAGTGGCAGGCAGTCGCTTCGCAGGCAACAAAAATTGCGACTCCAGCAAAATAAGACCGCTGAGTATAGGTCCTATTAGGACATATAGGACCTATCACTTCCAGATACCAGGAATTCGGGTAGCACAGTTAGGACAACGACCTGCCGGCGTGACGTTCACCTGGCGGATCAAATATCCGAAACGCTCCACCAACAACTCATCACACGACGGGCAATAAGTATTCTCCCAACGACCAACCCTGCCAGGAAGATTTCCAGCGTAGATGTAGTTCAAACCCGCGTCACTACCAATCTCACACGCGCGCATCAATTGCTCCGCGGTCGTGTTTGAGTTTTCAGTCATCTTGTAATCCTGATGAAACGCTGTCACGTGCCACGGTATGTCCGGCGACACTGACGCGATGAAATCAGCCGCACACCGCAGCTCGTCTTCTGAATCATTGAAACCGGGAATCACCAGGGTCACGATCTCTTCCCAAAAGCCACGCTCGTGGACCATCTTCACAGTCTCGAGGATGTTGTCGACCACGCCACCGAGTTGACGATAGTTTTTGTCGTTCATCGACTTCAGATCGATCTTGTAACAATCAGTCCACGGTCTGAGGTAATCGAGCACTTGCGGTGTAGCGTTGCCGTTTGAAATGAACGCTGTTCTGAATCCTTCCGGCCGAGCTTTCTTGAACACTTCAACCGCCCATTCGGCAGTAATCAACGGTTCGTTATAACTGCTGCCCACCATCGATGCGTCATATGCTTTGGCCATCGTTACCAGGCGTTCGGGTGAAACGATCGTCGGCTTAGTGCCGGCGGAATCGTCCCGCAGCGCCTGCGATGTCAGCCAGTTTTGACAATATGCGCAGTGGAGATCGCAACCGAGCATCCCGAAAGTCAGCGTGTCGGAACCGGGCAGGACGTGGAAAAACGGTTTCTTCTCGGTGGGATCACAAGCCAGGGCAGCGACATAATTCGCGGGCACCCTCAGATGCCCGCCTTCGTTGAATCTGACCTTGCAAATACCGCGTTTTCCCTCTTTGATCAAACAGCGGTGCCCGCATGCGTAACATTTCAAGGCACCACCATCGAGATGTTCAGTCACCTCCGGCGCACCCTCGATAGTCATTGAGTCGAGGACGGCGGCGAGCGGTGCTGATTGAGCTGTTAAAGACATTTCTATTCTTCGTTCTTTAGTATTATAAGTCTTAGGATACAAATGATCATCGAAGAGATTACCGTCACGGCCTTTCAGCAACATACTCGCATCATCGGCTGCGAGGAAACCAAACAGGCGATCTGCATCGACCCCGGCGACGAGGCCGAGCGGATCGTCGAGGTGCTCGAGCGCCACGGTCTTAAGCTCCAGGCAATCGCGCTGACACACGCACATCTCGACCACGTCGGTGCAGTCGCAGCGCTGAAAAAACTTCAGCCGGCGGCGAAGATCAATCTGCACAAAGGCGACGAGTTCATGTATCGAGCGCTGCCGGAGCAGCCTTCGTGGATAGGTATTCCGCGCGCGCAGTGGGCGGCGCTGGGGTTCGCCTTCGAAACGCCGCCGCCGGTCGACCACTACTGGACTGACAGCGAGAAGTACGCAGTTGGAAACCTCGAATTTGAAGTTCGTCATTGCCCGGGACACACGCCAGGACACGTCGTGCTCTATGAGCCGGCTGAGCGAAAGGTGTTTGTTGGTGACGTGTTGTTTGCGGGCTCGATCGGCAGGACAGACCTGCCCGGCGGCTCGATGGACCAACTGCTAAGCTCGATTAAAAATAAACTCTTGACGCTTGATGATGACGTTGAGGTTTATTCAGGACATGGACCAGTGACGACGATTGGAGAAGAGCGCCTGATGAATCCGTTTCTGAGAATATAGGTCCTATAGGACCTATACTACCTGAGACGCTTCGCCTTCATCTCCTCCCACAACTCTTTCTGAGCATCATTCAACTGGCTCGGCAGGGTATCAACCGGAATCTGGTACTGCGCGCAGAACTGTCGCCACAGGACAAACCGCAGATCGTATTGCCCCGTGGAATCCGAAACAGAGTTATCAACTTTGGGTGGTTGCTTCTTACCCGTGCTCATGATGTCTGAGTGTAACAGCTTTTCCGCAATTAGTTGACCGCTGATGAGCGCAGGTAGATGGGACTTGTGGGCGCAGTGGAACCCTCGACCGGTTCAACAGTCACTGCGAAGACAGGTGAGTCAAGCGCCTCGCGCGGCATCTGTTCTTTCAGGACTCCTTTGCCGCTGCTGTCCGGCGCGAAAGTCTTTCCCGGCATTGGTGGTCTGTTTCCAACGATGAACCATAACTGGTAAGCCTTCCCTTGCGGCACACCTGGAAGTCTGTCGGCAACTAACATCGCTTGGCCGTTGGTGTCGTAAGCGACGGTCGCATTCGCACCGCCGACGCCTTTCAACTCCCGCACTCGCGCTCCCGGTGAAGTTACGAGTTGCACAAACTCTCTCGACTGTTCGAGCTCAGTTCGTATCGCGTTGTTCTGACGCCACAACACGACTAGCCCAACAATCAAAGCAGTAAAGAGCACGACCGCCGCCATCGCTCCCAGCGAACCAAACGAGCTCCAGAGATTTCGCGACGTCGATCTAAACGGAACAACTTCCGGCTCCGAGAGATCTTTTCGTACCTCGTCGAGAATGCGTTCACGCACTTGTGGAGACGGCTCTGCCGGATTCGCATCCAGCGCCAGCGCTGCCGCGGTGGCCTGCCACTCGTCGAGCTCCTTGCGGCACTCAGCACAGTTTTCGAGATGCTCGTTCAACGCCTGTGCTTCCGCCGCGTCGAGCGCGGACAACGCGCGCGCCGGAATCATCTCCTTGTAGTCTTCGTGGACCATCTGCTTAAAAACCAAAACTCTCGCCCTGACCCGCCAACAGTTCGCGCAAACGAATCATACCCGTGCGCATGCGAGTCTTCACTGTTCCCAGCGGCGCACCCAGGCGCGTCGCGATCTCCGACTGGGTGAGGCCGTCAAAATAAGCCAGCATTATGGGACGTTTTTGCTCGTCGGGGAGTTTGGCGAGCGCATCGCTTACGAGCCCGCGCTGTTCTGACTTGAACGCGTCGGTTGCCGCATCGGAGATCTCTTCCGAAACCTCGCGCGCTCCGGCTTCAGCGACTCGTTCGCGTGAAGCCAGCGTTCGCAGCCGGTCGATGCCGCGACTGCGCGCAAGGGTTACCAACCACGTGAAGGGCCGTCCGCGACTCTCGTCGAAATCCGCCGCCTTGCGCCAAACCTGCAGGAACACCTCCTGAAGGACGTCTTCCGCTTCCTCGCGGTTATTCAATATACGCATCAGCAGCCCAAACAGGATGGTGCGATAACGGTCGTAGAGCTGTGCGAGGGCCGCTTCTTCTCGGGCGGCAATCGCTTTCAGCAATAAAATATCGCTCTCTTGTGCTGATTCGGGATGCAAGCTGGGAATATACGCTCGCTTTGGGCAATTTGGATTGTGCGAGGAAGGAAATATAGGTCCTATAGGTCGTATAGGACCTATTAAATCGATTACGCGACCGTGATCTCGTCGCTGAGATAAACGTCCTGGATCGCGTTCAACAGTTGCACGCCCTCGCTCATCGGACGTTGGAATGCTTTGCGGCCGGAGATCAGTCCCATGCCGCCGCCGCGCTTATTGATCACTGCCGTGCGAACCGCTTCAGCCAAATCACTCGCGCCCTTCGACTCGCCACCTGAATTGATCAGGCCGCAACGGCCCATGTAGCAATTCGCAACCTGGTAACGCACCAGATCGATCGGATTGTCAGTGGTCAGCTTCTCATAAACCAGTTTGCTGGTCTTTCCGTAGGATTTTCCCAACTCAGCCTCGACCGCTTTGTAGCCACCGTTTCGCTCGGGCAGTTTTTGTTTGATGATGTCGGCCTCGATGGTCACGCCGAGATGGTTCGCCTGGCTCGTAAGATCAGCCGCCGAGTGCATGTCGCCCTCCGGAGTTTTGAACTTCGAATTGCGCAGGTAACACCACAAAACGCACGCCATGCCGAGCTCGTGCGCCTGCGCAAAAGCCTGACTGATCTCGACGATCTGACGCGTTGACTCCTCCGAACCGAAATAGATCGTGGCGCCCACGGCAACCGCGCCGAGATTTCGTGCTTCCTTAACAGTCCCGAACAAGACCTGGTCAAACTTGTTCGGGACCGTCAACAACTCGTTGTGATTGATCTTCACGATAAACGGAATCTTGTGCGCATATTTCCGCGCCACCGAACCAAGCACACCGAACGTCGATGCGACTGCGTTACAACCACCCTCGATCGCCAGCTTCACGATGTTCTCGGGATCGAAATACTGCGGGTTCGGAGCAAACGAAGCACCAGCCGAATGCTCGATTCCCTGGTCGACCGGAAGAATCGAAAGGTAGCCGGTACCGGCCAACCGGCCGTTATCAAACAACGACTGCAACGACCGCAACACTGCCGGCGAGCGGTCAGTAATAGACCAGACGCGGTCCACAAAGTCCGGGCCAGGCAGTTGCAGGTTATCCTTGGTAATCGTTTGTGATGAGTGGTTTAGCAGTTCTGAGGCACTCGGCCCAAGGAGTTCCGCGATGCGGTCAATTGAGTCAGAGCGTTGAAGTTTGGTGACCATTAAATTTCCTCCCGGTGTTGCCGGCTGTGTTGTTTTGATTGCTGGGATAATGAAGCTGACATGAATTATACGTAACCGTCTTTGCCAACTACAACTTTTGTTGAACGACTTACAATTTTTCGTTAGAATCCGACGACGCCAACGGGAATCCCGGGCATCCTCTGGGCAGTTTGCCACTCTCAGCACGAGTTGAAACCAACTGTTATTTGCTAAGTTCTAGAAAGGTCAGTCAAATGAAAATCTATCCCTCGTCTTACCTCCCAACGTTCCTATTACTGTGTCTATTCGCCTTCTTTACGGCACCGGTATGGGCCGTCGGCGACGATTGGAAACCGATCGATCCGGCGCTACTGACAATGAAGAGTTCGACGGTCGAAAAAGAGGCCGATGCAGAAGGCATATTCTGGGAAGTCAAGATGGACGATAACCCCGAGGGAGATCTGATTTTCCACCACTACCTGCGCGTGAAAGTGTTCACCGAGCGCGGCCGCGAGTCACAAAGCAAGATCGATATTTATTACGGCGAGCTCAATGGCCGCAACAACGTAAAAATCAGTGACATCGCCGGCCGGACCATCAAACCCGACGGCTCAATTATTGAGCTCAAGAAGGAAGACATCTTCGATCGCACCGTCGTCAAGGCCAGTGGCCTGAAGTTCAAAGCGCGTTCTTTCGCCATGCCCGGAGTAGAACCCGGTTGCATCATCGAATATCGCTGGCGCGAAACGAGAGTCAATACAAGCGCACAGTACGTTCGACTCAATTTCCAACGCGACATCCCGGTGGAGCGAGTTCAGTACCTCGTCAAGCCGTTCCCTTTTGAGGGCATGACTTTCAATTCAATCACGATGCACGGCACTCCGACTAAATGGGCCAAGGATAAAAGCGGTTTCTACAGCACTACGATGACCAACGTGCCCGCGATCCATGATGAGTCGCGGATGCCTCCGGAGGACCAGGTTAAGACCTGGATGCTCGTTTATTATCAAATGTCCGGTGACGACAGAAGCGATCCTGACAAGTATTGGACCAGGGTCGGCAAGTCGTTCTACGATCAAACAAAATCACTCATCAAGCCCAATGACGAAGTCAAAAAAATGGCCGCGTCACTCGTCGCGGATGCGAAGACCGATGATGAGAAGCTGGAACGCCTGTTTGACTTCTGCCGCACCAAGATTAAAAACGTCAGCCTCGACTCCTCCGGCATGACTCCTGACGAGCTCAAAAAGCTCAAAGAGAACAAGAACCCTTCTGACACACTCAAACGCGGTATGGGCAACAGTGGCAACATCGATCAGCTTTTCGCCGCGCTGGCGAATGCTTCAGGTCTCGACGCTCGCATCGTGCTCGCGCCCGATCGTGGCGACCTGTTTTTCGATAAGACCCTCCCAAACGCCTACTTCATCGACCCGATGAATATCGCGGTGAAGGTTGGCGGCAACTGGAAATTCTTTAATCCCGGTTATCCCCACATTCCGTTCGGAATGCTGCGTTGGCAGGAAGAGGGCCAGCAGTCGCTGATCACTGATCCGAGTCAACCGGTTTGGGTTGAGACGCCGATGTCGGACCCGAACAAGTCGCTCGTAAAGAGAAACGCCAAGTTGAGGCTAAGCGAAGACGGGACGCTCGATGGCGATGTTCGCATCGAATATACGGGCCACTTCGCGATCGAACGGAAAATGGATATTGACGAAGAGTCAGAGAGTCAACGCGAAGACGACGTGAAAGAAGAGTTCAAGGGACAAATGAGCGCGGCTGAGCTCACCAAGATCAAAGTCGAAAACGTCATGGAGTACAGCAAGCCGCTCGTTTACACGTTCCATGTCCGCGTCCCGAATTATGCGCAACGCACCGGCAAACGCCTTTTCCTCCAGCCGGCGTTCTTCCAGCACGGGAAAGAACCACTATTCGCCACCACCGATCGAAAGTATCCGATCTATTTCCACTTTCCCTGGTCCGAAGACGATCACGTCGAAATCGAGCTGCCTACAGGCTACAAGCTCGATAACGCCGATGCTCCACGACCGTTCGGAAGCGGCCAGATTTCTGATTACAAGGTTAGTATTCAGGTCGGCACTGACGGGTCGTTCCTGATTTACAAACGCGACTTCTTCTTCGGTGGCGCCAATACGATCCTGTTTCCGTTAGAGTCTTATGGTCCAATCAAGAACTACTTCGACACACTTAATAAACAGGACAATCACAGCATTGCGTTGAAGCAGGCCGCAACTACAAACTAAACCGTGCCCAATCCTCTGGAGATTTCTAAAATGAAAGCATTACTAATCGCGCTCCTTGGTCTCATGGTATTCGCAGTGCCCGCAACGGCTACGCCCGGAGACGAAACTCCTCAATGGGTGCAGCAAGCTGTCGCGCTCAAGGTTCCGACTTACGACAAAGACGTACCCGCTGTGGTGTTGGTCCATGAGTCGACTACTTCCATCGGTTCTGATGGTCGCCTCAACAAGGTCTACAACTTCGCTATTCGCATTCTTCGACGCGAAGGAAGAGAGTTTGCCGTCGCTGTAGTGCACTATGTCCCGGACGCCAGCAAAGTCAAAGATTTTCACGCCTGGTTGGTTGCGCCCGGCAGGGAAACCAAACGCTATGGTAAAGATGAGACGGTCGATATCGCGACTGAACCAAATGACGTTTACAACGAATTGCGTGCGAAAACGATCTCTGCTACCGACGACGCTGATACAGGCGCCGTTTTTGCGTTTAGCTACGGCATCGAGGACAGATCAATTATCGGCCAGGACGACTGGTCTTTTCAGACTTCGCTTCCGGTAATCAGCTCACGTTACAACATAACAGTACCTGAGGGTTGGCGTGCCGAAGCCGTGACTTTCAATCACCCGAAGATTGAGCCGACGATTAACGGCACAAGCTATTCCTGGGAACTTTCAAACCTTGCACCCATTCCTCCTGAACCGATGAGCCCGGAGATTACCAGTGTTGCGCCGTGGCTCGCAGTAACTTACTACCCGCCGGCCACCGCCTCGTCGTTGGCAATCAAGACATTCGCAAACTGGGGCGAAGTGGCCACGTGGATGAGTGAGTTGGAAGATCCGCAGGTGCTCGTTAACGACGCGCTCTCGCGCAAGGCGTTTGAATTAACCGCAACGGCAAAGACTGAGTTCGACAAGATTCGCGCCATCGCGGAGTACGTTCAAAAGATTCAATACATTTCGATTCAGACTGGTATCGGGCGCGGTGGTGGCTATCGTCCGCACGCATCAACCGAGGTGTTTGCGAAATCGTATGGCGACTGCAAAGACAAAGCGAACCTCATGCGCGCGATGCTCAAGGTTGTCGGTATCACCGCCTTTCCCATCAGCATCTATTCGGGCGATCCGATGTTCGTGCGCGCTTCGTGGCCGTCGCCAGTGCAGTTCAATCACTGCATCATCGCCGTCAAGGTCAGCGATCAAACTCAGGCCAGCACAATCATTCAACATCCGACCCTGGGCCGGCTGTTGATCTTCGATCCGACTGACGAACAAACACCAGTCGGCGATCTTCCGTTTCATCTTCAAGGCAGTCTCGCGCTAATCGATTCGAAGACTGAAACCGATCTCGTGAAAATGCCTGTCACGCCGCCGGAGATGAACCAGCTCGAACGGACCACGACTCTCGAGTTGCAGGCAAACGGCGCCATCGCCGGACAGATCAAAGAGCAGGCGAACGGACAAACGGCTGCGAGGTTCCGCAGCGAGTTTCGCCGGCTTTCGAGACCGGAATACACCGGCAGGATCGAACGCTGGCTCACGTCAGGCGCCACTTCGGCGAAGCTGAATAAGATGGAGCCTTCTGATAATGCTGCTGACGGCCGGTTCACGCTGGATGTCGAATTCAGTGCGAATCAGTACGCGCAATTAATGCAGGATCGATTGCTGGTGTTTAAGCCCGTGGTCGTTTCGCGTCATGAGGATTTAGCATTGACTGCGGCGACACGCAAACAGCCCGTGGTCCTGCCCGCGAATGCTTATTCTGAAACGGTGCAGGTAAAGCTGCCGGCGGGATTTACGGTTGACGAAGTTCCGGACGCCGTGAAACTGGAAACTGCGTTTGGTTCTTATGTCACGAGTTACGAAGTGAAGAACAATCAACTGGTGTTCAAACGGAAGTTGTCGCAGCAGGCAACGACGATCGCACCCGCGGATTACGAGAAGGTGAGAAAGTTCTACGAGAGCATTCGCGCCGCCGAGAACGCACCAGTGGTGTTAGCTCGCCAGTAAAATTATAGGTCCTATTGGTCCTATAGGACCTATATTTAACCTCCGATCATCCTCGCGATCGCGAACGCGGCGCCGGCGGCGGCGCTGCCGATCAAAGCAGTCTGAAGGGCGCTTCTTACCGGACGAGTTCCGGTGAAGCGCCCTTTTATAAATCCAAAAACCAGTAACGCGCTCAGCGTAAACGCAACCGAATAAAGCAAAGCCTCTGAAGTCGTGCGTGAGAAGAAATACGGCGCGAGAGGAATCAGTCCGCCTGCAATGTAAGCCCCGGCGATCGTCATCGCACTCTTGAGCGCGCGACTCGGATCGGGTTTCTCGAGGCCAAGCTCGAACCGCATCATGAAGTCGACCCAGTTTCCCGGTTGCCGTTTCAATGCCTGGACGATGGGCCACGTCTCTTCTTCGTTAAGACCGTAAGCCTGAAACACCTCCGCAACTTCGCGCATCTCCTCGTGCGGAATCTCTGCCACTTCGCGCTTCTCGCGCTCGCGTTCCTTCGTGTAGTGTTCGGCGTCACTCTTCGCGGCCATGTAACCGCCGAGGCCCATCGCAATCGAGCCGGCTGCGATCTCAGCGAGGCCGGCAGTGATGATAATCGCGTTGTGATCGATTGCGCCGGTCAAACCGGCCGCGAGTGCAAAAGGCACCGTCAAACCATCAGCCATTCCGATGACGACGTCGCGAACAACGTTACTCGCCATGAAGTGGCGTTCGATGTGGGGAGTCTGCGGCATTCAGAATTTTCCAAACAACATTAACACTCCGATCACGATAAACGCAGTCGCAGCCACTCGCTTCACCCACACGATTGGCAAGTAATCACCAATCAAACTGCCCACCAAAACCCCCAGCGCCGACACCGCGACCAGCGCTAAACTCGCGCCCAAAAACACGGCCCACGGCTTCTTCGAATCAGCCGCCATCGTCATCGCGGCCAGTTGTGTTTTATCACCCATCTCGGCCAGGAAAATAACTCCAAAAGTCGTCAGCAATATTCGCAAATCCATTTGTCGTCTCTCATTTCAGATCCGTTACGAGGATCGCATCGCGCACCAGGGCGCCGCGCGTGCATGCCAACTGTTTGCCGTCGTGAGACCACGCAAACCCTGTAACAAGCATGTCTTTGAAATCAGTAACCTGCTTTGGTGGTCCACCATCGACAGGCAGGCTCCAAATGTTCGTCACATTGTTTGTCGTGGCTGTGTAGAAGATTGATTTACCGTCGTGTGACCACCAGTGAATCACTGTCAGGACGGTACCGCTTTGAGGCATGATAAAGGTCTTGCTCGGAGTGCCGCCCTCAAAAGGAATTATGGCGACGCGATTTGGCGGAGCAAATGGATCGCTCGATTCGGGATACGTGAAAGCGATCGATCGACCATCCGGTGAGACGGTTGAAGTTGTCGCAACATGATCTGTGACTCTGATGGGAGTCCCGCCGTCGATGGATACTCGCCAAAGCGTTGGCTTATCTCCGTCGAGCGCGGTGTAAATAACCCAACGACTGTCAGGTGATAAAGCAGGAAACGAGTCATACAATCCGGAAGTCAACTGTACCGGATTGCTGCCATCCAGATTCATGCGCCAGATGTTCTTCTTCCCCTCCTGCCACAACACAAACACGATGTAACGTCCATCGGCGGTAACCACTGGCGAAACGTTGGCTGTTGCTTTATTCGCAGTTAGCTGTTTCCGATTATTGCCATCCGGATCGGTGATCCAGATATCAGCGCCTCCACTCTCGTTCGAAACGTAAACGACTCTGCCGTCAGGCGCCCACGAAACATTGCTTCCCGTTAAGGAAAAGAAACTGGCCACATTTCCGGTGGGGAGTCTGACTTCTTTCGCAGCATCACCTTCAGGCACGACCCAGAGATTCACCAGACCTTGAGACTGGATCGTTACCAGTTTCTTGCCATCCAGAGTCAAGCCCATTGCTCGATAGGCATTCAGATCATTGGTGACGCGCCTGACACGTCCGTCCGGGTAACTGATGTGCCAGATCATCGCCGAGATTGCATTATCTCCGGCGACAACCAGTATGCCGCTCATGTCCTGCAACCACTGCACCCGTGCCGAATACAGCCACGTCTCAGTCGATAAATCTTTCTCACTTCCATCGTCGACCGAGAAGCCTGCGACTTTGCTGCGACCGCCTACCGTGATCACGCTCGCAGCGATGAGCTTCCCATCAGGAGACCACGACGGCCCGGTAAAAAATATCGGCGCAAAGCGTTCCGGATTCTTTTTGACGACGAGATTCCGTTCACCGCTGCCATCGATATTCGCGATCACGAGCGCCGTTTCACCGGGATTCGGATAGTTGCCACGCACCAGCGCAAACTGCTTGCCGTCTGGTGAGAAACTGACTGGACCATCGATTTTCTCCAACACCTTTGCGGGCGCACCACCAAGCGCAGGAATTCGATAAAGCGTGCCCGCATCGAGGTTCACTTTCACGATGTAATAGACGTCGTTCCCGTCGGGAGAAAAAGTGATCCCAAAATATCCGACACGAGCCGGTGGAACGATCAGTTTGTCATTCGCTGTGCTGACCTGGCGAATGTACAGACTCTGACTGCTGCGATCGCTCAACACGTAAACGATGTACTTGCCGTCGGGCGAGATCGTTGCATCGATCGCGTTGCCCGAGTTGGTGAGACGCGTGAGCCTGATGTCCCAGAAGTGCTCCACCGGCATCTCCCGGTGAAACCACTTGTAAACTCCGAAACTCCCGGCGCCGATAACCAGCAGCACTGCCAGCAACGCCAGCGCTGCACCGACTTTGTGCCGCTTGATCTCGATACTGATCGACTCGCTGATGTTACTGATCGCACTGCCTGTCAGCGTGTGTCGCGGGCCGGACATCACCGCCGTCGGATCGCCAGCCGGCATCACTGCCGTTCCATTCGCATCAGCTTCGGAGGCAACAGAAGCATCCAGCTTGTCCTGAAACTCGAGCTCTTGTTTGAGTGCCTTCAGATCGAGCCAGAGATCCTTGACGACCTGGTAACGCTCCTCACGATCCTTGCGCAGCGACTTGTTGACGATGCGCACCAGCTCCGACGGCACGCCCGCCGCGACGCGCGCCAACGGAGGCGGTTCGGTTTTTAGGATCGACGCGAGCGTGTCGCTCGGCGTGTCGCCTTCAAATGGTTTGCGCCGCGCAACCATTTCGTAAATCACTGCGCCAAGGCTAAAGATGTCGGAACGATGGTCCACGCTCAGACCACGCGCCTGTTCCGGCGACATGTAACCCGCCGTTCCGATCACGATGCCGGAACCGGTTCGCACCTGGATCGTCGGTGCTTCTGCGGCGACTGCCGGCGATGCCTGTTCGCTCAGCTTTGCCAAACCGAAATCGAGTACCTTCACGTAACCATCAGGCCGCAGCATGATGTTTTCAGGTTTGATGTCGCGATGAATGATTCCCGCTTTGTGGGCCGCGGCGAGTGCGTCGGCGATTTGAATCGCGATGTTCAAGGTTTCGGATAACGTGAGCGGCGCGCGAACGAGGCGCTGCCGCAACGTTTCGCCTTCGACGTATTCAGTCGCGATGAGGTGTGAGCCGGCGGCCTGGCGAATCTCGTAGATCGTGATGATGTTCGGATGGTTGAGTGCCGACGCCGCGCGCGCCTCTTGTTCAAAACGCCGCAGGCGATCGTCGTTGGTGGTGAACGTCGCAGGCAGCAGTTTCAAAGCGACTTTGCGGCCGAGTCGTTTGTCTTCGGCCAGGTAAACCTCGCCCATTCCGCCGCGACTGATAAAGGAGATCACTTCGTACGAAGCGATGGAGTAGCCGGGAGTCAGTTCGGCTCGTTCGCCGGTGAGCAACGAAGCGGCGACCTCGAACGCAGGCTGATCGATGAAGCTGCCGCTCTGTTCGTGCGACGCGATCAACGATTCGACTTCGCTACGCAACTGCTCGTCGCCCGAACATGCCTGCGAAATAAACGATCTCCGCTCCTCCGGCGCGTAACCTATCGCCGAGTTGAAGATCGCCTTGACTTGTTGCCACCGCTCAGGAGTCATGTAATTTTTAGGCCGCGGATTCACGCAGATTAACGCGGATTTTCTTATCCGCGTTTATCGGCGAAAATCTGCGGCTAAATAACACGCGCACAATTCGCCTCAAGTCCCTCACGACAACTGCCGCCGCAGCCAGGCGCGGGCCATTTTCCAGTCGCGCTCGACAGTCGCGTGTCCAATCTTCAACACTTCCGCGATTTCATCAATCGACAGACCACCGAAAAACTTCAACTCAACG